>Ga0208883_100247_pt1 | contig 22722 bp, 14 predicted proteins | sample LakWasMet43_HOW7_2_FD_183881 | JGI IMG/M metagenome (GOLD analysis project Ga0208883, IMG submission 183881) | Freshwater sediment methanotrophic microbial communities from Lake Washington under simulated oxygen tension - Sediment Metagenome... | ecosystem: Environmental > Aquatic > Freshwater >...
GTTTGACGCTTTTTGTGGCTGTACTCAAGGTCTGCAAAGCTGGTTTGGGTCGGCGTATTCATGGGCAATCAGTCTGGCGAAGGTGAACCCAGCTATTATCTCACGGTAGGATTTAATCAGCGCTTCCTTAGTGCTCATTTAACTAAAGTTAGATTTTAAAGGGATTATTATGGATGATTTATTGCAGCGCTCCAGCAAGCTCCGCAACTCATGGAGTCAAACCGAGGTTTTATGCCGTAGTTTTTGGCCTTATGTGATCGCATGGATTTTAACTCTGTCCATGTTTGTTGGCTTCACGGCCCAGGCTGAGGACATTAGCGTCTACGGCCCCGAGCAATTCACGAGAAGTCCTGGCAGACTGGTAACACTACAAAAAACCATTGCCGTTACCAATCCTTCAGCGTCATACCGCCTCCATATTGTCAATGGCGGATTGCAGGGCAGCGACAAACTCGGCAAGTTTGTCAGGTCTGGCACTATCTATTGGAACGGCAGACTGATTGCAAGGCCTATTAGCTTAAACCTGTACACATCCACGCTTACGCTGCCGGTCATTGCACAAGCTACCAATACGCTGACTGTAGAACTGCACGGCAAATTTGGCAGCAGCATCACCGTCCAACTGTTACGCGGCAATCAGGCGCCCGTAGCCCATGCCGGCGCCGATCAGACCCTTTTCGTCGGCGATACTTCAGTACTCGACGGCAGCGCTTCGACTGACAGCGACGGTGACCCCTTAAGCTACCGCTGGCGAATCACCCAGACGCCCGCCGGCAGCCTCGCCGAGCTCAGCAATAGCACCGGCATTCATTCCGGGTTTCCGGTTGATGTTTATGGCCGTTACCAAGCCGAACTCATCGTTAGCGATGGCTTTCTCGACAGCGCCCCCGATCAGGTTATTATCGACACCCGTAATTCCGCACCGGTCGCAAATGCCGGCGCAGACCAAAGCGCCTTTGTTGGCGGCATAGTCGATCTGGATGGCGGCGCTTCACATGATGTCGATGGCAATACTTTAAGCTATCGCTGGAACTTAACCGAAAAACCCGCTGCCAGCAGCGCAATGCTCATCGACGACCGTTTGCAGCAATGCCGTATCGCCATCGACAAACCCGGCCATTATGTCGCCCAACTGATCGTCAATGACGGCGAGTTGGACAGCGAACCTGACCTGGTTGCCATCGATACGCAAAACACCAAGCCCATAGCCAATGCAGGGGACGATCAAATCAATAAAACAGTCGGTAAAACGGTTGTGCTGGATGGCAGTCTATCCTCCGATGTCGATGGCGATGCGCTTACCTATGTCTGGTCCTTGCTCCATCAACCGGAAGGCAGCAATGCCGTCATTCTGCAAGCCGACCAGGCAAAAGCCGCTTTTAATCCCGATCGACCAGGTGATTATATCGGTCAGCTGATCGTCAATGACGGTCAGACAGACAGCGATCCCGATACGGTGCTGATTGCAGTATCCGCTGCCGAGCCGGAGCCGGTCAATAATACCCCGCAGATCACGACCAGCCCTTCGCTGGTGGCATCCGCGGGAACCGGCTACAGTTATGACGTTGACGCCAGCGATGCGGATGGCGATACGCTGACTTACAGTCTTACCGTGTATCCCACGGGCATGACCATCAATGCCCATAGCGGCCAGATAAGCTGGACGCCGGATGCCGATCAAGCCGGGACCCAGTCAGTCAGTGTTTCTGTTACCGATGCAAAAGGCGGCAGCGATGGCCAAAGTTACGCAATAACGGTGGCGCCTCCGGGCCTTGCCACCGTTCCGGATTTGGTTAACCTGAGCCGGAACGCAGCACAGACCGCCATTGCCAATGCCAAATTAACTGTCGGCACGCTCGATTTTATTCATAACCCCGCCAGTCCTGGCAGCGTTATAGCGCAAAGTCCCAATGCAGGCGCTTCGGCAGCGGAAGGATCGGCCGTCTTGTTGACTCTATCGCTCGGCCCCGATCAGGGCTTGCCTCCTGACCCGACGATTATCGCGCCTAAAACCGATGCTACCGTGGCGACCCCGGTTTCCGTCGCGACCGAGTTTCTCTATACCGGCAGCAATCCCATTCAGACCGGCGTTGCCACCGGGACCATAGACGCCAAACGCGCCGCGGTCATTCGCGGCAAAGTGCTCGACAAGCAAAACAATCCTCTGCCCGGCGTCACTATCACCATACACAAGCATCCGGAATTAGGCCAGACCATAAGCCGGACGGATGGCCTATTCGACATGGCTGTCAATGGCGGCGGTCTGTTGACGGTCAATTACTCTAAACCTGGCTACCTCAACGCCCAGCGGCAGGTTAATCCGGCCTGGCAGGGCTATCAGGGGGTGGAAGATGTGGTTCTCATCGCCAGGGATGCCGTCGTTACCCCGGTGGATTTAACCGCTGAAACGCCGATGCAGGTTGCCCAAGGCAGCAGCCAGACCGATGCCAGTGGCACCCGGCAGGCAACCGTGTTGATCCCGCAAGGTACCCAGGCGCAAATCTACCAGCCGGACGGCGCGACGGTGCCTGTCACCAGTCTCAGCTTACGGCTTACCGAATATACCGTCGACGACAACGGTCCCAAAGCCATGCCTGGGCCTTTGCCGCCCGCCGTAGGCTATACCTATGCGGTGGAAATCGGCGCCGACGAAGCCAATGTCAGTGTTGCCGGCAAAGAGGTGCTGTTCAGCCAGCCGGTGTACTTTTATGTGGAAAACTTTCTTGGATTTCCTACTGGCATTCAAGTACCGGTCGGTTATTACGATAAAGACAAAAGCGCCTGGATACCTTCAACCGATGGCCGCATCGTCAAGATTGTCGGCATTGCCGACGGCCTTGCCGACCTGGATACCGATGGCGACAGCGTGGCCGATAACAATCCGGCCCTGGGTATAACACAGGCAGAGCGTACCCAGCTTGCGGCGACTTATCCGGTTGGAAAAAGCCTGCAAAGAGTGTCGATTGATCACTTTTCAACTTATGACCTCAATTATGGAGTCAGTCCGGCACCGGATTCGAAACCACCCAATCAAAAGCAACCCAATCCCGATAAGCTGGATGATCCCTGCTTGGCGGGAGGCTCTATCATCGAATGCGAAAACCAGACGCTGGGTGAGACGCTGGGCATTACCGGAACGCCTTTTAGCCTGAATTACCGCAGTGACCGAGTACTGGGCAGAAAGGGAAGCAATACGATACAAATCCCGTTGAGCGGGGCGACAGTCCCTGACACACTGCTACGCATCGATCTTGAATTAAGCATCGCGGGCCGGGTCATCACCCAAAGTTTTTCGGCGGCGCCCAATCAAAGCTATACCTTTACCTGGGACGGCCTGGATGCTTATGGCCGCACTGTATTGGGAGAGCGGGCTTTACAGGTTCGCATCGGCTATGCCTATCCGGCTTTTTACAATTTGCCGCCAAATTTGGCCGCAAGCTTTGGCGCCGCCAGCGGGCAAGTTATCCCCGGCAATATTCCAGCCCGTCAACCTGCGATACTTTGGCAGACCTATGCTAGCCAGATGGGTCAACACGATGCCCGTGAGTCTGCGCAGGCGGGTTGGGAACTCAATGTTCATCACCGCTATGATCCGGTTAGCCGGACGCTCTATCAAGGCGATGGCAGCCAGCGTAGTGTTCTTGGCACGATTGCAAACAATGTCATTACTACGGTAGCCGGTAATGGAATAGAAGGATTCAGTGGTGATGGCGGGCCAGCAACCCAGGCTCAACTTGGTTATGTTTTGGATGTTGCAGTTGCAGCGGATGGCAGCTTGTATATGAGCGATTCTCTTACCGATAGAATTCGCCGGGTAGACCCAGACGGCATCATTACTACAGTGGCGGGAAACGGAACAGCGGGATTCAGCGGAGACGGAGGACCGGCACCCCAAGCTTCGCTTGATTTCCCTTTAGGTATTGCAGTTGCAGCAGCAGATGGCAGCTTGTATATCAGCGATAGTGGAAACCATAGAATCCGTCGGGTAGGTCCGGATGGCATTATTACTACGGTGGCGGGCAACGGAACAGCAGGATTCAGCGGCGATGGCGGACCAGCAACTCAAGCTTCGCTTAACTACCCTCATGGTATCGCAGTTGGAGCTGATGGCAGCTTGTATATTAGTGATGCGGATAACAGTAGAATTCGCCGAGTAAGCCCGGACGGCATCATTACTACAGTGGCGGGCAATGGAACTGAAGGATTCAGCGGAGACGGAGGACCGGCGACCCAAGCACAGTTTAGAAGACCTCGGTATGTTGCAGTTGCAGCGGATGGCAGTTTGTATATCAGCGATTATAGTAGTGATACCATTCGCCGAGTAGGCCCGGACGGCATCATTACTACGGTAGCGGGCAATGGAACAGAAGGATTCAACGGCGATGGCGGTTTAGCGACCCAGGCTCAGCTAGATGATCCTTTGAATATCGCAGTTACAGCTGATGGTAGCTTGTATATCGACGATTATGCTAACAATAGAATTCGCCGGATAGGCCCGGACGGCATCATTACTACGGTAGCGGGCAACGGAACAGCGGGATTCAGCGGCGATGGCGGGCCAGCGACCCAGGCCCAGATACAATACCAAGAAGGCATCGCAGTTGCAGCGGATGACAGCCTGTATATTAGCGATGGCGTTAACTACAAAATTCGCCGAGTTTCTCCCGCATTACCCAGCTTCAATTTAAATGAAGTTCTGATTCCCTCAGAGGACGGCACCGAACTCTACCGTTTCGATCCCAAAGGCCGACATCTCGCCACCCTAAACGCCCTCACCGGCGCCACCCTGCTCAGTTTTACTTACGATGCCCAGGGCCGCCTAAGCCAGATCACCGACGGTGACGGCCTGATTACCCGCATCGAGCGCGATGCCCTGGGCAATCCTGCCGCCATCGTGGCGCCCTTCGGTCAGCGCACTACGCTGGCATTGGACAGTAATGGCTATCTCGCCAAAATCACCAATTCTGCAGGCGAAAGCTATGAAATGGCCTACACCGACGACGGCCTGCTGACATCATTCAAAGATCTGCGCGGCAACGCCTCCACCTTTACTTACGATGCATCAGGACGGCTACGGACCGATACCAATGCCGGCAACGGTGTTTCCACACTATCCCGTACCGAACTGGCCGATGGCCATGCGGTTTCGCTCACTACCGCACTCGATCGGGTCACCACCCATACCAAGCGTAATCTCAGCACCGGCGACCGGGAACGGACACACACCCGGTCCGACAACACAACCTCGACGACCCTGGAGAAAACCGACGGCACGCTTGTTACCACAGAGGCTGACGGCACGGTGACCACGTTGGTGCAAGGCCCCGATCCGCGTTTTTCCATGCTGTCGCCGATTACTAAAAGCCTGCAAGCCAGCACGGGCGGTCTGACCGCCAATCTGACCGGTGAGCGTACGGTTGATCTCTCAGACCTCAACAACCCATTGAGCCTCACCACACTGACTGAGTCCGTGACCTTAAACGGCCAAACCCGTACCACCGTGTACGATGCTGCGAGCAAGACCTTCACGGCCACCAGTCTGGCGGCCCGGCAGACTCAGGCAGTCATCGACAGCCAGGGTCGCGTCACCCAGACTCAGGTGGCTAGTCTGCTGCCCGTCAACCACACTTACGATCCGCAGGGTCGTCCGGAAACCATCACTCAAGGCAGTGGTGCGGATAAACGGCTAGTCAGCTTTGCCTACAACCCGCAAGGCTATCTTGACAGTGTCACCGATCCGCTCGAGCGGCAGGTCAAGTATGAATACGACCTGGCCGGTCGGGTGACCAAAAAAATCCTGCCAGACAACCGCGAGATTCTGTTCAGTTACGATGCCAGCGGCAACCTGACTTCGCTGTTGCCGCCCGGCCGGCCTGAGCACCGCTTTACCTATACGCCGGTCAACCTGACCGAATCCACAGTGCCGCCGGATGTCGCCGCAGGCTCCAACAGCACGCTGTATCAATACAACCTCGATAAACAGCTGAAGCAAATACAGCGCCCGGACGGCCAGACCATAGACTATGCTTACGACACAGCCGGACGCACTAGCACCATCACTGTTCCCGAAGGCAACTATGGCTATGACTACCAGCCCGTGACCGGCAAACTCGCCAGCATCACCGCGCCGGATGGGCTGTCATTGAATTACACCTTCAACGGCGCCTTGCCGACCCAGACCGCATGGTCTGGCGCTGTCAGCGGCAATGTCGGCAAGGGTTACGACAACGATTTCCGGGTCAGCAGCATTAGCGTCAACGGCGCCGATGAAATCGCCTACGGCTACGATGCCGACAGCCTGCTGACCCAGGCCGGCAATCTGAACTTGAACCGCAATGAGCAAAACGGCCTGCTCACCGGCACCGAAATCGGCAGCCTGACCGACAGCTACACTTACAACGGCTTCGGCGAAATCACCGGATATCTGGCTCAGTATGCCGGGGCAGACCTGTACAAAGCCGACCTCACCCGCGACAAGCTGGGGCGGATCATCCAAAAAATCGAAACCGTAGGCGGTAGCGCCAGCACCTTCGATTACGGTTACGATGCGGCGGGCCGGCTGAAAGAAGTCAAACTGAATGACGTCGTGCAAGCCAGTTACGGCTATGACGACAATGGCAACCGCACCGAGGTCAACGCCCAAACTGTCGCCCATTATGATGGCCAGGACAGACTGCTCGACTACAACAATACCACCTACACCTATACCGCCAATGGCGAACTGAAAACCAAGACCACAGGCACAGCGACGGCCAACTATCACTACGATGTGCTGGGCAACTTGCGGCATGTTGACTTGCCCAACGGTACCGCCATCGATTACCTGATCGACGGCCAGAACCGGCGGATCGGCAAGCAAGTCAACGGCGTGCTGAAACAGGGCTTCCTGTATCAGGACCAACTCAGACCCGTCGCCGAGCTGGATGGTAATAACGCGATCATCAGTCGTTTCGTCTATGCCGACCAAGGCAACGTGCCGGCCTACATAATCAAAGGCGGCGCTACCTACCGCATACTCTCCGACCAGTTGGGCAGCCCGCGGCTGGTCGTCGACATCGCCACCAATACGATCGTTCAAAGCCTGAGTTACGATGTCTGGGGCAACGTCATCCAGGACAGCAACCCCGGCTTCCAGCCGTTCGGCTTCGCCGGCGGACTCTATGATCGAGATACCCGGTTTGTGCGGTTTGGGGCACGGGATTATGATGCGGAAACCGGTCGTTGGACGGCTAAAGATCCTATCCTTTTTGCTGGCGGCGATACGAACCTTTATGGGTATGTGTTGAATGATCCGGTTAATTGGATTGATCAGGATGGTTTAGAACCTTCTTATATTGAACGTATTATTTCGGGTGAAATTGCCAGACAGAATATACAACATTATAGTGATTTGTTAGATCGTTTGAGGGAACATGATCCATCAGCAATAAATGACCTTATTGAAATGGCATGCCCAACTGGTGTAATTAAGAAAAAGCCAGGCTCTTTAGGTAAAAGCAAAGGCACGGACGCTCTCCGGCGAGAAAATAAAACTCCTAGGGATGCAGCAAAAGCAGAAGGATTAACAAAAGACCAGGAGAAGATATTGCATCAAGAAATTTCTGGCCAAGGATACGATTACCACGAGATTCGCGAAATTGCGAGGCAAATAAAGCAAGGGACTTATTAATGAAAAATATCGATTTGAAAGCAATAACTAATTTGCTTATTGGCTTGCCCTGTTGGTCCATAATAGGAGGAAAGGGAACAGGATCTGTTATTCATTTGGGATTTGGAAGCAAGAAATTGCGTGATAGACCATTAAAAAATCCCCATCTAACGGAAGAAGAAAGATTGTACGACTCGAGTATAAGTTTGATGGTTTATTGTTCGTGGAGATTATCTTCTGAATCTGACATTATTTGTAGCTGGAGAGACGCTATTGATAATATAGAGGATATGCTATTAAATTTAGAATTAATTCGAAATAAAAAAATAACTAATATTAATATATGTCCATTATCTTTAGACCTAGATATCTATTTTGAAGGAAACAATAAACTAGAAATTTTTTGTGATGAAACTAATGATTATGATGCTGATAATAACTATAGTTTATTCACTGAAGAAAAGATAATTAATGCTGGTTTGAAAAGTATTATATATTACGAAACAAGGTAGTCAAATGACGAAGGTATTTTGAATTGTGTGTAAATGGGAATATTAATAAACATCAAAGGGGTCAGACTCGATTGATTGTTGATTAAAAGCCCGCTAAGCTTACAGTTTATTTTTCTTTTAGTTTCAAAGCTCATGGCTCGTCTTCCCAGAATGGTTATTCCCGGTCAACCGCAACATGTCATCGTGCGCGGCAACAACCGTTCCGAAATTTTCTGTTGTGATGCGGATTACCGCTTTTATCTGGAGAAACTTTTGGCAGCCTGCAAAAAACACGATTGCCAAGTACATGCTTATGTGCTGATGACCAACCATGTCCATTTGCTGATGACGCCATTTTCCGAAACCGGCCTGAGCAAGGCGTTGCAAATGTTGGGCCGTTATTATGTACAGTACTTCAATTACTGTTATCGGCGCACCGGCACACTCTGGGAAGGTCGTTACAAGGCGACACTGATTGACAGCGATTCGTACTTGCTGACCTGCATGCGCTATATTGAGCTCAACCCGGTACGTGCGGGCATGGCGGCCGATCCAATTGAATACCCATGGTCGAGTTATCGTTTTAATGTGCTGGGGCAAACCGATGACTTAATTACCCCCCATGCTGAATTTCATCGCTTGGGAACTGACGACAGCGCGTGCCGAGCGGCTTATAGGGCGTTGTTCAATCAGTCAATTTCCGAAGCCCAAATTAACGAAATCAGAGAGGCGACTAACAAAGCATGGGCATTGGGTGACAGCCGCTTCAAGGAACGAATTCAATTGCAGCTGGCGCGGCGGGTAGAGCCATCTCCCAGAGGTGGTGATAGGAAATCGGCTCAATTTAAAATCAATCGAGTCTGACCCCTTTGATTATGACCCCTTTGATTATGACCCCTTTGATTACCCGATTGATTTGGGACCGGCCTCAGATTATGTTCCTGGTGGCAAACCGAGTCGATGAAGCTGCTGTAAGACAATACGCTACCGCCTCTGGCGGTGGTGGTTGATAATTTTGACTATCTAACTTGGTGCAATATGCTTTTAATTCCTCCCAATTATGGGCTTTGTTTGCGAATTTTTCATCCTAATATCGATCCTGATGAAATAACAACTTGTTTAGGTCTAATACCTGATCGCTATTGGATGGCTGGCAGACAAAGAAGCACTCCGCAAGGAAGACTATTAGAAGGAGTTAATCAAGAGACATATTGGAGCTATTCTTTTGAAACTACCGAAGAAATAGGTCCGAATGAATTTTTGAATCAAGTATTTCTAACATTACATTCTAATAAAGAACTATTTGATGCTATATCAAATAGTGGCGGGCATACCGAAATTTATTTCACTATACGAAGTGGTGAAAATGCAGGTGAAACCATTAAATGGGAAACTCTTAAAAATTTTGTAAATTTGAAAATTGATCTTTCTATAGAGTTATTTGTGTGATTTCTAAGTACAGCCCGCGTAGGGCGCAATAACCAACGGGCATTGCGCCGTATGTTTTTCACATTCGGCGCATTACGCTATCGCTAATGCGCCCTAAGGCCCTGATGGAACAATATGGCCGAAATGATAAAACATCCTTCAGTTGAAATTATCTCTGGTTTAGCCAGAGAAAGAGCTGTTAATCACATTTTAAATGTGCTTGACTATGACAATTTCCTTTGCCAGTGTATAAAATCGTATGTAGATTTTAGAAGTGGAAAAGTATTTGCTGTTTCTCCTCCGAACATAGACCTAGACAATATTGTTGACTTCTCGTGGGGCTACGGCAGAGGGACTGATAACTCTCTACCAGCTAGAATATTGAAAACTATAAAATTATATCCTAGGTCTGTTGTAGTATTTGATGACGTGATGGCAGAATCAGTAAATGAGGATATTCAGGGATCTTGTATTGCAAGCGATAACGAGGTCTATCATTGGATTCGTGCAACAGAAGCCAATGAATTAAATGTGGCCAATTTAGTGATGCAAACCGCAGTTTCGTGGCATTTTTTATGTGTCGTGTTTATCCCAGATAGTAATATTGATGTTAAAGATTGTATTATTCAATCTCGATGTGATGCGTTTAAAAGTGTAATAGAAGTAGTTGTTGGCGCATTCGACGGCGAAGGTTATATTCATTGGTCATCAAATTATATCGAATCTACATAAGTGATGTATGTCCGTATGATGAAGATATGGTAAGGTGGATTTGCCTTGGCAATCCACCAGCAAATTGAAATGAGGCTTACTGATCAAAGGGGCAGACCTCAATTGATTTTCAGGCTTATGCAAAAAGTATTTCAATGATGCTTACAAGCGAATATCAGCTATCGATCAGAATACATATCGAGTAAGTTGTGTTTTGAAACCGCACTGATGCGCATTAAAAATATCCCCCAGCTTGAAGTTGAATATTCATCTTAAATTCAGGTTCAAGGGTTAGATTCCGGGTTAAGAACAACAAAAATCAACCTTCAATTACGGACTGTGCCATGACTCACAATATCCGATTCATTGCATTATTATTTATCTGGTCCTCCATAGCCAAAGCGGATGTATTCAAATGCACCGATCCTCAAACCAAGCGAGCCCTGTATCAGGCGAAGCCTTGTGTCGCCGCTGCCGTCGAGCAGCGGATTGAGATGAAAAACCGTAGCGCAGCGGAAGAAGCTGCGGCGGCCGAAAGACTGCGCAATTGGCAGGCTAGGAAGGCGGAGGAAGAAGCGTTGAAAGAGGAAATTGCGAAAGAGCGATGGGAAGCACACTTAAAAGCCGCTGAAGTTGAAGCCGCTCAACGCAATGTGGCAATCCAGCGGGAACTGGTACGAACACAACAGAGACTGGCCGATGAGATGAGCAGGCGGCCAGTGATTGTTCCGGTCCAGTCTGACTTCAGCCCGGCAAGCGCTGATACGAGGGCAATACAGGTGGACCAAGGCGCTAGGCAAGGGCCTGTGGCGATTCCGGCTCAGCCAGGCCCAGTAAGAGCTGGCACGAACGCAACACGGGCGGGCCGATGGGGTACGACAGGCCGATGAGATAAGCAGATGCATCCAGACAGTTCTGGTTCTGTTACCGCTTTTGGCCTTGCCTTCTTGAATAACAGATCAATTGCCTGTTCCGCAATCCGATAACCGGCTAGCCATGCCGGTTTTTTGTGCCCGAAACTCGACAATAGTTCGTTGCTGAATAACAGCAATTATACCTGGCGCAAGGCAATATCAGGATTATAAGCATGGGCTATGGGCGCAGCAATTTTTAGCCTGCGATAAAATTATTGCGGCAATATCAATGCATTACGAATAAGTACTCATACGAATTTTATCCTGCTCTTTTCTGAGTATAAATGAACGTATAGCATGTCATGAACCTAGGAAAACGTATGGAGCGATGTTCAACATTCCCTCCCTTCATCTGGAAATTTTTCTAAGCATGAATTTAAGGAGAATATCAATGACACATGAATCCTTACAATTTAACCCATTTAAACCCCTGTTACTGCTGTCCATTGCCTTCCTGCTTGGCGGCTGTGCAGGTAATCCTCCCAACGATAAAATGGCAACTGCACAGCAGTCGTTTAATCAGGCCAATGCAGATGAGGGCGATAGGTATGCTCCGTTAGAAATGCGGGTTGCTCAGGAAAAATTGAGCAAAGCCCATGCGGAAATGCATGATGAGGACTATGAAGAAGCGGCAGCACTAGCTGATGAGGCAATGATTAACGCCAAGCTGGCTTCCGCGAAAGTTAATGCTGCCAAGTCCACGGCAAAGTTGGAAGAGTTAAAGAAAAGCATTAGTTCATTACGCAATGAAATAAGGATTGAAAGGCAGATGCAATAAATGGAGGAAGGTAAATAAACCGTCAAGCGACTGTTCTTGAACGTTAGGTAGTTAACCTTGATTAAGGAGTAACACTATGTCAACTAGAAAGTGGAATACAGCTGCAGTTTATTGTAAGGCGGGAATTCTGATAGGCGCTGTACTCATGCTGGCAGGGTGTGCTACAGAGCCGCATAGAGGGTTAGAGGAGGCAAAACAGAATCTGAATCGGGCAAAGCAGGATCCGAAAATAGCCAATAATGCGCAGGTTGCCTTGTATGACGCCGAGCAGACTATTAATAGAGCTCATGATGCCTGGGAAGAGGATGAAGATGAAGAATATGTTGATCATCTGGCTTATATGGCAAATCAGCAAATAAAGATTGCTGAGGCGAACGCCCAGGAAAAGATGAGCAATGATGAGTTCGAGCAGTTAAGCGAGAAGAGTAAGCAAATGCAGTTGGACGCCAGGACAAAAGAGCTTACGGAATTGAAGGCTCAAACCCTCACCTTGGGCGATACGCTCTTTCAGACAGGTCAAGCCGATCTTAAGCCAGGGGCATCGCAGAACCTTTACCGACTAGTATCCTTTTTAAAAGAGAATCCCAATCGCAAGGTCGTCGTTGAAGGGCATACAGACAGTGTCGGCTCAAGCCATAGAAATCAGCGTTTGTCAGAGATGCGCGCTCAATCCGTGGCAAACTTTTTAATTTCCAACGGCGTGGAAAGTTCACGCATAACGGATGTCGGGTATGGTGAAGAGTACCCTGTTGATACTAATAGCACCTCATCCGGACGTGCAAATAACCGGCGGGTGGAAGTCGTTATCATGAATGAAGGCGAAGAGCCCAGACTGAGACGTTGATGATCTGAATGAAATTTACGTTCCTGCACCGACATAAATGCCGGTGCAAGATGTTTATTGCCTTAAATCCTTAACCACGCGCACGATTTCACTATCGCCGGGAATGGCTTCGATGCTGAAGCCCAGCTTTCTCATCAGCGACAGCATGGGTTTATTGATCGCCAGCACCTCGCCCTCAAAGAAGGACATGCCCTTGTATTTGGCCGCCTGCATCAGCGTTTTCATGATGCGAGTGCCTATGCCCATGCCCTGGCAGTCATCGGAGACCACCAGCGCAAATTCCACGGAATGGCCATCAGGATTCATCATATAACGGCCTACACCCAGTTCGGCCGGCATATTGTCATGCTCTGTGATGGCTACAAAGGCCATTTCGCGGTCGTAATCGATCTGCGTAAAACGCACAATCATTTCCGGTGTCAATTCCTGCAGCGATTGCATGAAGCGGAAATACTTGGTGCGCTCCGAAAGGCGGTGCACGAAATCCTTTTCCATATCCGCGTCTTCGGGACGAATAGGGCGGATAGTAATATTCATGCCGTTGGGCAACTGGTAATGCTGTGTCAATTCATGCGGATAGGGATGGATCGCCATATGCGAGTAGGGCATGAGCTGATGCGAGACTTCGGCCTTGATGCGCGCGTCCACGGCCATGATGCCGTGCTCGTCGACAATAAGCGGGTTGATGTCCAGCTCCAGGACTTCCGGCAGTTCGCTGACCATAATCGATATATTCAACAACACATCGATCAGGGCTTTCATATGGGCCGGCGGCAACTGCCGGAAAGCCTGCAAATATTTGGCCGCCTTGGTTTTAGCGATTAAATGCTCGACCATGTAGGCGTTGAGCGGCGGCAGCGCGACGGCGGAATCCCGCACGATCTCAACCATGGTCCCGCCCAGGCCGAAACTGATGGCAGGGCCGAATACCGGGTCCCTGACCACGCCTACCATCAGTTCGCGGCCGCTGGGTGAGCGGAACATGGGTTCGACCGTCATGCCGACTTCTGTAATCTCGGGATATTTGCGCTTGATGGCCGATTCCATTTCCGTGAAATTGCGGGAAACCTCCAGCGCACTGTTGATATTCAGCCTGACGCCGCCAATATCGGACTTGTGGCTGAATTCGGCCATGTTGACTTTCAACACCACCGGAAACCGCAGTGTTTCAGCAGCAATCATGGCATCTTTGGCGCTGGATACCTTGATAGTCTGTGTGACCGGAATATGAAAGGCGGCCAGTATCGCTTTCGACTCCTGCGTCGTCAGAACCTGCCGGCCCTCCGACAACACGCGCTCGATAATCAGCCGTGCGCCGATCACATCGGGATGCGCCAGTTCATCCGAAGGCGAAGGGATTTGCTTGAGCAGAATCTGGTTGCGGTTATAGGTCGCCAAAAACGAAAAGGCATCGACTGCAACTTCCGGCGTGTTGAAATGGGCGATTTTACTGTTACCGAACAGGTTCCGGCCTTCCTGCACGCGCGCGCCGCCCGTCCATGAAGCCAGCACCGGCTTCTGGCTGGACTTGGCGCCTTCGATAATATACTGGGCGACCTGTGTCGGGTTGGTCATGGCCTGCGGCGTCAGAATGACCAGCACGCCGTCGATGTTCTTGTCTTTTAGGCAGATGTCCAGCGCCTGCTTATAACGTTCGGGCGTGGCATCGCCGAGAATGTCGATAGGATTGGCATGCGACCAGTGTGCCGGCAGCGCCGCGTTCAATGCTTCCAGGCTTTCCGGACCCAGCTCGGCCATCTTGATGCCGACATCCTCGGCGCGGTCGGTGCTCATGACGCCAGGTCCGCCGGCATTGGTGATGATCGCCAGCCGATCCTGGCGAACTACGTAATTATTGGCCAACACGCGCGCCGCCGAGAACAGTTCGGCGATGCCGTAAACCCTGACGACGCCTGCCCGCTCAATGGCCGCATCAAAAACATTATCGCCGCCGACCAACGCGCCGGTATGCGACATGGCCGCCTTGCTGCCCGCCTCATGACGGCCGGACTTGATCAGGACCACCGGCTTCAGGCGCGCGGCGGCTTTCAGGCCGCTTAAAAAGCGGCGGGCATCGCGTATGCCTTCCACATACATCAGAATGCCGGTCGTTTTGGCGTCCATGGCCAGATAATCCAGCACCTCGCCGAAGTCGACGTCAGCGGCTGCACCCATCGAAACTACCGTGGAAAAACCGATAGCCTGGGATTTGGCCCAGTCCAGAATAGCCGTGCAGACGGCGCCCGACTGCGACAGCAGCGCCAGCCGGCCGTCTTTGACCGGCCCCTCGCCGAAGGTCGCGTTCAGATGGCCGCTGGGCCGGACGATGCCCAGGCAGTTCGGCCCTACGATGCGGATGCCGTAACGGTGCGCGATATCGAGCACTTCCTGTTGCAGTCGCTTGCCATCAGCGCCCAGTTCACCGAACCCTGCTGTTATGATGATGACCGAGGTGACGCCTTTTTCGCCGCATTGGCGCATAATGTCCGGCACAGCGGCGGCCGGTACTGCAATCACGACCAGATCCAGATCTTCGGGAACGGCGATCAAATCAGGGTAGGTTTTCAAACCTAGCAACGTTTCGCGTTTGTTGTTGACCGGATACAGTCCGCCTTCAAAGCCCGCCTCCTGCATATTGAGCAGCAGGCGGTAGCCGACGCTGTTCTCGCGTTCGGATGCGCCCACGATAGCCGCTGTCTTGGGCGTGAAAAAAGGGCTTAGATAGTGAGGTCCCATACCTGCTCCGGCGATAAGATGAAAATAACCGAAATGTTACCATTTTGCGCGCCCGGCCCAATCAAATTTTGCCGGCAGGGGCTTAGGGGAGGCCAAAAATGGTACACTGGCCTTTTTGATTGAATGATGGGTATGTTGACGCGTTTGATAGCAAAGTTGCTCATGGCTGCACTGTGCGGTCTTGTGATGTCCGGGACCGTATTTGCGCATGCCGGCGAGCATCACAGCCAGAACTGTTTTGTTGGCGTAGGCGATACCCGGCTTCGGCTGAGCGGCTACCAGTTTCAGCCGGGACTGGAGAACGAGCATTTTTGCCGTTTTTTTCCTGAGCTCGGGCAGATCATTATTGCGGTCGAACCGCTGCAAGAAGGCCTGGAAAACAGGCAGATCGCGCTGGAATTACTGGAGCTGTCTTCATGGACAGACTGGCTTTTAAATGCCGAAAAGGCGTTTGCGGTCATCAAGCAACAGCCCGCCAAGGCGTTTGGCTCAGGGCTTGTCTCGATCCAACAAACTATCGAGCAGCACGGCGTTTATGCCTTGAAAGTGATCATGCAGGACGATGCGGGACATCTCCGGCATCAGTACTTTGTGTTTTTAGTGGGCATTCCGGCCAAAAAAATACTGGCGGTTCTGGTCGGCTTAGTGCTGCTGGGAGTGGGTTTTATCTGGAACCGGAAAATAGCATTGAAGAGTAACGGGGCGACTTAAGCCGCCCCCACAGATAGGGTAAGTGCCGTGTAGTTGCGAATTCACTTGTGCCCCTTGCGGGTATTCGCACTGCCTGTCTATCTCAGCTGTCCCAGGTCGAATGAATTCGACCCTACAACTGCGCAACATCAGTTAATCAATAGCAAGGCACGATAACGCTCCAGATCTCTCACCGTATCAAGATCCCACTGCTCCTTTAGCTCATGACGGCGTAGCTGCAATTGATTGATGCAGGCTCGGGTTTGCGCCAGTACTTCCGATGTGCCCCAGGTCATATCGGCGAACAGTTCCGGACAGGGCCGGTTCAGGCCTATCATGACATAGCCACCGTCTTCGGCGGGCGCCAGAACCAGGTCATGGTCCTGGCGCAATGCGGTGATGGCTTCTTCCAAGTCGGGTTCGGTCAATGACGGACAATCGCAACCCATCAGCAGGGCGTGCGGGTAGTCAGCCAGCGCCGCTTCAAAGGCCAGATGCATGCGTTCGCCCAGATCGGCGCCCTGTTGCTGTTTTAGCTCCAGGTGATAAATAGCCGCCGAGGCAGTGAAGAATTCATGATCGATCGATGGCGCGCACCAAAGCTGCACCGGGCATAGCCGGCTTTGCGCCGCCAGCTTCAGCGTTCTTTGGCTGAGCTCAACATGAAGGTCGGCCGCCTGTTCGGCGGTCAATGCCGTTATCAGGCGCGTTTTGACTTGGCCCGGAATCGGCGCCTTGCAGAAGATCATCAATACGGTATCCGGGTATTTGTAAATCATAGGATTAACCGCGTTTCAGCGGCTTGAATGGCAACAGCAACAGGCGCGAGAAACTCAAATCCTTCGGGCGACGGTAGGCGTTCAGACCAATCGGCATGGTCGTTTGCCCGAATCTGGGGTCGGGCGTATAGGTTTTGCAGAGCCTGTCCCACCAAGAAATGGAAAAGCCGTAATTGCTGTCCGTTTCAACGGGGACGGTGGAATGATGCACGCGGTGCATGTCGGGCGTAATGATCAGCCAGCGCAATTTCCTGTCGATGGCCGGCGGGATGTAAACATTGCTGTGGTTGAATGTAGCCGCTCCGTTCAGAATGATCTCAAAGGCGATCACGGCCGTGGGATAGGCGCCGATCAGATAAATGCAGGCCACTTTGTAAAGCATCGACAGCATGATTTCCAGCGGATGGAAGCGCACGGCCGTGGTCGCGTCAAATTCCAGATCGGTATGATGGATCTGGTGCAGGCGCCAGAGCGGCGGCCATTTATGCGTAAGAATGTGCTGGCAATAGAGCGCGAAATCGAGAAACAGCAGCGTGACGATGCTCGACAGCCAGACCGGCGCGCGCCACTGGTTCAGAAGCCCCCAGGAACTGTCGGCGGCATGGACTGCGCTCAGATAGGCAATGCCGCCCAGCGTCAGGCTCATGACCGTCATATTGAACAGGGCAAGTCCCAGATTGACGGACCAGCGCTGCCGCAGGCTGATATTCAGCTTTCTTCGAGGGCTGATGCGCTCCCAGCCGATCATGGTTAAAAAGATGCCGATCGATGCCGACAGGCGAATCAGGGCTTCCATAAGTGTCCTCCACTGTAAAGCCGGGCCAGTGTTTGCGGGTCCGCACCGAAAAAGTAACGCAGACGCAGGCTCCACATGAGCAGTATGGTTTTGTACACACCGAATTGCAGCCATCGCCGGCCCGAGCTGGTCACTTTGGCCTTTAGGCATAATGGCGGGCTGATTTTGTTTAACGCCTTGCAGATGGCGATGTCCTCCATCAGACTGATGTCAGGATAGCCGCCGACTGCCATGAACGCCTCGTGCGTGACAAAGATTGCCTGATCGCCCGTGGCTATGCCGGTCAGCCGGGAGCGCCAGTTCATCATCTGCGCGATGACTTTGAGCATGAAATGATCGCCGCTCAAGCGGATGTCAAAGCGCCCCCAGTGCGCGGGCCAGCAAATCTGCTCCCGGATCAGCTGGATGGCATTGTCGGGCAGGAAGGTATCGGCATGCAAAAACAGCAGCACTTCGCCCGTCGCCTGTATGGCGCCGGCGTTCATTTGCCGGGCGCGGCCTTTGGGTGCGCTTATGACTTGGTCGGCCAGCGGTTCGGCGATAGCGGGCGTGTCATCGGTACTGCCGCCGTCGACGACAATAAGCTCGCAGTCATTGCGCAAAGGTTGCAGGGCCGATAAACAGCCTTGGATGTTTTGTGCTTCATTCAGCGCCGGGATGATGATCGAAAACTTCATGGCAATCGCTAATACAGTGTGCAGTGGTTAATGTTAACAATATCATGGGATTGAAAACAGGGCTGTATGCTGTCAGGTAGTCCAGCCGTACGGGGGCATGTCGCCCGGCTTGGATGCGTGGCGCTAATTAAGCGCAACCACTTGCTTCAGTCATCGCAGAAATGTGAAGGCCGGGGTTGCAAACCCCGGCCCGCTTGACTTGTAGGGTACGCATTGCGTACCTTTTTAAAATCTGCCTGAGTACTGCGCTCATAAAAAGGTACGCGGTGCGTACCCTACAATCAGCTGCTTCAGCAAATTTTGAAAACGGTATGCGGTGTATACCCTACAGTCAGTTACAACGGTTCAAACAAAGCCGTCAGATCCTCGGCAGTCAGCTGCGGTGATTCTTCCCCGCCGCCTTTGTAAATGCCTTCGGCCAGCTGGCGCTTTTTTTCCTGCATGACCAGGATTTTCTCTTCGACCGTATTTTCCGTGATCAGTTTGTAGACGAACACGGGTTTATCCTGGCCGATCCGGTAGGCGCGGTCGGCGGCCTGGGTTTCGGCGGCCGGATTCCACCACGGATCATAAATGATCACGCTGTCGGCTTCGGTCAGGTTCAGGCCGACGCCGCCAGCTTTCAGGCTGATCAGGAACACGTTCACGGCGCCGCTTTTAAACCGCTCGATGGCTTCCTCGCGTTTGCGCGTCTGGCCGGTCAGTTTGCTGTAGGCAATAGCACGTGCGTTCAGTTCATCTTCAATCAGGGCGATCATGCTGGTGAACTGCGAGAACACCAGTATGCGCCGGCCTTCTTCCAGCTGTTCGGGCAGAATCTCCATCAGCAGGTCGAGCTTGGCCGACTGCTTGACTTTTTGCGCACTTTCCAGCGGCAGCGTGCGCGGGTCGCAGCAGGTCTGGCGCAGCTTCAGCAGGGCATCGAGAATGGTGATATGGCTGCGCGACAGGCCGCGCAGGGCGATCGCGTCGCGGACTTTCTTCTCCATGGTCAGGCGGATGCTTTCGTACAGCGCCGCCTGTTTTTCGCCCAAGGGCACGGAACGGATGATTTCGGTCTTGGGCGGCAGTTCGGTCACGACATCGTGCTTGGTGCGGCGCAGCATGAACGGCGCGATGCGCTGCGTCAGCCGGGTGCGTTGCTGGCTGTCGCTGTGGACTTCGATCGGCGTGCGATACAATTTTTTAAAGATGACATTACTGCCCAGAAAGCCCGGCATCAGGAAATCGAATTGCGCCCAGAGTTCGCCCAGATGGTTTTCCATCGGCGTGCCGGTCAGGCACAGGCGGTATTGTGCCTTGATTTCGCGGACTATCCGAGCGGCTTTGGCCGAAGGATTTTTGACGACCTGGGCCTCGTCCAGAATCAGGTAGTAATAGTCCCGTTCGAGCAGCGCCTGCTCATCGCGGGGCAGCAGCGGATACGTGGTCAGGATCAGGTCGTAATTGCCGATCTCGTCGAAATATTGCTTGCGGTCGGAGCCTTGCAGGGTCAACACTTTCAGGTCGGGCGCGAAGCGTTCGGCTTCGCGCCGCCAGTTGCCCATCAGGCTGGTCGGCGCGATGATCAGGCAGGGCGCCGTCATGCGGCCGCTCTGTTTTTCCAGCAGCAGATGGGCGAGCGCCTGCACGGTCTTGCCGAGCCCCATGTCATCGGCCAGAATGCCGCCGAACCGGTACTCACGCAGGAATTGCAGCCAGTTAAGTCCGTGCCGCTGGTAATTGCGTAGCTCCGCTTTCAGCCCTGCGGGCGGGGCGACATTCTCGATGCCGGCAAAGTTCTTCAGCTTCTGGCCCAGCTCGCGCAACGCTTCGCCGCCGGACAGCCTGAACAGGCCGTAGTTGTGCATTTCCATGTCGACGAGGCTGCCGGCATTGAAGCGCGACAGCCGGAGCGCGCCGTCGTTGGCCAGCGCGCTGTTGCTGTTGAACAGTTCGATCAGAATCGCCAGGAACGGCTTGATTTTCTCGGACGGCAAGGTCAGATAACGATGATCGCCGATATGCAGGTTGAGCCGTTCGGGCAGGTCTTCCAGATCGTAATATTCCAGAACCGGCATGATCAGCGGCAGCAAAGGCAACGACTGGCCGTCTATGTCGACGTTAAAGCGCATTTCAAACCAGTCATAAGGGCTTTCGCTGATCTCGACATCCCAGGTTTCTGCGTCCTGGAAATGAAGCCTGAAGCTTTCATCCGTATCGATGAACCAGCCTTCCCGTTCGAGTTCCGGCAATATATTGAGCAGAAAGTCGCTCCAATGGGCCGCGATGTCCAGCGGAGATTTGGCACGGCTGAAGAACACTCTCTCTTGCGGATGCGCGACGCCGGCATCGCCAAACCCCAGTTCAGCCAGTCGATCGAAGGCCAGCTGTTCGGCTGCCGTATCGCGCTGGATGCGCAGGAATTTCCGGTTGGCCTTGACCACGCTGTAGGGCTCATGGGCCAATGCCGGCAGCGCCCATTGGCCGTAAACGAATTCCAGAACCATGAAATGTACGTAATGGTCATCGATGGGCCGGCCCTGCAATGTCAGCCGGGGCGTAGGCGTAAGGTCATTCACCTCGATCAATTCGATTTTTTTCGGCGGCGGCAGCGGCAGGCCGGGGTGTTCAACGATCAGCCGCTCGCTGAATGTTTCGACGTGCTCGGGCGGCACCAGCGGGGCCGATAAAACCTTCTTGAGCTGGTCGGCGCTCAGGTTGTGCGTATCAACGGTGCCTATGCTACCCAGTTCGGTGTCCAGATAATAAGGCGGATCGGTCAGTATCAACAAGGCTTCAGGCTCGACGGCGACTTCCAACTGGCAAGCGCCGTCCTGTTGCTGTTTCCAGTCCAGGCTTAATTCCCGCGCGTCGGCTGCTTTCAGAGGCGATGACTGTTCAAAGTCCTGCCAGTACAGACGCCCTGTCCGCGCCAGCTTCGACAAAGCGATCGAACCTGCGGCGCCTCTGACCGGCGGCTCGCCGATATGGGCATTGCTCAGCGCGAACAGCAAGGTGGTAATTTCAACATCTTCCGGCTGAATGGCCGGCATATGCATATAGCTGTAGCGCAGATTGTTCAGTGTGGTTTGCCTGCCTTTGCTCAAGCCCCCGGTCTTTTTTTCCTTCGTGAGGTAAAATTCCATCATGAATTCATAGGGCTGTCTGCCGGGCTTCAGGACATAAGCGATAAATTCCTGATGGGCATCGTGTTGGGGCGCTTGCTCCGGTTTATCAAGGCCGGCAAGCCAGTCCAGACAGCTCGAGTCCACGGCGGGAGGGGCTATTTGAATGGAGTCTTGATACATCAGGCAGACCGCCGCCACATGTTTGCAGTTATAGCCGACCGGGCAGGAGCAGTCGCCTTCAATCGTCGCAGCGCTGTAGTCAGGGCGCCAGACGATGCGGATATTCTGGTTATACGGGGTCTTTACGCTGCCTTTGACAGACGAATTGAGCTGTACGAAAAGAGCGCCTTCGCTGCTGACAGTCAGCTTAACCACCTGGCCTTTCAAATAATAATTGCGGCCGCGCTCGTAAGAACTCTCGCTGCATGCGTGGCGTATAGCGGAAAGGGACAGTTGTTTAGGGTTGTTCATGAATCATGGCCCATTGACTGCGGGCGGAAGAATAATACGGAAAAGCTGTGCACTATAGGGAAGGCGAGGGGGGTTGTGCAAGTCTGTTTTTATTTGGGCTGGTGGATTTAAGCATAATTGATCGAGGAGCGGGTGCTTGTTTTATGGATGAAGAATGGCTGCCGGCATCTAAGTATCGCATGAAGCAGGGGAACAGCTTGATGTTGCTTAGAAACGGGGACTCAATAACTTCAGGGCTTTTAGTTGCAAATTAAGGATTCGCTAAAAAATAACTTCCGATATTTCTTCAGGTTAAGGCTCTTTCTGGCCCCAATTGCCGTCCCGTGGGAGCGATGCCTACATCGCGATTTAAAATCGCCGGGCAAGTCGCGATGTGGGTATCGCTCCCGCCGCGGTTGCTCGTCTTTATTGAATCGCTTGGGGCTTTGCTTCAATGATGGCCTGAATCTCGGCGGCCTCCAGGGTTTCTTTCTCCAGCAGAGCCCCGGCCAGTGCCTCCAGTTGCGGGCGATGCGTCTTTAGGGAAGCGCTGAACAATTCAAAATCCGAGCCAGGCATCGCTACCAGGAAGTAGTTTTTTCAAAAATAGCCTATTAACTCAGCAATTTCTGCCGACTTTTTCGCTCCGCCTGCCGCAATCGGCGCGCGG
>Ga0208883_100270_pt1 | contig 20233 bp, 26 predicted proteins | sample LakWasMet43_HOW7_2_FD_183881 | JGI IMG/M metagenome (GOLD analysis project Ga0208883, IMG submission 183881) | Freshwater sediment methanotrophic microbial communities from Lake Washington under simulated oxygen tension - Sediment Metagenome... | ecosystem: Environmental > Aquatic > Freshwater >...
TACACCGGCGCCTGGCTCAGTTGTCACTGGTTTTGCTGAGAGCGGTATTGATGTGCGATTGACAGTATGGATTCATGATGCGGAAGAGGGCACCTCTAGCTTGCAGTCGGATCTGTTTATGGCGATTTGGCGCTTGTTTAAGGCGCATGATATATCTATCCCTTACCCACAGAGAGAAGTGCGCGTATTAGGTGGTTAGCGGTAGATTGGGTGCATGGCTATGCACCATCCGCAGCCTAAAGTCTTGGAGTAAGGAAATATTCTTTAAGCAATAAAACATTAGGCAATAAAAAAGCTCACATATAGTGAGCTTTTTTATTGCTGAAATAACGAATTATTTCAATTTTGTTTCTTTGTACATAACGTGCTTGCGTACAACTGGGTCAAATTTTTTGATTTCTAATTTGCCTGGCATTGTACGTTTGTTTTTTGTAGTGGTATAGAAATGACCTGTACCAGCACTTGACTCTAATTTGATTTTTTCGCGCATTTTACTTTCCTTTATTTGCTAAGTTAAGTTAGCAGCTTAAATCTTTTCGCCAGCAGCACGCATATCAGCTAAAACAGCATCAATACCGTTTTTGTCGATAGTGCGTAGCGCAGCGTTAGTAATACGCATGCTTACCCAGCGGTTTTCGCTCTCAACCCAGAATTTGCGGTTTTGCAAATTAGGTAAAAAACGACGTTTTGTTTTGTTTTGTGCGTGAGAAACATTGTTACCCACCATTGGCTTTTTGCCTGTTACCTGACATACACGTGCCATGGTTATCTCCAAGAACTCTATTTTTGAGAAAGAGCGTGATTATAGTACACATTCTTTGTTTGTTTCAAGCTAAATATGTGTTTCTTTTCAGTAAATTCACATATTATTTTTTGTTAGTGTTTTCCGGTGCTACCGAAGCCACCTTCACCACGTTCTGAGCTGTCAAAATCATCGACTACATGAAACTCAGCCTGCATGACTGGCACAATCACCAATTGTGCGATTCTTTCTAGCGGGTTTAATTCAAACGCGGTGTTGCCACGATTCCAGCAGGATACCATCAACTGCCCTTGATAGTCTGAATCAATTAGTCCAACGAGGTTTCCCAACACAATGCCGTGCTTATGGCCTAGGCCGGATCGCGGTAAAATAAGTGCAGCATAGTATGTGTTGTCGATATGTATCGCCATGCCAGTAGGAATGAGGGTGGTTTCACCAGGCTGTAAAGTGATAGGTGACTCAATGCAGGCACGTAAATCTAAACCTGCTGATCCAGGGGTTGCATAAGTGGGAAACTGACTGCGTAAGCGGTCGTCTATAATTTTTAGGTCGATGAGTATGGACATGATAGTGTATGTTTTTATTGGATTTAATTAAGTGCCTATTAAACACTAAATATGGGTAATAAAAAAGCCAGTAAATTGATTTACTGGCTATCGTTTGATTAGTTGCTCTAATTAATAATGTTAGTTGAATTTATATTTCGCGCTAAGACCTAATAAGTAGTTACGATCTGTACCTGGTTCGAAAAATCTTGAATTACCATCATTGATTCTGACGCCGCCTATGTAGTCTTTATCAAACATATTTTCAATACGTAAGTATTCATTTATGCTCCATTGACCTAGTTGTTGCTCAAAGCCTGCTCTTACGTTGAAAATGGTATAAGACGGTGCAACGTCGCTATTGATGTCATCTACATAAACTTTACTATTATGGCGGCCCTCTAACGCTGTACTGAAACCTAAAGGTCTATATTTCCAGGCGATTTCACCATATAGCTGTGAACGGTATGTTCCAGGAATTTTATTGCCGGATAATATTGTTCTGCCGAGGTTATTAGTAAAGTCAGAATCAAATTTTGCATTAAGTAAGGTATATGCAGCATACAGCGAAATATTATTATCTAGTTGAGAGTCTATTGAAAACTCCATGCCTGTACGGTTAGTTTTATTAGCGTTTGTATAACTTACACGTCCTGAGATGTTATCTAAGGTAACAATTTCATCATCAGTTGTTACTTTAAACAATGTTAGCTTTGCTTGAGTGTTGTCATTTAAGAATGCTTTTGCGCCTAGTTCATAGTTTTTGCTTTCACTAGGTCTGAGTGCAAGATTTGGAGTGCTATTGGCTGCAGAGCTTGCGAATGCTGATTCAATGAAAGTTGGTGTTTCAAAACCTTTACCAAAGTTAGCATACAAGTTTAATTGTGGATTTACTTTCCAAATTGTACCGATAACAGGTGTGGTTTTTTGATATTCAACTTTACCACTATTATCACCGTTTGCACTGGTGCCTGTAATAAAGTCATCTTTAACCTCAAGATTAACCTTGGTGTGTCTAGCACCAGCATGAATATCTAAATTGTTTGAGAGTGAAAGTTTGCCTTGAATGTATTGGTCAAAGTTGTACGAAATGTTTTGTTCGCGTCGATTTAGTCCAAAGTTAGTGTTATTAGGGATATTGGTGGTTCTTTTTGTACCAAAGTCGGCATTGGTATCGGTCCTGTCATCATTCATTTTCCCGTAGGTAAAGCCCATACTAATATTGTATGGACGATGGAGTATTTCTCCATTGTTATCCCAACGTAAATCTGCACCCCAAAAATCGCGCGATATTTCACTTGCTCTACCATTTGCGTTGACGGGAGCTTGTGATGGTAGAGCTAGATATTGCTCATTTTCCCTCGTGCCAACATAGCTCATCAGGCTGATGCCATTATTGGTGTTAATCCGATGTTCTAGGTTGAAGCCAACTTGAGTATGGCTACGATAAACACGAGTGTTTGAGTCAATCGCACCTACGCCAGCGCTCTCTGGTTTGGAGAATGCAACCTCTCGTGTGAGTCCTAATGGATCCTGAGCCTCTTGCTCAAACCAATTTACTAAGGTGGTTAATTTTGTATCATCAGTAATATTGATTTTGAATTTTGCAGTGGCTTGTTGTTTTTTGCCTGAGTTGTGATCTCGGTAACCATCCGTCTCAAAATTGGATACATTGAGCATGTATTCAATTTGCTCTGCAGTGCCAGTAGTCTCAAGAATTTGTCTTTTGGTACCGTAGCTACCAAACATCACTGTGCCACCAACTTCGTTAGTTTTTGGCGCATCTTTCGTTAACATTTGGATAACACCTCCTGAAGAGTTTCCGTAGAGTGCTGAGAAAGGGCCTCGCATAACTTCAATGCTTTTAATTGCCGATAAATCTACTACCCCAGGCTGACCTTGGCCATCAGGCATGGTCAAAGGAATGCCATCTACATAAACACGCACGCCGCGTACGCCGAAACTTGAGCGGGAACCAAATCCGCGTGTAGAGATTTGCGGATCCTGTGCTTGATTGTTTCTGTTTTGCGCTGTAATCCCTGGTACACGAATTAAGCTTTCTGAAAGCGTCATTTGTAATTGGCCATTTTGGATGTCTTTGCTTTCCACTACATCAATGGCTACTGGTAGGTCGAAGCTGTTTTGTTCTACACGAGTTGCAGTTACGACGATTGGTGCTGTGATAATTTTTTCACTGACAATTTCTTCTGCGTACACGTGTTGGTTAATGCTAAAAGTGCTGATAATGGCTATTGACAGTAGTTTGATTGGGAACGGATTGGTGTGATGCATGGTAGACCTTAACTGATTAATCTAGAGTAAGTAATTGGGTGCGATTCTAATCGCTAATTTGCATAATAGAATCATGATTTTCATGAGTTTTTTGATGTTGATAGTGCTGTTTGACCTGTATCAAACAGCACTATCATTTGGCAATATTGATATATTTGATTATTTGACTTGAAGCATGTCAGCAACATGCTTCAATATTGATCTGGCCACTTCAATTTTGGTGGCTGGCTCAAGTGGATAGTTACCATTGTTGTCTAGTAGAATGACTTTGTTGTTGTCACTGCCCATTGCATCGCTCGTCAGGTTGGCGACGATTAATGGAAGTTTTTTCTTTTGTCTTTTTGCTTCCGCGAACTCTAATAGATTTTCGGTTTCGGCAGCAAAGCCTATACAAAATGGCGGACTAGGTAAGCTGGCGACTTCTGCTAGTATATCTTTGTTGAGTTTTAGCTCCAGCGTCAGTGATTGCTCACTTTTTTTAATTTTTTGTGATTGTGAATTCGCTGGGCTGTAATCTGCAACTGCTGCGACACCAATAAATATGTCTTGGTTTGCGATGTTTTGCATTACGCTTTGATACATTGCACCTGCTGATGTTGCTGCAATGTTGCGTACCCCAGTTGGGGGCGTAAGTGCAGTAGCGCCACTGATGAGCGTGACTTCTGCACCCATTTCAAAAGCGGCCTGGGCGATGGCGTATCCCATTTTGCCTGAGCTTAAGTTTGTAATAGCGCGCACAGGGTCTATCATTTCTAATGTGGCGCCTGCCGTAATCATTATTTTTTTGCCTCTAAGTCGTTTAGGTTGGAAATACGCGTTGATTAAATAGTGTAGGTCTTCTGCCTCTAGCATGCGGCCTAAGCCAATTTCGCCGCACGCCTGTTCACCGCTGTCTGGCCCAAGTATGTGAATACCATCGCTGACTAGTTGTGCGATATTACGTTGGGTAGCAGGGTTCTCCCACATTTGTTTGTTCATCGCCGGAGCGACCAGTAAGTCACAGTCTCTCGCTAGGCATAGGGTGGAAAGTAAATCGTCAGCACGACCATGTACGAGTTTTGCAATGAAGTCTGCGCTCGCTGGTGCAATAACGATGGCATCTGCAGCGCGGCTTAATTCGATGTGTGGCATACCATTAGGGATTGATGCATCCCACATGTCGGTGAATACTGGTTTACCTGATAGGGCTTGCATCGTGACGGTGGAAATAAACTGGCAAGCAGCTTGTGTCATGACGACTTGCACATCAATATTATTTTTTACGAATAGGCGTACGAGTTCTGCTGCTTTGTAGGCTGCGATTCCCCCAGTGATTCCTAATACAATTGATTTTTTATTTTGCATAATGCTTGTCATTGATGTAAGTCTTTCATTCTAATACGAACATTGTTTTGTATAAAATATTCTTTATGCATCATTGAAACGAAAGAAAATGTTTTATAGTAGATATCATATAAAACCAATAACATTCATGCGGCGTATACACAATGTGGCGTAAATTCAGAATTATCATCCTGCTGCTAATTTTAGCAACGGTTATACAAGAAGTTTGGTTGGATAAAGCTGATTTAGCTTGGAAGCATAATCTTTACGTTGCAGTTTATCCAATCAATGCCGATGGTAGCGATGAAGTTAGTGCTTACTTGCAAACCCTCAGTCGTGATGATTTTGAGCCGATGGCGGAGTACTTTGCAGAAGAAGCTACGTCATACCAATTAGGTTTACGGCGACCAATAGAAGTGCAACTAGGTGATATTGTCGATGAGTTACCACCAGAGCCTCCTAAAAATGGCAGCATATTAAGTACTATGCTGTGGAGCTTAAAATTTCGGTTGTTTGCATGGCAACATAGTCCAAAGGTAAATGTACGGCCAGATATACGATTGTATTTACTTTATCACGACCCTGAAAATAACCGAGTATTAGGACATTCAACAGCCCTTAATAAAGGGCGAATCGGGCGTGTAAATTTGTTTGGTAGCTCCGCCTATGCAAAAAAGAACTTGGTAGTCACCGCACATGAGTTGTTACATACTTTAAATGCCACTGATAAGTATGATTTGCAGAGTACTTTACCTATTTATCCTCATGGGTATGCTGAGCCAGATAAAATACCGCTATACCCACAAAATTTTGCTGAGCTAATGGGCGGCCGCATTCCTATCAATGATAACGATGCTGAAATCCCTAAAGGTTTAAGGCATACAATGATTGGTGCAATGACTGCACGTGAAATAGGATGGTTGCGCTAGTGGCTAGCAGTTGTCGCTTCGAGTGTTGGTCATATCAGTGTAATGAATTTAGTCGGTTAAAATCCGTGAACAATAAGAGGTGTTAAGTGGCAATTACAGACTGGCCTGCTAGTGAGCGACCTAGAGAAAAGCTAATAGAGATGGGTGCTGATGCTTTATCTGATGCTGAGTTATTGGCAATTTTTTTACGCGTCGGTGTGGTCGGTAAAAGCGCAGTAGATTTGGCGCGCGACTTACTCAGTCAGTTTGGTAGTCTTAATGGTATTTTTGCAGCAACCGAGCGTGAACTCAGTCAGGTGCATGGTATTGGCACTAGTAAATATGTGCAGCTGCAAGCAATTTTTGAAATGAGTCGTCGAGCTTTAAATGAGCAGTTACAAGCGAGAGATGTGTTTCAGTCGCCACAACAGGTACGCAACTATTTAGTGCTTAAGCTGGGAGCGCTTACACGAGAAGTTTTTATGGTGTTGTTTTTAGATGCACAAAATCGTTTACATGCTGCTGAGGAGCTATTTAATGGCACGCTTACCCAAACGAGTGTTTATCCTCGAGAAGTGGTGAAGCGAGCGATTCATCATAATGCTGCAAGTGTTATTTTTGCACACAACCATCCTTCTGGAGTTGCACAACAGAGCGCAGCAGATGAGCTAATCACGCAACAATTGAAACAAGCTTTGGCACTGATAGATGTGCGTGTATTAGATCATTTTATTGTGGCAGGCAATCAAACTCTTTCGTTTGCTGAGCGTGGTTTGTTGTAATTAAAATGCTAAAGATTAATGATTGGAAGAGTGTATGTTAATTGATAATGCGCACTGGTTAAATTTAGCAGTTGCCTTAGGCATCGGGTTGCTAATTGGGGCCGAGCGCGAGCGTAGCAAGGCGGATGGGGGTGATAGAACAATTGCAGGGGTGCGCACTTTTACGATAGCTTCTTTACTTGGCGCAGTGAGCACTTCAGTCAATTTTTGGTTGCTTGTCGTTTCAATTATCTGCGTCACTGTTTTTGTAGCAACAGCCTATTTTACTAGAAGAGATGAAGATCCTGGATTAACCACAGAGATTAGCCTAGTGTTTACTGTTATTTTGGGCGGGCTAGCCATGACTACGGCATCGATGGCGGCTAGTTTGGCTGTTGCCGCTGCGATATTGCTTGCTGCAAAAGAGCCCATACACGGCTTTGTTCGAGGGGTGGTCACTAAAGATGAGATGATAGATTTCTTGATTCTAGCTGCTGCAACTTTGATTGTTTTACCATTAGTGCCTAATGCTTTAGTAGGCCCTTTTGATGCGATTAATCCTCGTAACTTGTGGTTAATTGTAATATTAGTGATGTTTATTGGCGCGCTGGGTCATTTAGCGTTGCGTTTATTAGGTAGCCGTACGGGTTTGCCTCTAGTAGGCTTGGTATCAGGCTTTATTTCCAGTATTGCGACGATAGGCGCGATGGGAGCTCGCGTCCGAAAAACGCCAGATCTAATAGGTACGGCAGTTGCAGGAGCTACGCTGTCAAGTCTGTCCACAGTGCTTCAGTTAGTGATGCTGTTGGCGGCTATCCACCCACCTACTTTGCACGCATTAAAAGTGCCTTTATTATTTGGAGGGCTTACTATCGCGCTATATGGCCTTGTGATTACTTTAAATTCATTTAATCATCAAAGCCAAGAGTTGAGTAAGCCTAGTCGGTCTTTTAGTGTTAAAACTGCACTGACACTGGCGTTAGTCATCGCTGTTGTGCTGGTTGCGTCAGCAGCGCTTAAGGCATGGTTTGGTCAGACTGGCTTAGTTGTGGCATCTGCTGTAGCTGGTTTAGCCGATGTACATGCTTCTACTATTTCAGCGGCTTCTTTAGCGGCAAGTAATAAAATTACGGCCGCAAATGCTGCCGTGCCAATATTAGTAGCATTTTCAGCAAACGCCATCTCTAAAGTAATTACAGCCGCAGTCACCGGTGGAAAAGTTTTTTTCCAACAGGTGACACTAGGCTTGGTGTTGCAGGTGTCGGCTATCTGGCTTGGTTGGTGGTTATTCTAATGGCGTTATGATTAACCCAGCACGGTAAATGCATCAGCAACACTTTAGAGATAAATATTGTTAACTTTTAGATAAGTTAACAACGCAAAAATCGTTAGTATTGATGTTAATAAAATTCATTGAAAACAATTAGTTCCAATATTATTTTGGCGATGGTTAGCTTCAGTGCTTTATACTACCATTCGCCTCCGAAATTTAAATCAAAACGTTTAACCACATAATCATGAATCAACATATAAAAACAGTTCTTTGGGCAGCCGTTGCGTTGCTAGGCGCATTTGCAGTTGCTGGAATCGCATTGAATCGCGGAGAAAGTATTAATGCACTATGGCTGATTACTGCAGCCGTCTGTATTTATGCAATTGCCTATCGTTTTTATGCCGCTTGGATTGCTGCAAAAGTGTTAGTGATAGACGAAACTCGTGCGACACCAGCAGAACGACTGGATAATGGCCGAGATTTTGTACCAACGAATAAATGGGTGGTGTTTGGTCATCACTTTGCAGCAATTGCAGGCCCTGGTCCTTTGATTGGGCCAACCCTCGCTGCACAGTTTGGCTATTTGCCTGGCACATTATGGATTTTAATTGGCGCAGTATTGGGTGGTGCAGTACAAGACATGGTCACGCTGTTTTTCTCTACACGCCGAAATGGGCGTAGCTTGGGCCAAATGGCACGCGATGAAATAGGCTTGATAGGCGGTAGCGCGGCACTCATCGGTACGTTTTTAATTATGATTATCTTAATCGCGGTGCTTGGTTTAGTCGTGGTTAATGCCATGAAACATAGCCCGTGGGCAACTTCAACAGTGGCGGCAACCATTCCGATTGCGATGATTGTCGGGATTTATATGCGCAATATTCGCCCGGGTAGAGTGTTAGAGGCTTCTATTATCGGTGTGGTTTTATTGTTGCTTTCGGTAGGTTTAGGTGGCTGGGTTGATCATCACGAAACCTTACGTCCATTATTTGATCATGATGCATTACCACTAGCTTATGCCATCATTGTGTATGGATTTGCTGCGGCCGTGCTACCAGTGTGGCTTTTACTAGCACCGCGTGATTATCTTTCTACCTTTATGAAGCTAGGCACCATCCTGTTGTTAGCCATTGCAATTGTCATCCTGCGCCCAGAGATTCATATGCCCGCAGTGACACAATTTGTAGATGGTACTGGCCCTATTTTTGGGGGTAAGTTGTTTCCATTCGTTTTTATTACGATTGCTTGTGGCGCAATTTCAGGTTTTCATGCACTAATCGCATCAGGGACTACGCCAAAGCTGCTCGGCAATGAGCGCGATATTCGTATGATTGGCTATGGCGGCATGTTACTAGAAAGTTTTGTTGCCATTATGGCGATGATTGCTGCCACCGTATTAGATCCGGGCGTATTTTTTGCGATTAATAGTCCGGCTGGAGTCGTTGGTAAAGAGGCAATAGATGCCGTTGCCAAAATTAACAGCTGGGGGTTTGCTGTTACAGTAGAGCAAATGCAGCAACTGGCAAGTGATATGGGCGAATCAACCTTGTTCTCCCGCACTGGTGGGGCACCAAGCTTAGCTGTAGGCATGGCGAGTATTTTTGGTAGCGCTTTCGGCAAAGAACTGTTAGCACTTTGGTACCATTTTGCCATTATGTTTGAGGCAATATTTATACTAACCACACTAGATGCAGGTACGCGTGTTGGCCGCTTTATGTTGCAAGATTTATTAGGCAACTTTAATAAAAAACTCGGCGAAACCTCATATACACCTTCTGTGATTTTAACGAGCAGTATTGTAGTAGCGGGGTGGGGTTACTTCCTTTATATAGGCGTGATAGATCCAAATGGTGGTGTGAATATTTTATGGCCATTGTTTGGAATTGCGAACCAAATGCTCGCAGCAATTGCCTTATGTGTAGCGACAGGCATTTTGGTGAAATCTGGAAAGTTAAAATATGCATGGGTAACAGGTTTACCTCTAGTTTGGCTAGTGACGATTACCACCTCAGCTGCCTATGAAAAGATTTTTAGTACAGATGTGCGTGTGGGCTTCTTTGCATCAGCAAATGATATGTCCTCCAAACTAGCGGCAGGATTGCTCCCAGCCGATAAAGCTTCCGTTGCCCCGCAGTTAATATTTAATCAGCATTTAGATGCCTATTTAACCTTGTTTTTTATTGTTGTACTTTGGGTGGTGATACTGGATATGCTTCGATTATGTCTACGTTATTTAAGTGGTAAGCCAGTTTTGCAACTATCAGAGGTACCGCACGAGCCAAGCCGCCTTGTAGAAAACTGGGTACGAGATTAGAAAGATAACAATGTTCAATATGTTCAAAAAGCTATGGTGTTTTGTTCGGCACGTTTCAGGTGATGATGCTTATGAGCAATACTTAAAACATCATGCCGAATTTCACCAAGCTACGGTAGACGCGCCACCAGCACTATCGCGCAAAGAGTTTTTTAAGCTATGGCAAGACAGTAAATGGAAAGGTATTAACCGATGCTGTTAAATCCGGTGACTGCTGAGCCATTAGATGAAGCCCAGATTTCTCGTGTAATAGAAATGGCATGGGAAGATCGCACCCCATTTGAAGCAATAGAGTTCCAATTTGGCCTTAATCAAGATGGTGTAATTAAGTTAATGCGTGCAAGTTTGAAGCACAGCTCATTCAAATTATGGCGCGAGCGTACTCATGGTCAAGCCACTAAGCATGTCAAACTTAGATCCAACGCAGTCACTAGACATAAGGCTAATCATCGCGTAAAACAGTTTTAAAAAGTTAACCCAGCTCTTGGCGATGTAAGTCCGTACTTACTGTATACGTCTACGCTCCTCGTATACCTCTGCCATTGTCACTCTGCGTTCTGGCCCTGCATATTCCACATACTCGTCATAACTTAATTCAGTCACTTCAAAGTCAGACTTCGAGTGGCTGTTGTGGGTGGTGATGAAGCCGGAGTTTGCAGGGGGCGTGTTAGCCGTTTGATGTTTTCTAAAAAACACATTCTTTAGAAATTTCTTAATCATGGGGCTCCTTACGTTTACAGATAGATAACCCATAAAATAATATGCCTAATGACGCAATTCGCCAAGTTAACAATTGTTAACTGAGTCAATGATGGTAACTGCATAAGTTTGGAATTGAGAGGAACATTGGCGTAGTTAGTATTACATGTGGCCAATGAGGTGGACCAACGATAGATAGCTCACTTTATGGAGTTATCTATCGTTAAAGTCTAGAGAGGGTTAAAACGCGCGCTTTTTATTGCAAAACACAAACATCACTACGCCAACTAAAATCATCGGCAAGCTTAGCCACTGCCCCATACTTAAGCCCATGGATAGTAAACCTAAGTAGTCATCTGGCTCACGGGTGTATTCTACGATAAACCTAAAGCTACCATAACCGATTAAGAAAAGCGCTGAAATCGTACCCGTTGCCCTTGGCTTCGCGGAATATATCCAAAGAATTAAGAACAGCAAAACACCTTCAAGTGCAAACTCATAAAGTTGGGAAGGGTGGCGTAATGCGTCGTCAACTTTAGGAAAAACCATCCCAAATTGACTATTAGTGACTCTGCCCCATAACTCGGCATTGATAAAATTGCCCATACGGCCAGCGCCTAAACCAATTGGCACTAATGGGGCAACAAAATCCATAGTTTTTAGCCAGTTTTGAGGATACTTTCTACCAAAAAGCCACATGGCAACTAGCACACCTAAGAATCCACCATGAAAGCTCATGCCACCTTGCCATACTGCAAGAATCTCTGTTGGATGCTCAATAAAGTAGCTTAATTGATAAAACAGCACATAACCGATACGTCCGCCAAGAATCACACCTAAAGCACCAAAAAATAGTGCGTCATCAAGCATTTGGTTTGTCCAACCATGCCATTTTCTGTGGTTAATTTGATATTTACCTAAGGCCAAAAATGCCAAAAATCCAAGCAAATACATTAGGCCATACCAATGGATGCCAAAAGATCCAAGGTGAATAGCAATAGGGTCAAACTGCGGGTGAACAAACATGTGAACTAACATCAATTGAATAGAAGTGTGATTTTACCTAAGTTTTGATACTTCACAACGACTTAGTTGCGCTTAGCTAACTTGGATAGTTTATTAAAACACTAGACCAAGGCAGTAGTCGATAACTATCTATAAAGCTTAATTGATGATTTCATCTGAATAATAGTAATTAGATGAACGCGTATATTAATGAGCAACTGATTTTGAGAACAAATTAATGACCACTACGCCAGCTACAATAAGCAATAAACCAACGATTGCAGCAAAATCTAGCGGTTGCTTAAAATATAACCATGAGATGAGCGCGATTAACGCAACGCCCACACCAGACCAAATGGCATAGGCAATCCCAATAGGAATGACATTTAGCGTTAATGATAAAAAATAAAAAGCAGACGCATAACCTGACACCACAATAATAGAGGGCCATAAGCGCGTAAATCCTGCAGACGATTTTAATGCGGAAGTCGCGATGACTTCGCTAATGATGGCAATAACAAGAAAAATCCATTTTTGCATAGGTGCCATTTCAGTGATCAATATTGGAATGTTAACTTAGATATTCTTATTTAGCCCAAGCCTTATAAGGATGTTGCGTCAGATTAGCATTGTAATAGCGTGGGTCGTCAGTCACTTCCTTACCAATCCAGCTAGGTTGCTCAAATAACTGATCCTCACTCTGCAACTCAATTTCAGCGACTACTAACCCCATATTGTCACCCTCAAATTCGTCTACTTCCCATTTAAAGCCTTTGTAGTGAAATATATGTCTTATTTTCTGGATGATTGGTCTTTCGCATAAGTCCAACAGATTTTCTGCATCAGCTATTGGGATTTCATATTCAAACTCAGTTCGTGTAGCACCATTTGTTGCACCCTTAATAGTAAGAAAGCCGCGGTTGTCTGCAATTCTAACTCTGACAGTTCGATTCTTATCTCGATTTAAATAACCTTGGCTAAATTTAACGCCAGCGGCAAGTTGCCACTCGTTTCCAATCACTAAGAATTTTCTTTCAATTTCTAAAGCCATAGATTTACATGTACCTAACGTTTTGAGTTGGCGGAACTTAGCCAGTTACCGCTTGAGTAATGAATTATGTTCGAATGGTTACTCTTCCCACTGTGGGTTCCATACAATCTCCCAAAGATGACCATCTGGGTCTTGAAAATATCCAGAATACCCGCCCCAGAATGTATCATGAGCAGGCTTAACAATCATAGCACCGGCTGATTTTGCTTGCTGCATGACGGCATCAACCTCTACTTTTGAGCCAACATTGTGCCCTAGCGTCATTTCAGTTGAGCTTGCTAGCCCAATTGGCAGGCCTGAGTCATGTGAGATGCTTTTTCTTGGCCAAAGGGCTAGGCGTAATCCACCTTGGAGTTGAATAAAAACAACTGCACCATACTCAAACCCTTTACCAATGATACCTTCTGTTGGAAATCCAAGCCCATCTCGATAAAAACGCAAGGACTCCTCGAGGTCGTTAACACCAATAGTAATGACGGTAATGCTAGGTTTCATTGCAGACTACTTTCTTAGATAGTCACGTATAAATCAGGCTTAGCCATTTTTTGCAACGATGTTAGTGGGAATGTTGTCAATGCTTGACTGATTCTTATCTTCCCAATACTGCATCAGTCCGTGCTCACCTTTTTTCTTCGCCCAATCCGAAAGTAACGCTCTATCTTCTATATGGTCGTATTGCGGCACAGCCATTCCGCAAGAAGTTTGCACTAACTCGATTGATAGATCAAATATTTGGCGCGCACCTGGCAGGGGGTCAAAGTAAGAAAAAAGATCTTTCCAGTCATCGTCTTTCTTGTGGACAACCCTAGCCGTTCCGTACAGCCTAAGAATAAGGGGTGGGCCATCAAATGCGCAAAACATAATAGTCATACGTGGGTTTAGCTGAACGTGAGCAGATGTTTCATTTCCGCTCCCCGTTACGTTCAGCCAAATCACCCGATGATTGTTTAACACCCGAAACGAATCCATTCCTTTGGGAGAAACATTAACTCGACTATCCGTTGTCGCCGTGCCCACGAAAAATATTTTCTGCGCCACAATAAATTCAATCAACCGTTCAGAGAGTGCTTCGTATTGCTTGCCCATTAAAGTCCTTGATGCTGATGTCTAACGTTTGAATTAAGGGGCGCTGTTAAGCGTCCCGCTTGAATGATGGGTTAGGTGTAAACATTACTTTTTAAACCTAAATTTAGTATCTAAAACACTCCTTAACATACCCAGCAGCCCACCAGCAGTAAAAATTAGCGCAAATAGAACATTGAGAGCAACACCCGCAAAAAATAATATTGGTTCTTGAAGTTTACCAACGGTCGCCCTGCCCTTGAAAAATATCGGCATAATTTGACCGCGGAAGAAGTCAAAATAAGTTAAAACAAGAAGCCCAGTACCAAGTGCGAATGGTAAAAAGCAATAAATAAATAAAACAGACCTAGGAAACACATGCCTTTTTTTATGCGTAAAGATCCATAGCAACACGACAATAAGAACGATAGGCGAAATAACAAAAAAAGCATCTAAGGAATCCATAATTGCACCTAACGTTTGAATTAAGGGGCGCCGTTAGGCGTCCCGCTTGAATGATGGGTTGGGCATTACCACTCATAGCTCTCAATACGAATCTCTTTTCCAGTTTGATGTACTACACGAAGTTTTGAATTTTTCACGTCAATATGCCAATCAGCCGCATTTGGAACTGTTACCAACTTTTTAAGCCCAGAACCTTTTTTATCAGATATGTATAGTATCGTTTCTTTTGAATCTGCATTTCGCAAACCGACAAGCAGCTTGTTTTTAGGCTCTCTTTTATCTATACGAAAGTTGTTTAAGGCAATCGTTCTGTTATTTGCGGTGCCATTAAATTCAATTACTCCGTCTTTAAATCCTGTTTCAAATAGAACAATAGGAATGCCGTTTTTTTGTGCCGTTTTGAATAAAAGGGTTGATGTTCCATCGATTGGATTAAATATATTGATATTAATGACATTGTTTTGAGAAGATTTACCACTAAGGAAGCCTTTATCAGTAGATACCTCCTCCACGGCTTTGTAATACAAACCAGTCACTGGGTCGTAAGTGTCTATACGTGATTCATAATAATAGTCACCAGCCATGACGCGTGTGCTAATTAGAAGTAAAAACAGCGAAAGATATTTCATATAACTTTCCTAGATGCCCAACGTTTGAATTAAGGGGCGCCGTTAGGCGTCCCGCTTGAATGAGGGGTTAGCACTTATGCTAGTGAAATGTATGGTAAACAATGTTTACACCCTCCGATGTTTTTTCGTTGTGAAAAATACGAGCAAGCTCGTGATATTGAATATCAAGCTTTACATCAGAAACCCAGTTGACTTGCACTTCTGGGCCACCGCCCTCACCATCAGGAGCTTTGCCGCCATTTCTGTCGGCGGCAAAAGAACTTTCAGTGTTACTAGATAGTGAAGCGTTACTTGGCATTATAGCCACATGACTATTAAATCCAGTAGTGGCGCCACAATCGATTTGGAAAAGAACAGCTTTTAACTTTCCATTAGGTGATGGTGTTTCTCGAAGTAAATTAACCCCGCAGGTGTCAGAAAAGGCTTGCCCTAGGAAATATAGCCCGCCAATAGCGGTGGCAACTAACAGTAATAAGACCGCCACTAAACCAATAACTAACTTTTTCCAAGGTAACATGTTTTGAAAGTGCTAACGTTTGAATTAAGATACCGTCTTACCTGTCAAGCATTCTTAACAGCATAATTAGCATCAAAGGGTTTGCCTGACTTCAGCACCCCATAAATAATATGCAGTAACTTACGCATTACCGCGCCAATAATCAGCATATTCGATTTACCTGCTTTCTTCAATCGTTGCGCAAACGCTTTAATGGTTGGGTTATAACGTCTTGCCACAACCGCAGGCATATACAACGCCTTTCTGATGGTGGCGTTGCCTTTCTTGGATAAGCGTGACTTACCTCTCACCGAACTGCCAGACTGATGTACGGTAGGATTCAAACCCACAAATGCAGCCAATGCCTTCGCATCATTAAAGCGATGTACATCTCCCACAAAAGCCAATAAGCGCGCAATGGTCGCGATTCCGATGCCTGGAATGCTGTCCAACAGATTGGATTGATCCTTCAAATCAGGATGCCGGTCGATATGGTCGCGAATCATGCGTTCAACAGCCTTAATCTCAACTTTAATTGTAGCTAACACCGCCTTGATGGAAGGCTGAATCACAGGCGCAGCGGTACCGAAACGATTCTGTTCCTGACGTTCCATTTGTAGCAAAGCTGAAAGTCGCTGTACCAAAGCTTGTAATTCACGTACATGCATAGGTGGCGGCATCCAAGCCGTTGGGTGCATACTGGCACAGAATTGTGCAATGAGTTTTGCATCGGCTTTATCTGTTTTGGCACGATTTAACTGCGCACCACTAAAGCTCTTAATCTGCGCAGGATTCACCACGCTGACTTCAAAGCCTTGGTCATACAAATAAGTGGCCAATTCGTCACCGTAAGTGCCTGTGGCTTCCATACAGGCTTGCAGATGTGTGATGTCTTGCTTAACTAACCAGAGTGATAAGGCTTTAAAACCAACAAGGTTGTTCTCAAATACCCGTGACTTCTTCACTTTGCCATATACAAGCAATGCCACATCAAACTTCGCTTTGGAAATATCAATGCCGAGTATCGGCAATTCAATGAAGGCCATGATTGAGCTCCTTACCAACAAGTGAAATAAACACCCTAAGCGAACAACACATCCCAATTCAGATCAACCTTGTGCATGCAGGATCATGACGTTATGTCAGTCCTAAGATACCGTCCGATCTTGATGAATGTAGGTTGGGAGAAGGCCACTAATCTTAATTACTGGCTCTAAGGCCTTGGGGCGCGCTCAGCATCCCTTCTCCCGGCTCTTCGCGTCAGAGCAATTTAACTCATTTCTGAGTTGTTGGTAAGATACAAGGGGCGCCGTTAGGCGTCCCGCTTGAATGATGGGTTAGGCATGGACTGCCATAAAATAGTGAATAGGCCCTGCACATCACGCCCCATAATGCCACCAAAACCATTCGAATTTAATGTACGGTAACAACTGTTTAAGCCGCTAACAGTGAATTTTGAACTGTTTGTGGCTGTTAATAAATCTGTAATTTCTTTGAGCGCTATATCAATGTTGATTGGCTGCCAAATTGAGGAACTGCCAATAGACTCAAAATGCTCATCGAGAACTAAATCTTCGAGACAATTATATAGTGAAGAAGCCCAAAAAGATGGAATTGAATAATGCTTTGAATCGGTTGGCCTAGCTGAGCTAAGCCAAGCAATGCTTGGGTTTTGGTTGTTAATAGGACAAGAAAAAATTGGCTCGGACATTGGGAATTTGTAGCTGTGAACAGCTTGAATAATTTCTGATGTAGAAACTTTATCCATATCCATATCCATATCCATATCCATATCCATTTTGAATGCCTAACGTTTGACATAAGGGGCGCGCTTTAGGGCGTCCCACTTGATGGATGGGTTAGAGCTTATATTACCAAACGAGCTTCTTTTCATTGCCCCAACCCTCTTGGCCTGCTTTGACGTTTTTGAACTCAATTGATGGTAAAAACCGAAAAACTATGCGTCCAGCCAAAGCGCCCTCTGTCTCAGGTAGCACACGAAAAGAAAGTATTTTGCCGCCAAAGTGAGATGGCTTATCTTGACCGTGGTGAAGATATAGATTACCGCCTACTAATTTTTGGGCTGTTTCTTCACTAACCGCCCATTTGCCACTTTCCCATTCGTTTTTTTCTTTATCAATACGCTCCATATTTCCGAGGCGTTCGATTAAGTGGATAGTTCCCATGATATTTTCCCGAAATCTCTAACGTTTGAATTAAGGGGCGCCGTTAGGCGTCCCGCTTGAATGATGGGTTAGGAGCGAATTTACTTTGAAAGAAACCAATGTGAAGCCTCTTTTTGAAATAAGCGATAGAGAATAAAAATTTCAACTGGAATTAATGCTAAAGAAACTATGAACTCTAATTTGAATTTTTCGCTATCAATAGCGAAAAGGGAAAGCAGTGAAATGATGGTGATAACCAGATAAACATAGCGTGCCGCATTGCTTTTGCTGTTAATTTTATATGGAAGAATGCAAAAAAGACCATAAATTATGATTGTGAATATAAACTCGCCATTAGATGCATTGCCAGTTAATTTTTTGTAGAGCGCAAGTAGGGTGCTAATTGCAAGTGTTGCCAATATTGCGATTACCGCTTGTTTAATTACTGATGGTGTTTCCATATAGCTCCTAACGTTTAAATTAAGGGGCACGCTTTAGCGTGTCCCGCTTGAATGATGAGTTAGGGCCAAATTTAGCCACTACATTTTTGTAATAAACAGACTTTTCACTATCAATAGGTAGCCCCATACAACCCTTTTCATAGCAAAGCTGGAGTACATAAGCAGCGCGCCAATTATTATTTTCACCAGCCTTAAGCAACCAATATTTGGCTTTTTCCATTTCCTTCTCAGGCAGCGGATGCTCATCACTGCTCATTTTCATAGTCTCAAGAAAAACGTTATACATAGCTTCGCTGTTTCCTGACTCTGCAAGTTTTACCCACTCCGTTATTTCTGAGGCAGATACGCAAACCGATGTTAGTAAACATATTGCAACTAAAATGAGGCGCACTCTATTTTGCCCTAACGTAAAGTAGGCATCCTATTTGACGGTTTTAAATACGTCATAAGTGAGTGCCAATTAATTTTTATAAATAAAGTATATAATAAAATCATGGTATTAACTTTTTTTAGTATTGCCTAAAATTTTATTTAGATACGGCATAAAAAACATGCAAAACTTATTACAAAGCGCTGTACAAAACGTAGAGTCGCCCAAGCTTTTGGAGCAAGTGCGCGGCAAGATTCGTCTTAAGCATTATAGTATTCGTACCGAACAAGCTTATTTGGAATGGATTAAACGCTTTATTTTACATTTTGACAAGCGTCATCCAAGTGAGATGGGCTCGGTAGAAGTAGAGTTGTTTTTAACGCATTTGGCGGTGGATCGACATGTTGCTGCTAGCACGCAAAATCAGGCGAAAAGTGCGTTATTGTTTTTGTATAAAGAGGTCTTGGGTGTTGCATTGCCTTGGTTGGATAACGTTGAGCAGGCAAAAGCGCCTAAGCGCTTACCTGTGGTACTTACAAAAGCTGAGGTGCAGGCGGTGTTGGGTCGTTTAACTGGTACGCATTGGTTAGTAGCGAGTTTGCTCTATGGTACGGGGATGCGGATTTTAGAAGCCTTGCGTTTGCGGGTGAAAGATATTGATTTTGAACGCAAAGAGATTTTAATTCGCGATGGTAAGGGCTTTAAAGATCGCGTGACCATGTTGCCGCTTATCTTAGTTGAGCCACTTAAAACACATTTGAATCGCGTGAAGCAGTTGCATCAAAATGATTTGAATGATGGCTTTGGTTCGGTGTATATGCCACAGGCTTTGGGTTTAAAGTTTCCTTATGCTGGTCGGGATTGGGTTTGGCAATATGTTTTTCCAAGTGGTAAGTTGTCGCAGGATCCGCGTACTAAAGATGGTGATGAGCCTGTGATCCGTCGCCATCATTTGCAAGATCAGTCTGTACAACGTGCGATGCGTCAAGCGGTGGTTGATGCGGAAATTACCAAACCAGCAACACCCCATACTTTTCGCCATAGTTTTGCGACACACTTGCTTGAAGGCGGTTACGATATCCGCACAGTTCAAGAGCTATTAGGACATTCTGATGTGAGTACGACGATGATTTATACCCATGTGCTTAATAAGGGCGGGCGAGGTGTGAGCAGTCCTTTAGATGCTTTATAACGTGTTTAGGTTGGTTTTAGTACTTTTGCTTAATCAAATCATACGTTTCTTTCACATTTCTTTGGCTAGTTGGCGCTAGCTAGTCTAAAATTACACTTTATTGTTTATTCACTTTTTTTACGGATTTTTACCATGCCAGTTTATCGTTCACATACCACTACTCACGGTCGCAACATGGCGGGTGCGCGCGCACTATGGCGTGCCACTGGCATGAAAGATGGCGACTTTGATAAGCCAATTATCGCAGTTGCTAACTCATTTACCCAGTTTGTGCCAGGACACGTGCATTTAAAAGACATGGGTCAATTGGTGGCTCGCGAAATTGAAAAAGCAGGCGGCGTAGCCAAAGAATTTAATACCATTGCGGTTGATGATGGTATTGCGATGGGTCATGGCGGTATGCTTTATAGCTTACCTAGCCGTGATTTAATTGCAGATAGCGTTGAATACATGGTCAAT
>Ga0208883_100275_pt1 | contig 19402 bp, 14 predicted proteins | sample LakWasMet43_HOW7_2_FD_183881 | JGI IMG/M metagenome (GOLD analysis project Ga0208883, IMG submission 183881) | Freshwater sediment methanotrophic microbial communities from Lake Washington under simulated oxygen tension - Sediment Metagenome... | ecosystem: Environmental > Aquatic > Freshwater >...
ACGATCAGCCGTTCGATAACACACGGTTCTACGCCATTCCAACACCCATCAGCGCGGAGGAAAACACGATGGAATTTTGTTGACTTTGAACAGAGTATCTACCGTTGAATTCAAACCCCTTACTCCGCGGCCTCATGAATCGGCTGATCGGCTGTTTTATCCGTATGAATCCGGCTCAGCGGGTCCTGCCGGTAATAAAGTTGCAATTGCCGGTATACGTCGCGGAAGTGCGCATGCAGAATGTCTGGCGCGCAGAAAAAGTATTCGCTGAACACGGCGAAAAACTCGGCAGGGCTGGTCGCCGCGTACGGATCGACACAAACCTCATGATGGTGTTCAAGGCGATGATTCAATGCGGCATAGGCCGTGCTGAATGCATCGGTCCAGGGCGGCACGGGCATAGCCACATGCAGCGGCGGTATGCCGTTGGCGCTGCCGTCCAGCATGTCCAGTTTGTGTGCGATTTCATGAATAATCACGTTGTGTCCTTCATAACCTCTTTGAGTGTCCTGCTCGATATCGCGCCAGGACAGGATCACCGGCCCACGCGACCACGATTCGCCACTTAATACCCTATCCTGATAATGGACGATGCCCATCTCGTCAACTTCCTCACGGCTGACCCGAAAAGCGTCGGCGTAAATCACCACATCGCTCCATGCCGAAAACAACCCGATTCCCAAATGCAGAATCGGTAGACAGGCTATGGCCGCCACCAGAACGCGCATCGCCTCGCTCACCTCAAAACCCTGCACGCCGTAAATCCTTTTGTCATGCAGAAACAATGTGCTCAGTTCGCGCAGATGCGCTTTTTCGACTGAAGTCAGTCCCTGCAACACGGCCAGCTTGGCTGTGGCGGCCTCCCATACGTCATGCTTGATCGGGTAGCGGTGCAGGATATACCGGACCCGTGCGCGTCTAAGAATATTCATCGGCAAAAATCAGACCTGTTTATCGCCACCCAATGACATGAGTATGACAACCAGAAAAATAATAGCCAGCACTGGCCACAAATAAGGCGCTATGATGAAAATCCCCAGCGCTACAAATAACAATGTGCTCAGAAACAGCATCATGCCGACGCCAAAAAACAGCAGCAGCACGAGCAAGCCGGTAAACAACAGCGTGAGCAACAAGGTCGGGATCGCCGTTAGCCGGGCCAGGGGCTCGGCGACAGGATGACCATTGATAGTAAGACTGAACTGCCCCAGGCCCGGATGGAGAATATAGCTCAGACCGGCGATCAGCAAACCGATCGTCACTAGCTTGATAATGAGGTGTTTATTTCTGCTCTGTTTCATAAGTTTTGCTGTGTCCTATAACTTTCTCAAGAGCGCTTGGATTTTCCGGCGCAGGCGCGGACTTCCTTACAATGCGAATACCCTAAAGGGTACAAGTAAATTCGCACCAACAAGTTTCATGCTCACTGCTAAAGCAAATCTCCAACGGCTTATCCCTCATCCAACCGGCCAGGCCCAATTGCGAATCTCCGGCATGTCCTCGCCGTGCTCGATGATATATTCCTTATGCTCGATCAGCTTGTCGCGCATGATCTGCTTCACATGAGCGCCGACATAGCGCAGGTGCGGCACCCGGTCGATAACGTCGATAACCAGATGGAACCGATCCATCTCATTGAGCACGACCATGTCGAACGGTGTCGTGGTCGTGCCTTCTTCCTTATAGCCGCGCACATGCAGATTCTCATGGTTGGTCCGGCGATAAGTCAGACGGTGGATCAGCCACGGATAGCCGTGATAGGCGAAGATAACCGGCTTGCTGTCCGTGAACAGCGAGTCGAAATCCTTGTCCGACAGGCCGTGCGGATGTTCTGATCTCGGCTGCAAGCGCATCAGGTTGACAACATTGACGACGCGGATTTTGAGCTCTGGGAAAAACTCGCGTAAAAGCGATACGGCGGCCAGTGTTTCCAGTGTCGGAATATCGCCGGAGCAGACCATTACCACATCGGCCTCAGTATTGCGGTCGTTGCTGGCCCATTCCCAGATGCCGATGCCGGTCGTGCAATGCTTGATGGCCGAGCTCATATCCAGGTATTGCAGTTGCGGCTGCTTGCCGGCCACGATGACGTTGACCCGGTTTCGGCTGCGCAGGCAGTGGTCGGTCACCCAGAGCAGAGTGTTGGCGTCGGGCGGCAGGTAGACGCGGATCACCTCGGCCTTCTTGTTGACGACGTGATCGATAAAGCCCGGGTCCTGGTGGCTGAAGCCGTTGTGGTCCTGGCGCCAGACGTGCGACGTCAACAGGTAGTTCAGCGAGGCGATGGACCGGCGCCACGGGATGTCCTTGGTGACCTTGAGCCATTTGGCGTGCTGGTTGAACATCGAGTCGACGATATGGATGAAGGCCTCGTAGCAGGAGAACAGGCCATGACGCCCGGTCAGCAGATAGCCTTCCAGCCAGCCTTGGCATTGATGCTCGCTGAGCACTTCCATGACCCGGCCGTCATCCGACAGATGATCATCGGTGGCGAGAATCTCGCCGGTAAAAACCTTGTCGGTAGCTTCATACACGGCATCGAGCCGGTTCGAGGCCGTCTCGTCGGGCCCCATGATGCGAAAATTGCGCTGATCCTCGTTGGCTTTCATGATGTCCCGGAGAAATTTGCCCATCACGCGCACCGATTCAGCCGACTCGGCGCCGGGATTTTTCACCTCCACCGCATAGTCGCGAAAATCCGGCATTTTCAGATCCCGCAGCAGCAAACCGCCGTTGGCATGCGGATTGGCGCCCATGCGCCGCTCGCCTTTCGGAGCCAGATCCGCCAGTTCCTGGATCAGCGTGCCGTTGTCGTCGAATAATTCCTCCGGCTTGTAACTGCGCAGCCACTGTTCCAGCATTTTTAAATGCGCGGGGTTCTCGGCCAGCTTGGCAAGCGGGACCTGATGCGAGCGGTAGGTATTCTCGACCGGCACGCCATCAACCACTTCAGGGCCGGTCCAGCCTTTCGGCGTTCTCAGGATCACCATCGGCCAGCGCGGGCGTCCGGAATAGCCGTTGGTGCGCGCGTCTTTCTGGATATCGGCGATTTCCTGGAGCACGACATCGAGCGTAGCGGCCATTTTTTGATGCATGATTTCAGGTTCGTCGCCCTCGACAAAATAGGGTATGTAGCCGTAGCCGGTGAACAGAGCGCACAGTTCGTCATTATCGATGCGCGCCAGAAAACTTGGGTTGGCGATTTTGTAGCCGTTCAGATGCAGTATCGGCAGCACCGCGCCGTCGCGCTCGGGATTCAGAAACTTGTTGGAATGCCAGCTGGTCGCCAGCGGTCCGGTCTCGGCCTCGCCGTCGCCGACCACGCAGCATACCAGCAAATCGGGATTATCGAACGCCGCCCCGTAAGCATGGGATAGCGCATAGCCGAGTTCGCCGCCTTCATGGATGGAGCCCGGCGTCTCCGGCGCGGCATGGCTGGGAATGCCGCCCGGAAACGAAAACTGTTTGAACAGGCGCTGCATGCCTTCGGTATCCTGGGAGACATTGGGATAGAACTCGCTATAGCTGCCTTCCAGATAGGTATTGGCGACCAGTCCGGGCCCGCCGTGGCCGGGGCCGGCGATATAGATGACATCGAGATCGCGCGCCTTGATCACGCGGTTGAAGTGTACATAGATGAAATTCAGGCCGGGCGTGGTGCCCCAATGGCCCAGCAGCCTCGGCTTGACATGTTTCAGTTGCAGCGGCTCTTTGAGCAGCGGATTGTCAAGCAGGTAAATCTGCCCGACTGACAGATAATTGGCTGCGCGCCAGTAGGCGTTGATGCGCGCAACGTCCCGCTCGGAAAGAGGCAATACCGATGGGTCCTGAATGCTATTCATTATGGCCTCCGCTAGTTAAGGTATAGGTATGATGCGCGATGATTTGTTCTTCATTGGTCGGAATCACGCGGACCGAGACAGGGCTCTTCGCGCTGCTGATCCGCACCGCATTGTTGCGATTGGCTTCCGGGTCGATGTCGATGCCGAGCCAGGCGGCGCCCTTGCAGACCTTGTCGCGGATCACGGCCGCGCGTTCGCCGATGCCAGCGGTAAAAATCAGCGTATCGAGGCCGCCCAAGGCCGCGGCCAGAGAGCCCAGCTCGCGGCAGATATGGTAGACGAAGATATCGACAGCCTTGTGGGCATCGGCGTGGCCGCTGCCGAGCAGCGTTTTCATGTCGCCGCTGATGCCGGACAGGCCGGCCAGGCCGGACCGGTGATGCAGCAGATCCGAAATGGCATCGGCCGTCATGTTTTTCTCACGCAGCAGATACAGCACAACGGCCGGATCGATGGAACCGCAGCGCGTACCCATCGGCAGGCCGTCCAGCGGCGTGAACGTCATCGTCGTGGCGATGCTTTGCCGGTTCCTGACCGCGCACATGCTTGCGCCCTGCCCTAAATGCGCGATCACGACGCGCCCGCCGGCTTCGGCTTCCGAATGCTGCGGCAGTACGTTGACGATGTATTCGTAGGACAGACCGTGGAAGCCATAGCGGCGCACGCCCTCTTCATACAGGGATTTCGGCAGCGCGAACGTGTGGGCGAGCTCGGGTATCGTGTGGTGGAAGGCCGTATCGAAACAGGCCACTTGAGCCAAGCCGGGATGCAGTTGCCGCAGGGCACGGATGGCGCTCAGATTATGCGGTTGATGCAGCGGCGCCAGCGGAACCAGCGCCTCGAGGTCGGCCATCACGGCCTCATCGATCAGCGCCGGGCGAACGTATCGGCTGCCGCCATGCACGATGCGATGCCCGACGGCCAGTAGCCTCAAGTCGTCGTCATGCGCGTCCAGCCAATCGACCAGGACGCGCAAGGCTTCCTGGTGATCGCGTATCGGCAGCGAGCGGCTATCGCCCTGAACGGTAAACCGCGCCTCGCTGCCGATACCGGAAATCTGCCCTCGATACAGCATATCGGGGTATTGGCTGCCGTTGGCGGCGAACAGGGCGAACTTGATGCTCGATGAACCGGCATTGATGACGATTATGACTTCCTGCATAAAGAGTTCATTTTTGTTGATTCTGAGGACGAGAGATGTCTGTCTACGAAGCCGCTTGTTGTGGGGCAGCTTCGCCTAGAGCGCCTACTTTGGGTATTTGCCCAGGACGAATACCCAAAGAGCACAAGTGAATTCGCCCCTACAGTTCCAGCCGCTAATCCTTTTCCATCTCAGAAGTATAACTGCCGGTGCGCGCCACGCTGTTCAGTTTTGCGCGTTTATAAAGCGCCTGCTGCGCCGCCTGTGCATTTTCGGCCTTGCCCTGCCAAGTCTTTAATACCGGGTCTTGCAGCGCCCGCGCATAGGAAAAGCTCAGCTGCCAAGGCGCATTGCCGGCCATCGCGTTGATGGCATTCAGGTTGGCGGTCGCTTCTTCCGGCGTCTGGCCGCCGGACAGGAAATTAATGCTGGGTACGGCTGCCGGCACGGTCCGGCGCAGCTGCGCCAGCGTTTTTTCGGCGATTGCCTCGGGGCCGGCTTTCTTCGGCGCATCCTTGCCCGGCAGGATCATGCTCGGTTTCAGTATGATATGTTCCAGTTCTACGCGGTGTCGATGCAAGGCGTGAAAGACCGCATGCTGAACAGCTTCCGTGACTTCAAAGCAGCGCTCGATGGTGTGATCGCCGTCCAGCAGCACTTCCGGTTCCACGATGGGCACGATGCCCAGCGACTGGCAAATGGCCGCATAGCGGGCCAGTACCTCGGCATTGGTCTTTATGCCCAGCATTGTCGGATTGTGTCCGGCGATCGGATAGACCTCGCGCCATTTGGCGAAGCGCGCGCCCTGCTCTTTATATTCTGCCAGCCGGTCAGCCAGACCGTCCAGCCCTTGCGTGACCAGATCACCCGGCGCATTGACCAGCGGAATCGTACCTTTGTCGACTTTGATGCCGGGCACGACGCCCTGCTCGGCCGCAGCTTGCGGCAAAGGTTTTCCGTCAGCGGTTTTCTGCCCCAGCGTTTCTTCAAACAGGATCACGCCGCTGATGAATTCGCCCAGACCTGGCGTAGTCAGCAACAACGAGCGGTAAGCGCGACGGTTCTCCTCGGTCGATTCCACATTGACCGCCTTGAAACGCTTGGCGATAGTCGGCAGGCTCTCATCGGCCGCCAGGATGCCTTTACCCTCGACTGCCATATCGGCAATGGTGGCTTGTAATTCGCTTTGAATGCTCATTCGAAACCTCCGGCAAGTTAAATTGGGTGATCGCAGAATCTAACAGAATCTATTTAAGCTACGACCGGCAAGAAGAAGCAATTGCTCAAAAAGTCTTTGGCTGTTTTAAAGGGAACAGTGAAAATATCGTCAGATTCGGATTAAGAATGTTTTACTGCACCGACCAACTTTCGACCAATCAAGAACAGTATCGGTATGCTCGCCAAAATGACTGCAGCACTCGCTGGGCCAAACCACGCAAACTTTTCGACATTGATATATCCATCCTGAACCCCAACATACAGTAATGCACTGCACACAGGCAGATTGAATAATAAAGCTGTTGCCGTACCAGGCGCATATTCTCGCAATACAATTGCCGCCAGCACGTGCGGAAAAAAACATTCAGCAACATTGTCAAAGCGTAGCCAGCTAGCGCATAAGCTGCAACTGCTTGTGGCCCTTGTATTGAGCAGAGATATGCAACCCCATATGCGAGAAGCGTAAGCACTGCTACAGCCAGTCTGAATTCAAGTTCGCCCACCGAAGCATGCCATCTTCCGGTACGCATCGACTATTTTGGCAAAAATATTGCTTCTTCCGCATTATGCAGAGTGACGGCAAATGCAAAAAGCCATCCAAACATGGGGTATGTCATAGACATAACCAGGCAAGTCAAGGCAGCAACACCGGGTTATGGCTATTGCCTAACCCGGCCCGGCCATTTTAATCAGAGTCTTCGTCGGCTTCTATAATTTTGCCGGTAGCCGCATCGACTTCGACTTCCATTTCAAGTCCGTCTCCTGTTTGGATGATAATCTCGTAAACCGCGGTGCCATCCGATTCAATTTCATACGCAACCTTGTTAATTATGCCGGTATATTGCGTCAATGCGATCTTACGGGCTTCGGCTTCATCGATTTTTTTCAAGGCGGCGAAAGCCGGATGATCGGCGCTCGGCAATTCCTGTTCCTTCTTGATTATTTTGCCGCTGGTTTTATCGCACTTAAATTCCCATTGAGCTCCATCGGCCGCTTTAAGGTCGATTTCATAAATCTCGCCGCCGTCAATTACTTTTTTCGCTTCAATTTTGACGATTTCGCCTTTTGCGGTTTCGTTGGCGGCTTTTCGACAGGCATCTTCCATTGCCGCATTTTCCTCGGCTATTGCCCCTGCACTCATGATTGCCATCAGGCCGCCCAGATAGAATTGATAGTATTTGATATTCATTGTCTCTTTATATCTCGTTCAATAGTTAACCTAAATTGTAATTACTAGACAAGCTTGCTTGACCATAATTACATTACTCTGATTTAGGAAACTCAAGCATAACATAAACAATACTCAAGATAGCTAAAATAGGCAGGATTTAGTTGATTCTGAAAAATGATTTCATAGCTATTGTCGAATCATTTCCGCGAGATCCCTCAAAGGCCAGCAAGCAATATGGCGAGAGATTTAGCTGCGGCAGCCATCAACACACTGATGTAATCGCCGATGAAGTTTTTGAGGAAGATTCCAGCCAGACGGAAGCCGGATTTGAGATGGCCGATGATAGGCGGCTCTGGCGCATTAATTGTAAAAAAGAATTTTATGAATATAAAAGACCCGCCTGAAAACTTGAAAAAGTCGAACGCAACGCACACGCCATGTCTTTCGAAAGCATTTGGCGCGAAGCCCATGGCCCGGGCATTTCTGATCAAATCAAGAAGATCATCTAGCTGGATATCCGCCTGAGGTTGACAGTTTCGCTAACCGAAGAAGGTTATCAAAAATTGGCACAGCGGTATCGCTTGAATGCTGAAAATAAAGTCATGGAAGTTATGATCTACACAGCCACAGATGCAGAAACTGTTAACGCTATGAGCCTATTGTGCGCATTTAGCTATTTTTCAAAATCCGCATATGTGACTGCGTAGAATATTGTTTACAACCCAAGCTAAAGCGAATTAGCTTTTACGCGCTCTATAAAAGACATAGGTTGTAAAAACACACGTTAAAATATAAACACTTGTTGCAATCAATTCACTACCCTCATCAGTTATTCTTATAATCCGCATCAGTGCATTAGTCAGCGTCTCTATTTTCTCTGACAGAAGAGCCAGACAACCAGCAATAGCTTGACTACGTCAGCTGCCGCCTCATCTGAAGCACTGTCCGGTTGAGCATTCCAAAGGATTAAAGCCCTATCAATACTCTAAAACTTAAAGCACTGCTATTTTTCAGTGCCTTAACATGATAACTGTTGTTGATAATGATTAATACAAAAAACCTATTTAAAGCATGGGAATCAGCGTTCGATAGGTTCCCTTTTCGGCCTCCAATTTTTACCAACTAAAAATAATCATCATTTAAAACAAAAACATACATATTATTGATTGTCAGTTTTGATAATATTTATCAATAATCCTTTAAAGCCGTGTCACAGCTTTAGATAGGCAGAAATTGACTCCAAAAGAGTAAGGGGTTTTCTCGCTGGTCTATTTTCCGCTCCAGCGACAAGGGTTTATTTCATCATTGATCTTCTGAACCTATTGTCCAGTTTGTTATTGGTATCTTGAGCTAATTCGGCTGCCCGATTAGCGGCGGCTTCAGCCGCTTCAGCCTTTGCAGCCGCATCAGCCGCTGCAGTCTGTGCGTTAGCCGCATCAGCGGACGCTTGAGATACTTTAGAATTCAAGCCATCAACTTGCGACTGTAAATTTTCAACGTCCGAAGTAGTCGCACAAGCCGTAACCATGCTGAAAACCAGGGAAATCATTGATAATTTTATTACTTTTTTCATATTATTTTTTCCTTGTTATAGATTATTGTTACAAAAATAACTTATATATTAAGTTAAGCATTTTTTAATGTTGTCCACTTTCAGCGCCTATCTTTACCTTTTTCTCGTCAATATTATTAAGAAATAATAGATCAGAGTTTTATACAGTCAATTTTGATGCGCTTTTGTGGCAATGAACTGGTGCTAACAGTTTTATTTAATAAACGTTTCATGTATTCAAATAACTCATTTATTCTTAATCTGAATTATTTGAATATATTTTCATCTTGAAAACTTAATGCGAGCTTAACGAACTGAATTTTAGGATATTACGTAAATAAATATATTCCACGTATTACCCTGCCGCCATTGAATATATCAGGCTCGCATAAAGAATCGCCCCGAAATCTTATGTATATCAAGTCATTTCGAGACAGAGCAAAAATTAAATTGGTTATCTGTTTTTTCGCCATACAGGGGTATATCTCTATGTAAAAAATGTAAAAACGAAAAAAACCGGGATAGCAACGGTACGATCCTGTCAATATTGAGGGATCAATTTAAAAATTAATTGATCTTTGGCAGATCAGTGGAGCAATGTCCATTTCCGATAGTTCCAGCCTTGAGTTTTTTTCAGTAGTACGTCAAATGCGCCGACGAATATGGAAAGGTGGCGTGCTTAAACACCAGGCAGCTTAATCGGGAGTATCAACGTCAGGTGTATCAACTTCAGGAATATCTGGTGTATCAGGTGTGTCAACATCAGGTACGTCTGGTGTATCAGGTGTATCAACATCAGGTACGTCTGGTGTATCAGGTGTATCGACTTCAGGTACGTCTGGTGCATTAGGTGTATCAACATCAGGTACGTCTGGTGTATCAGGTGTATCAACTTCAGGTACGTCTGGTGTATCAGGTGTGTCAACATCGGGTGTATCTGACGTGTTGACGCCAAATGCCTTAACACCAGCTATCTTAATGTAAGTCGGCTCGCTGGATTGATGGCTTGAGATTGACGAGCCATTTACGCTACCAACTATACTGCCCATTATGACAGCTACTATTAATTTTGTTTGTAAACTCATTTGCTTCTCTCAAAGTTCTATTACTGATTAAAAGGCTACTCAAAAGAATCAGATGAAGCATGAAATCGCGCCTGGGAGATAGTTTTCATGATTATGAGCTAACTGCAAATCCCTATAAGCTATAACCCGCTGCACTCGAATCAATAATTATTGACCGCTTCATGCGGCTTTGATTCCAAACCGATTCATCACATACAGCTCGCCGGGTCAGACTATGCGTCTTCTACCACCAACAGTCCGCTCGGCTTGCCAGCAAAATCAACAGCGGCTTTCAAGGTTATTCAATGGCTCAATTTTAGATTTGCAGCGCCAACTGCTGTACCCAAGAACCCCACACACCTCGACAATGTCTTCGTTCTTCTCAGCATTGACCACTTCTCCACCCATCAGCTGGACGCCCAGCCATTTTTCGGTAATGAGGTTGATCCGAAGCCTCTCAGTGCAAATACGACCGAGAGCTCTTGAACAATCGACATGAGTCATGGGAGAAGGTGGGTTATCGCGCACGAAAATGACTTTGTCCCTTTCAAGCGCAAATTTGAAGATGAATTTCGCAAATCGTTAGCTATTACAACTAATTTCGCGCTACTGGATTATGAAAACTTGTACGACGAGAATCAATAAATTAATGTTTAATTTATTGAAATAAAATAAAATTTAGATAATATTGAGATGAAAATTTGATAATCAATTAATGCATTACTACCATATCAAAGCAACACCTTCGCTTAGATAAGATTTTGAATGAATGCCGGGTGATTATTTTTAGAAAGGAAAGTATGAATGGCGGAGAGACAGAGATTCGAACTCTGGGTGGGCTACAAACCCACGACGGTTTTCAAGACCGCTGCCTTAAACCACTCAGCCATCTCTCCGCGATCTGTATATATTAACCCAACCACTTTAAAAAGCAACCTTTTTCGTCAGTTTTTAGCTCAAAATCCGGCTCAAAATTGAAAATCATCCATAACCGCCTCCTCCTGGAGTTTCAATTTGAATTGCATCGCCAGCTTGAGCCTCAATTTGTGCGCAGCCCGGTAAACATTCTATTGTGCCGTTTTTCCGGATAACGGTATTTTTGCCGCATTTCCCCGGTTCTGCGCCGTTGACTGCAAATGTGGGTTTGAACCGGTGACTGGATAAAACACTGACGGTCATAGGCTCCATGAATCTGATCCTGCGTTGCACGCCATTGCCGCCTTTATGCCTGCCGGCGCCGCCGCTGTCTGCTCTCATTGAGAACTCTTCCAATAAAACCGGAAATCGCCACTCCAGCACCTCAGGATCGGTTATGCGGGAATTGGTCATGTGCGTATGAACGGCATCACAACCGTCAAAATCAGCGCCAGCTCCCGCACCGCCGCAGATTGTCTCGTAGTACTGATATTGGGCATTGCCGAAAGTCAGGTTATTCATTGTGCCTTGCGATCCTGCCAATACGCCTAATGCGCCATATAAAGCATCGACAATATATTGCGAGGTTTCGACGTTGCCTGCGACAACTGCCGCAGGATAATGCGGATTTAACAGCGAACCTTCCGGAATAATGAGCTCCAGCGGTTTCAGACAACCCGCATTCAGTGGGATGTCATGCTGCACTAAGGTTCTAAACACATAGAGCACGGCGGCTTTACAAACGGCTGACGGCGCGTTGAAGTTAGTTGCCGACTGTTTGGAAGTGCCGCTGAAATCGATTACCGCTGTTCCGGCTTCCCGATTTACGGTGACAGCTACGGCGATTTCGGCGTCGTCATCCATACTGTAAACAAACTGCCCGCCGGATAGCGACTTCAGGACATGGCGCACCGCCGCTTCGGCATTGTCCTGCACATGCTGCATGTAGGCCCGGACCGTAGCCAGCGAATAGCTGTCGACCATGTTTTTGAGTTCCTGCAGCCCTTTTTGATTGGCGGCAATCTGAGCCTGCAGATCGGCTATATTTTGTTCCGGATTACGTGCAGGATACTTTCCTGACAACAGCCAGTTTCGAATGAGATGCTCCTGAAAATGCCCTCTGCTGACAATCTTCATACCGCTGCTGAGCACGCCTTCCTCTTCTATTTCCCGACTATGCGGGGGCATTGAGCCGGGCGTGATACCGCCGACGTCGGCATGATGTCCTCGGGAAGCGACAAAAAACAATAGCTCGTTGTCTCTATAAACCGGTGTCACGACCGTAATATCAGGCAGATGCGTTCCGCCATGATAGGGTGAATTCAGCAGATAAACATCGCCTTCCTGCATCGTGGCGCGCTCGGCCCGCAGCAAGGATTGAACGCTTTCACCCATTGACCCCAAATGCACAGGAATATGAGGCGCATTGGCGACCAACTGCCCTTTTCCGTCAAAAATGGCGCAGGAAAAATCCAGTCGTTCCTTGATATTGACCGAATATGCGGTATTTTGCAGCACAAAGCCCATCTGCTCGGCAATGGACATGAACAGTTTGTTGAATATCTCCAGCATCACCGGATCGGGTGTGGATGATGCCAGGATGTTTTGCCGGGCTTTGTTTTGCACGCGCGTCAGGATTAAATCCTGCTGAGCGGTCATTTCGCCCTGCCAATCCGGATCGATGACGATAGTCGAAGTCGGCTCGATAATAATGGCGGGGCCTGGTATCTGAACGCCAGCTTGCAGTTGCTCTCTACGGTAAACCGGCGCCTGATGAAAGTCATTCTGCATGAATACGTGCGTGAGGAGCAACGGCTGATCATGCGGATGCTCCGCATAAAACTGCCGATCTTCGACCTGTTCATTGACGCCGACGATCTCCACCGAAGCTGCTTCGATCACCAGCGGTTTGCCCTGATAAACAAAACCGAATTGCTGCCTGTATTTGCTTCGAAACGCATTGAGCATCGTTTCCTTATCGGCAAACACGACCGGTAAAGCCGTGTCGGTTCCTTGAAAACGAAGGTGCAGGCGGCCGATTGCTTTAATGTGAGCCGCATCGATATGCTGCGCCAGCATCTCCTGGCGGCCGCGCTGTTCAAGGTCCGCTATAATCGATTGCAAATCGGCCAGCGAAGTTTCCTGCCACGGCAGTTCCAGTGCCTGTTCTTTCAGCAGCCTGACATCGGCCAGCCCCATGCCGTAAGCCGACAAGACGCCGGCCAGCGGGTGCAGAAGAATGCGCTGAACGCCCAATCTATCGGCAACCGCACAGGCATGCTGGCCGCTGGCCGCGCCATAACAGCATAAACTGTACTGGGAAACATCATAGCCTTTCTGCACCGATATTTTTTTAATCGCGGCCGCCATATTTTCAACCGAGATAGCCAAAAATCCCTCCGCAACCTGTTCGGGCGTTCTATTGTCGCCGGTGTTTGCATTTATCTGTTCAGCCAATTCGGCGAACAACTGCCTTACCCGCTCCTGATCCAATGGCAGATTACCCTCGGGGCCAAAAACATGGGGAAATAACGGCAGCTTGCCGAGCAAAATATTGGCGTCGGTAACGGTTAAAGGGCCGCCGCGACGATAGCCCGCGGGCCCCGGATTGGCTCCGGCGGAATCGGGCCCTACCCGATAGCGTCCCGCTTCGAAATGCAGAACGGATCCGCCGCCCGCAGCAACAGTATGAATATGCATCATTGGCGCACGCATCCTTACGCCGGCCACTTCCGTTTCAAAACTGCGCTCATATTCGCCGGCATAATGGGCGACATCGGTGGATGTCCCCCCCATGTCGAAGGCAATGATCTTGTCAAACCCGGCCCTGGCCGAAACAGCCACTGCGCCGACTATGCCGCCGGCCGGTCCCGAGAGAATGCTGTCTTTGCCTTGAAAGCTCGCGGCATCGGTCAAACCGCCGTTTGACTGCATGAACAGCAAGCGGGCCTTATGATGACAGCCATTAATGCCGTCGGCCACCTGTTTGACATAGCGCCTGAGCAATGGCGACAGATAGGCATCAACGACCGTCGTATCGCCCCGGCCGACAATCTTCATCAAGGGGCTGACCCGATGCGATACCGATATTTGCGGAAAACCGATTTCTTCAGCCAAATCCTGCAATAACCGCTCGTGAGCCGGATACCGCCAGGCATGCATCAGCACGATGGCTATGGAGCGAAAACCGGCATCGTAAACAGCCTGCAATTGCTGTCTGGCTTGTTGTTTATCGAGAGCAACCAGAATATCGCCCTGGGCGCTGACCCGCTCGTCGATTTCTGTGACGCTTCGATAGAGCTGCTCAGGCAACTGGATGTTCAAGGCAAAAATATCGGGACGGTTCTGGTAACCGATGCGCAAACAGTCCTTGAAGCCACGGGTTATGATCAAAGCGGTCGGCTCGCCATGACGCTCCAGCAAGGCATTGGTCCCTACCGTCGTGCCCATTTTTACCGCCTCTATCATTTCGCCCGGCAATTCCTCGCCCTTAACGCCCAGTATTTCGCGTATGCCCTGCAGGGCCGCATCTTTATAGCGCTCCGGATTTTCGGACAAAAGTTTTCGGCTGACAAGCCCGCCTTCGGGACTGCGGGCCACGATATCGGTAAAGGTCCCGCCCCTGTCTATCCAGAACTGCCAGCGATTAGATGATTCGATCATGAGCGAATGTCTGTGAATATCGGCAGGTGTGTTATTTGCCGAAAGAAATGACAGCACCTACATCAAGGCCAAGCTGACTCGCACTGCCTTTATTGACGGCTATTTCAACCAGGCCGCTGGAGTTTTTATACCAGAAAGCCTGATGTTCGGCGACAGCGCTAAAAGTATCGGCCTGTTCCATAACAATGCCGTTAACCATCAACGACTTGCCCGCCAGCCCTTCATGATAACGCAAGCCGGTCATGGCATTGCCGTAATGATCAAAATAGATCACTTCAGCCAGATCTGCAGGCCAAGCGTCCAGATCGTGCCTGACAAACGGCCTCAATAAATCGTCTGCAGCTTCACAAGCCAGCCTTGCTGCGACAGGCGCAAATAAATCTCTGCCATGAAAGCTCATCGAATACTGTTCGGGACGCCAGACAATTTCGAACCACTGCACCTGTCGGGATTGCATGGCGACGGTATTTAACAGACCGTTATCGGGCCCGACAAAATACTGACCGTCGGCTTGCAAAACTACGGCTCTGCGTTCGCTGCCGACGCCGGGATCGACAACCGCCAGGAAAATGCTGCCTCCCGGAAAACTGTGTCGCAAAGCGGCCAGCAAGTAAGAACTAGCGCGGGGATTGGCAATAGGCGCATTGCTGAGCAGATCAATAACCGGATGCGCCGGCGCCATTTGCCGCAGCACAACCTCCATTTGCCCGGTATACGGCCCGGCCGGCCCAAAGTCTGTAAAAAGAACGATGATTGCCATAGCCCTTATTGAGCTAATATATCCAACCCGGCATTAAATGAAATGACCTGTTCTTCCTCTCCAGTAGACTCGCCGCGTTTCAGCCCCGCAAAATCGAACAACTGCGTATCGGCCAATTGCGAAGGCGCCACGTTCTGCAGGCTGGTAAAGATGGTTTCCAACCGACCCGGAAACTGTTTGTCCCAGCCTTTCAGCATGACTTTCATGGCCTGCCGCTGCAGGTTCTCCTGAGAGCCGCACAGGTTGCAAGGAATGATCGGGAACTTCTTGAATGCAGCAAACCGTTCAATATCTTTCTCGCGGCAGTAGGCCAGCGGCCGGATCACGATATTTTTCCTGTCGTCACTGAGCAGTTTGGGCGGCATGGCTTTCAGCTTGCCTCCATAAAAAATATTCAGGAAGAAAGTTTCAAGAATATCGTCGCGATGGTGGCCCAACGCTATTTTGGTAATACCGTTGGCTTCCGCGTAACCATACAAGGCGCCTCGCCGTAACCGTGAACAAAGGCCGCAGGTTGTGCTGCCTTCAGGAATGATGCGCTTGACGATGCTGTAAGTGTCTCTTTCAATAATATGATAAGGAACACCGATGGATTCAAGATATTCCGGCAATACATGCTCGGGGAAGCCCGGCTGTTTCTGATCCAGATTGACGGCCACCAGTTCGAATTCAACGGGAGCCGTCTTCTGCAGATTGAGCAGAATATCCAACAAAGTATAGGAATCCTTGCCGCCGGATAAGCACACCATGATCTTATCGCCGTTTTCGATCATGTTATAGTCGGCAATTGCATCGCCTACAGCATGGCGCAGACGTTTCTGTAATTTATTAAATTGGGTTCTGGATTTTTGATCTGGATCTGACATGGTCAGAATAACATTGACTTAGAAAGACGAAATAAAGGCCGGGGTTCATCGGAACCCCGGATGGAATACGTTAGCCGTTATAACGTTGGAAGATTAAGGTTGCGTTGGTTCCGCCGAAGCCGAAACTGTTCGACATGATAGTATTTAGCGTGACATTGTCTTGCCGCTCGCGCACGATGGGAATGCCTTCCGCATTTGGGTCCAGATGCGTGATGTTGGCTGAAGCGCTCAGGAAGTTTTCTTCCATCATCAATAAAGAATAAATAGCCTCATTAACGCCGGCTGCACCTAACGCGTGGCCTGTCAGGGACTTCGTTGAGCTGACCCATGGCACATTGCCGGCACCGAATACGGTACGCATGGCTTCCAATTCTCTGGTATCGCCAACGGGCGTACTGGTGCCATGTGCATTGATGTAATCGATCTTGTCATGCACAGTTGCCAGCGCCTGCTGCATGCAGCGCACAGCGCCTTCGCCTGAAGGCTGAACCATATCATAACCATCAGAGGTTGCGCCGTAACCTGTCAGTTCGGCATAGATCTTGGCGCCGCGGGCTTTGGCATGTTCCAGCTCCTCGATGACCAGCACACCGCCGCCGCCGGAAATAACGAAACCGTCGCGGGTTTCATCATAAGGCCTTGAAGCTGTCGTCGGCGTATCGTTGTACTTGGCTGACAGTGCGCCCATCGCATCGAACAGGACGGACATGGTCCAGTGCACTTCCTCGCCGCCGCCGGCAAACACAATATCCTGCTTACCCATCTGGATCAATTCCATGGCATGGCCGATACAGTGAGCACTGGTTGCACAGGCGGAGCTGATGGAGTAATTGACGCCTTTGATTTTAAAAGGTGTCGCCAGACAAGCCGTATTGGTGCTGGACATGGTCCGGGTCACCATATAAGGGCCTACTTTTTTAATGCCTTTCTCGCGCAGAATATCTGCCGCATCCACGAGATTCGAGGTTGAAGGGCCGCCTGATCCCATTACCAGACCGGTCCTGACATTTGATACATCCGACTCCGCAAGGCCTGCATCATCAATAGCCTGCTGCATGGCAATATAATTAAATGCAGCACCATCGCCCATAAAACGTTTTATTTTACGGTCGATAAATTCGTCCTGATCTATATTGACAGGTCCATGAACATGACTGCGAAAGCCAAGTTCTTTATAAACATCGGCAAAAACGATTCCAGAACGCCCTTCTTTTAAGGAATTTACAACCTCATTTCGGTTATTGCCGATGCTGGAAACGATGCCTAAACCGGTTACCACGACTCTTTTCATTACAATAGCCTCTAGAAATCTTCTGTAGAAGTAAATAAACCAACCCGCAAATCGGTAGCTTCGTAAATTACTTTACCGTCAACTTCCATAGTGGCATCAGCGATACCCATAACCAGCTTCCGCATTATTACTCTTTTCAGATTGACTCGGTAAATCACTTTTTTAGCGGTTGGCAAAACCTGCCCAGTAAATTTAACTTCACCTACCCCTAAAGCCCGTCCTTTACCAGGTCCGCCCATCCAGCACAAATAGAAGCCTATCAATTGCCACATGGCATCTAATCCCAAGCAGCCCGGCATCACCGGATCGCCTTGGAAATGGCAAGCAAAAAACCATAAATCAGGAGTTATATCCAGCTCAGCAATAATTTCGCCCTTCCCGTAAGCGCCGCCTTCATCCGATATATGGGTAATCCGGTCCATCATTAGCATATTTGGTAGAGGCAATTGCGCATTTTTCGGCCCGTATAGCTCCCCCCTACCGGACTTCAATAATTCTTCGCGCGTAAAACTATGCTGTTTCTCCATAATATTTATGTACCTAAGTTAATAATAATTATTCTTGCATCAAACGCGCATTATCTAACAGACACCAAAAAAAATCAGCTCAATTTTTAGCCCGGTAGCACATCCAGCATGAAATCTTTTATCCTGAGCGCTTTCCTGTGCATACGCTCCTGATAAATCATGATGTAAGAAAGCACTGAAGATACATATTTTCGGGTTTCCTTAAACGGGATGGTCTCTATCCATATGTCCGCCGGCACAGTCTCGCCGCTAGGCAGCCACTGCCCTACCCGCCTGGGCCCTGCATTATAAGCGGCAGTTGCCAGTGCGAAATGACCGTTAAACCGGTCCAACAGTTGTCTGTAATAAAAGGAACCGTATTTGACATTAATACCGGGATCAAACAGGCTTGCCTCGGATTGCCAATTCTCGCGAAGGTCTCGTGCAATTTGCTGGCCCGTTTTCGGCATAATCTGCATAAGTCCTCTGGCGCCGACCGGCGACTCGGCATACCTGTCAAACACGCTCTCCTGGCGAATGAGGCCGAAAATTACAGCCGGATCAAGATTGTGTCTATTCGCATTATTGCTGACTTCATTGAGATAATTGACCGGGAACCGTAGCCCCATGTCATCCCAGTAATCGGCCTTAGCCAGCGTAAAAATAGCCACTTGATTCCATTGCCACTGTTGAGCCAATTTGGCCGCAGTCATCAAGCGCTCTTTGGGCAGTTTTTTGACGGCAAACCACCATTGCCGTTGCGCTTCTGGCATACGCCCCAGAAAATCGAGCTCCCGGGCTATTTTAAAGTCATTTTCTTCGGCCAGTGCCTCAAGCTCATTTCCTGTCAAAAAAACAGGCTTATCGGCTAACTGATAAGGCTTACTGACTGTATCGGCTGCAAGGAAGCCGTAAAAACTCCGGTCTTCAGCAAGATGATTGTAGATAGCCTGTGCCTGCAACACATCGCCCGTTTTAGCCAGCGCGCGAGCTTGCCAGTACTGCCATCGGGGCTCCAGCCGCTCCTGATCCGTCAAGCCCGCCAGCGCATCGGCAACATGTTGCCAATTCTGTTCGAGCAAGGCAGCTCTGGCTTTCCATTCCCTGACCTCCGCATCGACATTGCCCAATCGGCTCAGACGATCATAGGCTTTTTTGTTCTTATTGAATGCCAGGGCCAGTGCGAGTCTTCGTTCGATTCGCTGGTCCGTTTGCGCATCTATAGCGAAATTGTATTTCCTGCTGTCCCAGATTTGCATCGCCAACTCGGGATCTGCTTTGGCCATTCTGTCGACAGCATGCGCAAAGATACGCCCACCCTGCTGGTCCGGGTTGATCCCTAAACTATCGCTTCCTATTAGTTCGGGCTTTTTATGAATTTGCAGCCACACATCGGCAATAGCCTGATCCGTT
>Ga0208883_100280_pt1 | contig 19046 bp, 21 predicted proteins | sample LakWasMet43_HOW7_2_FD_183881 | JGI IMG/M metagenome (GOLD analysis project Ga0208883, IMG submission 183881) | Freshwater sediment methanotrophic microbial communities from Lake Washington under simulated oxygen tension - Sediment Metagenome... | ecosystem: Environmental > Aquatic > Freshwater >...
CTCCAACATTTCATGGTTCGATAGATGTTAGAAGTTACAGCCAAGGACAATTAATTGCAGCTGATGGTACTGGTTTATCAGCAGAGGTAGTTGCAGGGATTGCAACTGGTGGTGTTGGTGATGAAGTAATTGGTGCAGGAAAAGCTTATTTGAAAAGAAAAGTAGCAAAAGAAGCAGCTGAGGAGACAGCCGAAAAAGCAATTCAAAATTTTGATAATTTAATAAATGCTGCTAATACACCTGATAAAGGAGGATTAACATCTGTTGGTCGGGCATTGCAAAAACATGGAAGTAGAGAAGGAAGTAAATTTCCCAAAGCTACTGGTAATCCTAGTTCGATGAATGAACAAGGTTTATCTGTACTAAATGGTATTCTTCAAAACCCTAATGTTATTAAATCAACAAGGCATCATGCAAGATTTGGCGAAATTTTAGAATTCAAATTACCAAGTGGACAAGGGGCTAGATTTTCCTCTGATGGAAATACTTTTATAGGTTTTATAGAATAATTAATTTATGGAAAAATATTTAATAGAAATTACTAGTGTACCCGATAGGGAAAAATTAGTTGCGGAAATTTGGTTAGGTGATTTTTTGGTTGCTGAAATAAATCAAGATAATGAGTACCTAGAAATTCAATTTTATTTAGATAAATCTCAAATAGTCAACTTTGATAATTTCTTAGAAGCTCTAGTTAATGCAAAGAAAAAGTTGATAAGGTAATATCGGTGGTAATGTTTCAAACTTAGTGATGACCCACAACCAAAACATTAACTAATTGAGGTAATGTTTCAGGTTGGTAATGTTTCAAACTTAGGGTAATGTATCAGATTTAGTGATACACACTTTTAAGAAATTCAAGTTTCTGAAAGCCAATAAAAAAATAAATTTTTAATTTTGAAAGGAACGCAATATTGCGTTCCTTTCTCTGTTATATAAAGTCTTAAAACGAAGAATATGATAAAAAATGAGACCACGTGTGTCAGAATTAGTGATAACAAAATTTGTCCAAATTGCAAATCAAAAAATAGTATTAAAAATGGCTTTACTGCAAACAAAAAGCAACAATATGTTTGTAAATCTTGTAAAAACAGATTTATCGATTTTTATACTTACAAAGCATATAACTCATGGATTAATAAAAGAATAATTCAATTTACAAAAGAAGGATTAGGAATTAGAAGTACAGCTAGAATTTTAAAAATTTCAACAACGACATTAATAAAGCGAATTGTAAAAATTGCAAAGAAAATTCCTAGTTTACCTATTTTTATAAACAAAATCTATGAAGTTGATGAAATTAGAACATTTTTAGGTAGTAAAAAAAAACCGATTTGGATAGTTTATGCATTGGAGAGACAAACAAAACAAGTTGTTAACTTTAGCATAGGAAGAAGAACCAAAAAAACATTGCAAAATGTAACAAATACATTAGTGCTTTCAAATCCTAAAACTATTTATACTGATAAATTAGTACATTATAAGTCATTATTAAACGGTGTAACTCACAGTACTAAACCATTTGGCACTAATCACATTGAAAGAAATAATCTTTCACTTAGAACTCATCTTAAACGATTAAACAGGAAAACAATTTGTTTTTCAAGAAGTTTCATCATGTTGCAGTGTGTTTTGAGAATTTATTTTTGGAGTTAATTTTTAAGTGTCGCTTACATTTAAAAAAAAGGCAAAAATCAAAGACTTCATACTCTCCGCAAAAACACTATTTTTGTCTCATGAAGACAACCCAAGCACTCATACCTTTATTCAAGCAATTTATCAAAGAATCTGAAAATGGTAAACGTTTAAAAAAGAATGGAGAACTTATTACAAAAGGATCAATTGATAATTATCGCTATGTGCTGCAAAATCTAATACAATTTAGTAGCGATACTAATTTTGAGTTACGTGTTTGTAATATTAGAAAACTCACTCAAAAAGAATTAATTTCTGAAAAAAACTACTGGAAAAAGTTTTACAAAACCTTTACCGAGTTTATGTATAAAAAAGGGTGTTTTGATAATTATGTAGGAGCCAATATAAAAGTAATTAGAGTGTTTTTTAATTACCTGCAATCTGAAAAGGATATTTTTGTTGGCGATTTTCATAAGCAGTTTTACGTGCGAAAAGAAGAAGTAGATATTTTGGTTTTATCACCTAATCAATTAAAATATTTAATCCACGACAAAGAATTTGAAAATAGTTTAACACCAGCCAAACAAAAAGTAAAAGATATTTTTGTTTTTGGTTGTACCACAGGGTTGCGTTTTTCAGACATCTTTTTGTTAACCAACAAAAACATTGAAAATTCTAATGGCGAATGGTATTTAAAGCTTAAATCTAAAAAAACGAAAACCTATAGTTATATCAAACTACCAACTTACGCTGTTACCATTTATGAAAAGTATAAGCAGAAAAGTGATAATAAAACACTTTTTGGAAGCATGTATTTGGCTAATTTTAACAAAGCTTTAAAAGAAATAGGAGAACAAGCTGGTTACAAGCAAACTATTGAAACCTCAAGAGAAAAACAAGGCAAAACCAAAAAGATCACCACCTCAAAAAATAACGACCGTTTTTGTGACAAAATGAGTTCGCACATGATGCGTAGAACCGCTATAACCACCATGCTAATTTTAGGAATGCCAGAACACTTGGTAAGGAAAGTCAGTGGTCACAGTAACAATAGTGGTTCTTTTAACCGCTATGTGCATTACGCTCAATCTTACATTGACAAAGAGATTGAAAAAGTGCATTCTAAACTAGAAATGTATTAATTTTTTACCATCACTAAATCTGCAACACAAGGTTTACCTTTTCATCATTTTCTTCGATTTAACCTCATTAAAAAGCAAAATAGGATAAACTATATAGCTTATCCTATTTGCAATTATTCTTAATTTTAAATGATTATCAAATAGTTAATGTTCTGGTTGTGGGTCATCACTAAATCTGAAACATTACCCCACCTATCACTAAGGAAAAAAACTTTTAATATCATTTGTTTCCAAACTTGAAAAAAGCCATATATAAATAATAATTAAAATTAAGTAAGTAATAAACCTAATCTTAAACATTTTAATTTTCTCTTTTTGAATAAATAGAAATATTATTATTAATATATTGATGAAGCCAAAAAAAATGAATGCGGAAAAATATTTTCCTGGATCATTAGATTTTATACATATACCAAAAATTAAATAAAATATTATAAAAAATATTGCCAAAAATAATGCTACTGTTTGAAAAAATGCTTTCATATTAAAAATATCTTGGACTACTTGAAACTTCTTTTTCTTTTTCTTTTTCTTTTTCTTTTTCTTTTTTTCTTGTATTGCCTAATACTCTTTTAGTGATTTCATAGATTTGATTTTGAAAATTAGGTACTGTGTGTAAAGAATGTCCGAGTGAGCTCGAAAACCAATCTGGAATTCTTCTTTCCAATGTATATCCAAATTCAATAAAAGGTTTTTCATACCATGATTTCCCATTTAAATAAGGGTTTTTGAATTCTAATTTATAATTAATTGCATTTGGATCCTCTCTACCCGTAGTTTTACTAAAATAATTATAATTAAATTCAGGTAAACTTTCCATTCTTAGAGAAAAAGATCCCCCAAATTGAATTAAATCAAATTCACTATAAAAACTAATATTTATTCCTTTCCCTTTTACAATTGGTGATTTATAATCACTTCTCTGCGGCGTTTCTATGTTTATCATATCAACTCTCCATCCCATGGCAAGTAATTTTTTCTTAACTAATTTATTAACGTTCCCCCCATGACTATGTCCAATTAGTACAGCATGTTTTTCATGAGCCAATGGATTAGTTTTAATATTAGTTAACTCTTTAACAATTTTATCAGCGGCCTTTTTCCTTGCAGAAACTGAATTTCCACCACCCCAATTAATATCATCAATACTTTCGTCTAATTTATAACCGAGGATATTTGACATTCTTTCTTTAAACTCTTTTGGCCAAGTTGTTTTATCAGAAAAAGTTCCATGAACAAAAACTGGTTCCAGTCCTTCAAACTCAATAGCATTTATTAGCTTATTTCCTGCAAATTGATATGGGCTGTAAAAAGCATATTGACTTGTCAAAGGATCCGCTACAAAAAACCTACCCACCCTCGGGTCGTGCATTCTAAAGGTGTAGTTTAAAGAGTTTCCTTCCCCTTTTAACTCATCATCTTTTTCTTGTCCTTGGAAGCCGTAGCGGTAGCTATTGCTAGAGCCATGGCGGTTAGGTATTAGCATGCCGAAAGTAGGGTAATAGAATGTCTAATTAACTCAGCAATAACAAAACTTAACAGCTATTAGAAATTCATGAAAAACGTCAAAATTTGGACAAAAACGGTATTTTTTATGTGTGTAAGAACGTATTTTTATGGTACTAAAATACAAAAAAATATTTACAAAAACGCGATCACTAAATCTGCAACATAAGGTTTACCATTGCATCATTTTCATCGATTTAAACCCATTAAAAATAATTATCAATTAGTTAGTGTTTTGGTTGTGGGGTGTCACTAAGTTTGAAACATTACCGTTTTTGTTGTGGGCCATCACTAAGTTTGAAACATTACCACCTTATCCATTTTTATCTAAAATTTTCTAATAAGAATTTAGAATAATATTCATACTCTTCAATAGATAAAACTTTTTCAGGCGGATTGTTAAAATCTAAAATTGCTTTTAAAACAAGAATATCATTAGGATTTAACTCAAAAGATTTTTTAAACATCAAAAGAGCAGTTCTCTCTGCCCCTTCTAAATGTGACAAATAAAAAGACAATGTATAACCAGTTATATTATACCAAAATGGTATGTTTCTATTATAGCATATGTATAACAATATATTTAATAAATAAACTGAATTTTCTTCAATAATATTATTTATTAATGACTTAACTTCAAATTCATTATTTTCAAATATTTCGAATTCTTTAACACAATTTTCAAAATTATTCGTTTCGATATAAAAATTAATTTTTTTCATTTAATTACTGTATTACGAACGCTGAACTGAAATTCTGAACTTCACCATTGGCGCCTCTAAAATATGGAACTTGAACTTCTCTTGTTACTCCATTTCTAGTAACCTTTAGAGATTTTGCAAATCCACTTTTATAAGGAATGTCAGAACCATTTTTCAAAACTTCTTTTATTATATCTTTAATTTCTTCGGGGTTTTTACTTGGCGATAATAATTCCCAAAAATGATTACTCTTTTTACTTCCTTCAATTATGTGATGAACTTTATCACTTTTTGTAAATATGTTATCTACTAAATCATCTAGATGATTTATTGTTTGTTTAACAATCTTATTTGCAGCTATTTTTTTCAAATAAGCTTTTCCAGCACCAATTACTTCATCACCCACACCACCAGTTGCAATCCCTGCAACTACCTCTGCTGATAAACCAGTACCATCAGCTGCAATTAATTGTCCTTGGCTGTAACTTCTAACATCTATCGAACCATGAAATGTTGGAGCATTCATGGTCTCCATACCATCAAAACCAAAAGTTTGAGGTATGAACGTTGTAAACATATTACCAACACTTGTCCCAAAAAATGAAGTTACATTTACAACTTTTTTTCCTGTATCAACAGTAGGTTTAACAACATATTCGTTTGCAACATTTTCAAATGAGCCAGCAAACTCTTTAATTTTTAAAGATAAAGGTTTCTCGCCAAGTACAATAGCCTCATTTAACTGAACAGGATTCTCATCAGAGCCTTGACCACCCATTGTAACAAAATCTTTAGGTACATCTGCATTTGAATTATTATTTGCTCCAGTAGGTTCAAGCCCTTCAAGTTCAATCATATCAATTAGGCGATTTCCACTAAATTGATAAGGACTATACCAAGGATATCTTGCTTCAAGCGGGTCAGTTGCAAAAAACCTACCCACCCTTGGGTCGTGCATTCTAAACGTATAGTTTAAAGAGTTTCCTTCCCCTTTTAACTCATCATCTTTTTCTTGTCCTTGGAAGCCGTAGCGGTAGCTATTGCTAGAGCCATGGCGGTTAGGTATTAGCATGCCGAAAGGATAGTAGTCATTATAACTAAGAACGTCTGCATTAAACGATAATAAATTACTAAATGGATTTGTTGGAGTTTCTAATAATGGTACTTTTTTGTCTGATACCACCACTAAAACATTTCCTAAATGATTAGACAATTCATAACGCTTATCGCCTATCAAAGATATAAAATTTTGAATATTAATAGGCCCTGTTACTTGATAATTTCCGTTTGTGTTATCTAAATAATTTGGAATGGAATCGTCATCCTCATTAATTGTATAAGCAGATCCATTTACATCTTGAGGTATTAAGGCATTTAAGTATCCAGGCCCACCTTCATAGGTTTCCCAAGTAGCATAACCATCATTATCATCATCAACATCTAAATAATTAGGAATGCCATCACCATCTGTATCAAGAGCATCTGCCGGATTATTATTGCCATCAACATCATTCTGTTCATTAATACTTAATATTCCATCTCCATCATCATCTACATCTAAGTAATTAGGAATACCATCCCCATCAGAATCTATAATAGTTATTTGTCCATTGATAAATGAAACTTCATAGATGTCAAAAATGCCATCTTGGTCAGTATCTTCTAAACATGAACCAAATGAATAATAATTTGATGCTGTTGAGTTAGGTTCTAATGTTGCCGCAAAGTTTGTTCCGCTTAATAAATTAAATTGATTATTATAAAGGTCATAAGTAATTCCTTCTTGACCTGCAATGCTATTATTACTCTCTTTAATTACAGTACCTGAAAGATTATTATCAAAATTGAATTTTACGACATTTTAATAATTGTATTTTTTATTTCAAAAACACATCATAACCAAAACGCAACAGTGCCAATCCTACTACAATTAAAAAGAAAATTCGAATAAATCCGTTGCCTTTTGAAATAGCTAATCGTGCTCCTAACCAAGAACCTGTAACGTTGCAAATTGCCATAGGAATAGCAATTGTCCAAATTATTTTTCCTTTTAAAACGAATAAGGTAATAGAACCAAAATTAGTTGCTAAGTTGACTAATTTTGCATAAATATTGGCTTGTAAGAAATCAAAACCCAGAATAGCAATAAAAGCCATGATTAGTAAACTTCCAGTTCCTGGCCCGATGAAGCCATCATAAAAACCTAAGAAAACACAAATAACACTTCCGTAAATATATATTTGATTTTGGGATAATTTATCAATTTGAAATTGTCCAAAATCTTTTTTGAAATAGGTATAAAGCAGAAGTAAAATTAAAACCACAAAAAGCAAGGGTTTCATGAAATCGTTTTGCATTACGTTGAGTAAACTAGAACCCAAATAAGCAAAAGAAAAAGAAACAACAGCCATTAAAATAAATAACTTCCAATTGACTTTGGCTGATTTCAAATAGTGATAGGTTGCCATACTCGTTCCGCTAAAACCAGGAATTTTTAACGTCCCTATAATAGAAGCAACAGGCACATTTGGCAATAAAATTAAAGCGGCTGGAGTTTGAATTAATCCACCACCACCCACAATAGCATCGATAAAACCGGCTACGAAGGATGCTATGCAGAGAAAAATGATGATGTAGGTTTCCATTTTAAAATATCAAGTTCAAGGGCAAAAATCAAATACAAATCTAAGCGCAAAAATAGGAACACGGATTGGAGAAATTGGAAAAATTTAAATAATTATTTTTAAAATGAAAAATTATTTGTAATAGAGATTCCTAACGGAATGACAAAGTTTGTGTATTTTTTTCTTTTATGGACTTTTTAAAGAAATTAACATCAACTTAAAACTTATGTGACTTATATGTTTAAATTAGAAGCTGAAACGAGTTCAGCTTGACAAAGTGGTAGTTAATTTGGGAAAATAAAAAATCCAAACTCCTTTTTTACTTGGAATTTGGATTTTCGATACTTTGTTTCAGTCTCAGTAATACTGCTTACTGCAACTGAACACTGAATACTAAATTATACTCTTACGATATTAGCTCCGATTGCACGTAGTCTTTCATCAATACGTTCGTAACCTCTATCGATTTGTTCGATATTTTGAATGGTTGACGTTCCTTTTGCAGTTAAAGCAGCAATTAATAAAGAGATTCCGGCTCTAATATCTGGCGAACTCATTGTGGTAGCTTTTAATTGCGATTGGAAATTATGCCCCATAACCACAGCTCTGTGTGGATCACACAACATAATTTTCGCACCCATATCAATTAATTTATCCACGAAGAACAAACGGCTTTCAAACATTTTTTGGTGAATCAACACATCGCCTTTTGCTTGTGTACAAACAACTAAAACGATACTTAACAAGTCAGGTGTAAATCCTGGCCATGGGGCATCAGAAACGGTTAAGATAGAACCATCGATATCCGTTTTGATTTCGTAACCATCTTTATGAGCAGGAATGTAAATATCATCGCCTTTTCTTTCTAGTGTAATTCCTAATTTTCTGAATACGTTTGGAATTTGTCCTAAGTTCTCCCAACTTACATTTTTAATCGTAATTTCACTTCTTGTCATAGCTGCAAGACCTATCCAAGAACCGATTTCTACCATGTCAGGTAAAATTCTGTGTTCGCAACCACCTAATGTCTCAACACCTTCAATCGTTAATAAGTTAGATCCTACTCCTGAGATTTTAGCTCCCATTGAGTTTAACATTTTGCACAATTGTTGTAAGTAAGGCTCACAAGCTGCGTTATAAATCGTTGTTGTTCCTTCCGCTAAAACCGCAGCCATTACAATATTAGCTGTTCCGGTTACCGAAGCTTCGTCTAATAACATGTAAGAACCTTGTAATCTTCCGTCGATTTCCACTCCGTAGAAATGATCTTCTCTTTCGTATCTGAATTTTGCTCCAAGATTAATAAAACCTTCAAAGTGTGTGTCTAAACGACGACGCCCAATTTTATCACCTCCTGGTTTTGGAATATATCCACAACCAAAACGTGCTAACAAAGGTCCAACAATCATAATAGAACCTCTTAAACTTCCACCTTCTTTTTTGAAAGCTTCTGTTTTTAAATAATTTACATTTACCTCATCGGCTTGAAACGTGTAATCGCCAGGTCCATTTTTTTGAATTTTAACACCTAAATTACCTAAAAGAGTAATTAGTTTATTAACATCAATGATATCTGGAATATTCGTTACTCTTACTTTTTCAGAAGTTAACAAAACAGGACATAACACTTGTAACGCCTCATTTTTAGCGCCTTGTGGTGTAATTTCTCCTTTTAATGCTTTTCCTCCTTCAATTTTAAATGTTCCCATGTAACTGCCTATTTTTTAAATGTATTTTTATTTTGATTGTTCTTGTTCAAATGTCCTTTTGGATTGTTGTTTTTCTTAACAATTCCGGGTTTATTTGTACCAAATTGTGTTTTATTCGAAACTTTCTTGTTCACTTTCATTAAATCGTGCGTGTTCGAAAGTTCTTCGTTTGATTTTGAAAGATTTAATTTTCCTCCCGAAAGTTCTAATAAATGCTCAAAAATCACTTCATCAGTTACCGTGTCTTTATTCCAACTCAAGTAACACTTTTTCATGTGATTAGCGATTACTAAAACTAAAGCATTTTTCAATTCGCTTTCTTCCCAGCTGTTCGCTACATCAATCATGTACTTGATGTTGTTTCCATAAAAACGATATTTAGGGAAATTTTGAGGATATTTTAAACGTTCTGGTTTCTGAGTTAAAATATCTTTTGATGGAATTGGATAAGGCGAATCTACATCCAATTTAAAATCAGACATAATAAACAACTGATCCCACAATTTATGTTGAAAATCTAAAACGTCTCTCAAGTGCGGATTTAAAGAACCCATCACAGAAATAATGTATTTTGCCGCTTTGTTACGTTCTTCTCGATCTTCAATTTCAGTAGCTTGATCGATTAATTTCTGCAAATGTCTTCCGTATTCTGGAATAATCAAATGCGGACGTTCTGAATTATATTCTAAGTAACTTACTTCTTCTTGCATGTTTTTTTATAATGAAATGAGGCCTTCAATATCAGAAACCTCAATGTATTTATCAATCACACTCTGAGCACTTGCCATAGTTACACTAATAGAAATACTGGTAAATTTACCTGTTTTAGATTGTTGCGTAGTAATAACAGCTCCCATATCATTAAAAGCAGCTTCTACTTTTGCAATACTATGCACATCAGACGGCATAATAAATTTATACAAATACTCTGAAGGCCAAAGCGTTGAGTTTGTTAATTCTTCTTTTAATCTTGCGTAAAAATCTTCTGTTTTCTTATCCATCATCATTTCGTATTGGAAAAGCAAATATACTTTTTTATGTTCAGAATTGTAATGTAGTAACTTATAAATTTTTAAGTTGATTAGATTTTTAAAAAAACTTACTTTTGCGCCTTAGTATTTCCAATATGAATAAAGAAATTGTGGTTTTAATTGGTGGTCCAAGCTCTGGAAAAACCACCTTAATCGATGCATTAAAAGAAAAAGGACACACTTGTTATCCTGAGGTTTCGCGCGAAGTTATTCGTGAAGCACAAGAACAAGGTATTGAACAATTGTTCTTAGAGAAACCCCTTTTATTCAGTGAATTACTGTTGGAAGGCAGAAAAAGACAATTCAAAGAAGCTCTAAAAGAAGAAGCAAATATCGTTTTTTTAGACCGAGGCATTCCAGATGTTTTGGCGTATATGCATTACATAGGCGATTCCTATCCTGCATTTTTCGATAAAGCCTGTCAAGACCATAAATATTCTGCGATTTTTGTTTTACCACCTTGGAAAGAAATCTATGTAAGTGATGCCGAACGTTATGAAAATTACGACCAAGCCGTTTTAATTCACGAACATTTGATGGAAACTTACAAAAAATACGGCTATTCAATTACGGAAGTTCCAAAAGACACGGTTGAAAATCGTGTGGATTTTATTATGAAACATCTTGTTAAATAATTTTTTTCGTAATTTAGTGTTTCTAAAAGCCAATTTACATGTCGGAAGCCTTACAAATTCTTCAAAAATACTGGAAACACGATAGTTTTAGAGCACCACAAGAAGAAATCATTCAATCGGTTTTAAGTGGACATGATACGTTTGCACTTTTACCAACTGGAGGAGGAAAATCGGTATGCTTCCAGATTCCGGCTATACAATTAAACGGAATTTGTTTAGTGATTTCGCCTTTGATTGCCTTGATGAAGGACCAAGTTCAGAATTTACAAAGCAAAAACATCAAAGCGATTGCTTTAACTGGTGGTGTTTCCCAAGACGATATTATTGATATTTTAGACAATTGCCAATTCGGAAATTACAAATTCTTATATCTTTCTCCAGAACGTTTACAACATGATTGGATTGTAGAACGCTTGAAACAATTACCCATCAACTTGATTGCTATTGACGAAGCGCATTGTGTAAGCCAATGGGGACATGATTTTAGACCGGCGTATTTGAAGATTTCAGCTTTAAAAGAGCATTTTCCTACTACACCTTTTTTAGCTTTGACGGCGACTGCCAATAAGAGAGTTCAAGAAGATATTTGTACCCATTTAGCTTTGGTTAATCCAAAAGTATTTACAAAATCATTTACAAGAGAAAATTTAGCGTATCATGTGATTAAAACCGAAGATAAGCTTTTCAAAATACAGCAGATTTTAACAAAAAATCCGCAATCTTCTATTATTTATGTTCGCAATCGAAAATCGTGTGTTGAAACTTCGCAACAATTGAATCAATTGGGATTTTCGTCAACAATTTATCACGGTGGATTGCCTGCAAAAGAGAAAGAGAAAAACATGCAATCGTGGTTGGAAAACAAATCACAAGTCATGGTAGCCACCAATGCTTTTGGAATGGGAATTGACAAACCCGATGTAAAAACGGTAATCCACATCCAACTTCCAGAAAATCTAGAAAATTACTATCAAGAAGCAGGAAGAGCTGGACGAAATGGCGAAAAAGCATTTGGAATCATCGTTACCAATCCTTCTGATATTGGGTACACTAAGGCTCAATTTATTGATGTTTTACCGGATAAAAAATTCGTAAAAGACGTTTATATCAAACTGAACAATTACTTTCAAATTGCTTATGGTGAAGGCTATAACGAAAGTTTTGCTTTCAATTTGAATCAGTTTTGTGCGCATTATCATTTTCCAGTAATTAAAGCTTTCAATAGTTTGCAATTTTTAGACCGACAAGGTATTATTACTTTCCAAAGCGAATCAACCGAAAAAATAAGCTTACAGTTTATTATTCCGAGTAAGGAAGTTATTCGTTACATCAGTTTGCATCCGCATGACGAACCTGTAATTACTACTATATTAAGAACCTATTCTGGAATTTTTGATGTAGAAACTACAATTAATCCGCATTTAGTTGCAAAAAAAGCAAACACATCAGAAAAACAGGTGGAAGAAGTAATTGATAAACTAGCAGAAAGCCAGTGCATCATTTTACATGCGAAAAACAATGATAGCTCGATAACTTTTAACGAAGCTCGCGAAGATGATTTAACAATTAATCGTGTGGCGAAGTTTTTAGAACATCAAAACAAATTGAAGGAAGAGCAATTTCAAAGCGTGGTGAACTACATTACAAACGAAGATACGTGTAAAAACAGAATGCTTTTGGCTTATTTTGATGAAATTTCAAAGGAAGACTGTGGCATTTGTTCGTATTGTACTGCTAAAAAAAAAGTCAATCCAGTTGAAATAACGCAATCGGTACTTAAATTATTAGAAAAAAGTCCTTTAAATTCAAGAGAAATTGAAAACCAACTGCACATTTCTTCAGAAGCGACTATCTTTGCGATTCAATTATTACTAGAGAATAAGCGAATCAAAATCAATTCAAACAATCAATATTACCTTATATAATGGAAAAATTAAGAATTGTATTCATGGGAACGCCCGATTTTGCCGTTGGGATTCTAGATACTATTTACAAAAACAACTATAATATTGTAGGTGTTATCACTGCTCCCGACAAACCAGCAGGTCGTGGACAAAAAGTAAGCATGAGTGCCGTTAAAGAATATGCCTTGGAAAAAAACTTACGCATATTACAACCGACCAATTTAAAATCGGAAGCATTTTTAGCCGAACTAAAAAGTTTGGATGCCAATTTACAAGTAGTGGTTGCCTTTAGAATGTTGCCTGAAGTAGTTTGGAAAATGCCAAAATTAGGAACATTTAATCTTCATGCTTCTTTGTTACCAGAATATCGTGGTGCGGCACCTATTAATTGGGCTATTATTAATGGTGAAACTAAAACAGGCGTTACATCCTTCTTTATTGATGATAAAATTGATACCGGTGCGATGATTTTGAGTAAAGAAACTGAAATTGGTGCTAACGAAACCGCAGGTGAATTACATGATCGTTTGATGCATTTAGGAAGTGAAACGGTTTTAGAAACCCTAAAGTTAATTGAAGTAGGAAAAGCCACTACTACTTTGCAAGAAAACCATCCGGATGTTAAAACCGCTTACAAACTAAACAAAGAGAATTGCAAAATTGATTGGACCCAATCAGGAATGACGATTTTTAACTTAATAAGAGGATTATCGCCTTACCCAGCCGCTTGGACTTATATTAAAGACGGCGAAAACGAATGGAATGTAAAAATTTATTTAGCAAGTTTTGAAGAAAAAGAACATTCACAAACTATCGGAAAGATTACAACTACTAAAAAAGAGATTTTTATTGCTACAAAAGATGGCGTTTTAAAAATTGAAAGTTTACAATTTCCAGGAAAGAAAAGAATGTTAGCTCACGAATTATTAAACGGGGTTAAGTTCTCTGAAAATGCAATAGCGCTCTAAGCCCTGAAAACACTATATTTGAGCGTGAAATTCAAAAAAACAAACAATGTTATTAACATTTAGTCTAATTTATTAACATTTTAGTCGAAAAATAAGACGAATACTTGCACAGCTCAATAATACCGCTAAATTTGTGATAAATAATTAAGTTTAACCAATTATAAATAACTTTAATCATGAACAAATCAGAATTAATCGATGCAATGGCAGCTTCTGCTGGTATTACAAAAGCAGCTGCTAAATTAGCTTTAGAATCATTTTTAAGCAATGTTGAAGGAACTTTAAACAAAGGTGGAAGAGTATCTTTAGTAGGTTTCGGATCTTGGTCAGTATCTAAAAGAGCTGCTAGAGACGGAAGAAATCCACAAACTGGTAAAACTATCAAAATTGCTGCTAAAAACGTAGTAAAATTCAAAGCTGGTGCTGAATTAGAAGGTGCAGTAAACAAATAATATTTTTGTTACATAAAATAAGAGAGTCCCGATGTATTTCGGGACTTTTTTTTACACTTTATCGATATTTTTTTGAGTTTTCACTTTTTTTTTGATAACTTTAGTTAATAAACTACAGAAATTATGATATCAACTTTACCAAAAAAAGGGCATTTGCTAATTGCAGAACCTTCTATTTTAGGCGATGTTTCTTTTAATCGCTCTGTGGTATTATTAGCAGAGCATAACGATGAAGGATCTATAGGTTTTATTTTAAATAAACCTCTATCGTATACCATTAATGATTTGATTCCTGAGATAGATGCTTCTTTTAAAATTTATAATGGAGGTCCGGTAGAACAGGATAATTTATATTTTATTCACAATATTCCAGAAATCATTCCTAATAGCGTAGAAATTTCAAATGGAATTTATTGGGGAGGCGACTTTGAAACCACCAAACAACTCATAAATGAGGGTAAAATCACCAAAAATCATATTCGTTTTTTCTTGGGTTATAGTGGTTGGAGTGTAAACCAACTAGAAATGGAAATGCAAGAAAACGCTTGGATAGTTACCGAAAACACTTCTAAAAACAAATTGCTTTCAAAAGCAAGTACTATGTTTTGGAAAGAAAAAATTATTGAACAAGGTGGTGAATATGTTTTATTTTCTAACGCTCCCGAAAACCCGATGCTTAACTAAGTCGAATTTTAGCATTCAATCTATTAAGTACTTCTGAAGCAAATTCAGATGTGTATTCTTTTTTGCGATATTTTGTTACAGGTTGAATTCCTGAAATTACGTTGGTTAAAAATAACTCATCTGCCTTTTGTAAATCGAAAGGAGAAATTGAAGTTTCTTTCACTTCGATTCCTTCTATTTTTTTCAAAATTTCAAGTATTTGTTTACGCATAATTCCATTTAAACATCCATCGGAAATTGGCGGCGTAATCACTACATTGCCCATTTTCATAAAGATATTACTTTGTAATGCTTCCACCACATTTTTTTCATCATTTAAAACCAGGCAATTAGCATAACCATTCTCTTCAGTAAAAATACTTCCTGTAATTTGAAGCATTTTATTATTGGTTTTTAAGGTTGAAAGTAGTTGTTTTGAAACATAAAAATCTTTGTATAACTCTACTTCGTAAAATTCATTTCCAAAAGAATATAGTGCTGAATTTAATGGAGATGCCGTTACTACAAATTGCACATTTCGCGATTTTGGTAAATAAAAACCTTCCGAGTCTCTATAAACAGAAAAACGTACACGATACGAATTAGAATCTGAAAAAGTAGTAATTAGATTTAAAATTTGGGATTCAAAATATTCCATAGTAAAATTCATAGGAATTTCCATTCGACAAATGCGCATCGAAGCCATCAATCTAAAATAGTGATCTTCAAGAAATAATACTTTGTTGTTCAATACTTTGATGGTCTCAAAAATACTATCTCCAAATAAAAAACCTCTATTGTTTTCAATCAAAATTGAACTGTTCTCCTGAATATTTCCGTTAAAATTTACCATAAAAAATCCCGACTTTTAAATCGGGACAAATATAGTTGATATTATTGAGTTTTTAAACGGAACCCAATACATGTTTTAAATCAGAAATTTGATTTTCCCACAAGAGTTTAGATTCTTCTAGTTCATCTGAGTGAGCAAAATCAGAAACAACTATAGAAACGTCTTTGGTAATTTCGTCTTCCATTATTTTCATTTCAAAAAAATAATCCGTTTCATTACCGTCTTCATCTAACCATTTGAACTTAATTCTTTCACCGGTTTTTTTTGAAGCTAATTTTGCTTTTTCTTCTGAATCATCCCAAATAAAAGTAAAAAACTCACCTCTTGAATTTACATTATCTGCAAACCATTCTGATAATCCAGAAGGTGTAGAGATATACTGATATAGTAATTGTGGCGAAGATTGAATGGGGAATTCTAATTCATATTTTACTTTTACACTCATAGCTCGTTTTTATTTTTCAGTTTGGAAATATATATAGAATTAATCGAATAAACAAAAAAAATATTTTAATTTATTTTAGCTAAAAAATATTTGCAAACAAAAGAATTAGTTTTATATTTGCACCCGCATTCAACAAGGATGTGAGACCAATATTTGGCGAGGTAGCTCAGTTGGTTAGAGCGCAGGATTCATAACCCTGAGGTCACGGGTTCAACTCCCGTCTTCGCTACTTTTTTAAACCCTAAACAATTGAAAATCAATAGTTTAGGGTTTTTTGTTCCCGACAAATTCCCGAGTTCAAGCAAAACCTATTATTTAATTGCTATTAAAACAAGTATTAATTAACATTGATTAAAGATACTATAAAACATTAAAAATCAATACATTTTAGTTTTATAATGAAATCGGTAAATCCGAAAATTACTTTTTAAGCTTCCAGCCCACGCGATAAAATCCATTTACTTCATTTATAAAAAAAGCATGATTAACTTGCTTGTGCTTCATAAATAATATTTTTAGCATCCATTGGTTCAAATCTTTAAAATCTAACCACACAGCCGTTGTATGCTTCTCTTTTATGTATTTTACAACGTGTCCGAAGTCAGGTTGGTCGGTATTCTTATAAAAAATCATGCTTTCAGCTATTTTGGGCTGAATTTGTCTGAAAATTGAGTAGGCTGTATCAAGGTCTTCGTTGGTAAACATTGTTTTTAATTTAAAGAATGAAAAAGCAAAGATTAATTTATCCTTATCAAAGCTTCGTCAATCTCATTCTTTTTGTAATACACTCGATTTCCGATACCGTAGGCTTTAAGCTTGCCTTTCTTTGTCCAATTCCAAAGGGTTGATATATCAACTTTTAAATATTTTGCTGTTTCTGTTCTTGTTAAAAGTTGCTCTTGATGTTTCTTTTGTTGCAACTGCTCTAAACGAATTTCTAAACCCTCTAACACTTTATCAGTTATGGTTGCAACCAATTCGTCAACTGAAACGTTTTCAATTTGAATAATCTGTTTGTTAATCATAAAACTAAGATAATGGTTCCGATTTATCGAACGAGACAACTTTTTTGCGCATTAAACCTTTGTCTTCAAAATGCCTTGAAATTTCATAAGTTCTTTCGGTATAATCATTGTCATTTTTGCAATTACTTTTTTTATAGTAAAATAGTTTAATCGACTTACATCGATCATGCTCAAAAATTTCTTTTAACATTGTTCTATCTGAAAGACCACAAGAGTGTCCCAAAATATATACTTGATAATCATCTGAGTTTACAAAACGAATTAAGTCTTGATAGTTAGATGTTTTTAAGTATTGAAAAGATTTAATATGTTTAAAAAGTTCGTTTATTTTTTTGTCTTCAAAATTTATATAATCTTTATCATGTTCATCGCCAAAACCAAAGATTACTGGATTTTCAGTACTACCTAATTCACCATGAATGTGATTTATTTTAGTAGGAATTTCTTCATTTATACTAGGTAAATAAGACCGAAAAACGGAAGTATAATTAAAATTTAAAATGTAAATATTATCTGGATTAGTTTCTTTTTTTAAATCAATTATTGTAAAATCCCTTTTAGAAAATTTACTAGTAATTACAGAAACGAATTTTGTTGGGTTTTGAATTAATGCTTCTTCTTCAACCAATATTAGATATTCCTCAAGCTTTGATTTAATAAAGTCAAATTCTTCATTAAAACTTTTCAATAATTCCGAATTGTAATTAGTGGAATTAGCATATCTTTTTAAATAACTAAAGTAATGGTTTTCAAAATCAACCCATTTTAAATCTTGATTAGCTCTATCGATTATTTCTTTAAAAAAATTGCTTTTATATTTAAACAAAATGCCATTTTGCCTGTTTTTTTTTGATAGATTTATAAAAACTTTTAAAGTAGCTTCTAAATTTGATAAATTTGGATAACTTCCTTCAAAGGATAAAAATTGGCTAGATACTTCTATTAATTTATCATTATATTCATAATCCTTTAAAAAACTCTCCAAAACATTTTTTAGATACCAATATAAAAAATCACTATAACTGGTTTTTAATCCATGGGATAAATCGAAACCATTACCAACCAAAACTAATCTGTTCATTGAAACTTATTTTAATCCTGTTAATATCTTATCAAAATTTCTGAAATATATAAAACTTAACATAGTTGAAAATGCCAAATAAGTAAATAAAATAACTGTTAAATCATTATTATACAAAATAGCAATAGACGAGAAAAACATTAAACAATTAGTAGCAAAAATTCTAAAATAATGCCACTTTAAAGTACTGTACAAACCTTTAGAATAAGCATTTATAATATTAAAATCATCAATAATAAATAATATTGAAAAATTTAAAACACCAAAATATAAGCTATTAATATTACTTATATAGGTAATTTCCGAAACTGCTAAATTTATAATGTAAAAAGAAATTTGACAAAAGTAGAGGGTTTCCCTATCTGATATTCTAATTTCATTAAAATAATTATGTACCCCGTATTTTCCTCTTTTAAATAAATTAAAAGGAGCAAGTGTTACTAAAGTAAAGATAACAAATCTTTTATCTAAAACATTTTCATAAAAATATATCAAAAAATTGTAAAGAATTATTACTGATGCAACCCTAATTGGTAAAATACCAAAAACATTATCGTAAGACATGAAATCTTTAAAGCTAGTATTATTAACATTGTAATAAGCATTAAAAATTGAATATAAGCTTAAGAAAACACCAAAACACAATATCAACGAGACAAAAAGATAATTTAA
>Ga0208883_100285_pt1 | contig 18624 bp, 20 predicted proteins | sample LakWasMet43_HOW7_2_FD_183881 | JGI IMG/M metagenome (GOLD analysis project Ga0208883, IMG submission 183881) | Freshwater sediment methanotrophic microbial communities from Lake Washington under simulated oxygen tension - Sediment Metagenome... | ecosystem: Environmental > Aquatic > Freshwater >...
CCACCCCCAACATTTAATCTGCCGGACAATTACCCCTAACCTATGATCGATCTACACTGCCACATGTTGCCCGGCATCGACGACGGCCCCAAAACCATGGAGCAATCGTTGGAAATGGCGCGTTTTGCGGTTGAACAAGGAACCCTCCGCTGTGTAGTTACCCCGCATATCCAACCAGGGTGCTACGATAACGAAGTCGAAAACATCCAGCGCATATTCGAAGCGTTCCAAATACAATTGGCTGCCGAAAATATTCCGTTGCAGATCGGCATGGCGGCCGAAGTGCGGGTGTGCGCCGAGCTGCCTAGCATGATTAGTCAGGGCAAAATCCCGTTTCTCGGCCGCTGGCAGGGCATGAGGCTGATATTGCTGGAATTCCCTCACGACCAGATTCCGGTCGGCGCGGACAGGCTGATCAACTGGCTGATCGAGCGCGACATTCTTCCGGTCATTGCGCATCCGGAGCGCAACCAGAGCGTGATGCGCCAGCCGGAAAAGATCACCCCCTTTGTTAATCAAGGCTGTCTGCTGCAAATTACTGCGGATTCGGTGACCGGATTGTTTGGCGAAGTCTCGCAAAAAGTGGCGCTTGCATTCATTCGGAAGGGTATGGCCACCCTGATTGCGACCGATGCGCATAATATGCATAAGCGCCGGCCAACCCTGAAAGCCGCCCGGGATGCGCTATTGCCGGTCATCGGCGCCGATAAGGTACAGGCTCTGTTCAGCGGTAATGCGGAGGCAATGCTGTCATGACCGTTGTCCGCCATTTCGTATCCATGCCGGCGTTACGGGCAGTCTTGTATGCGCCGGCAATTTTGGGATTGCTCATCCTGGCCAATATCGCCCTGCGTTGGTCTTTGGCGGACGTTTACTCGACACAAGTTAGCCATCAGCTGGATACGGTGAAAAAAGACTCGTCCAACAAAAATGCAAAACAGTGGCGTCAAGCCCGTCAGCAACTGGAACGAACTTTGGAACTGCGCCCCGCTTATGCGCGATATTTTGAACTGGGGGAAGCTTTTTACCAAAAATTAGACTCCCTGGAATTCCGCAAAGATCCCCTTATCCAGGAGCTGGCTTGGCATGATAATGCGCTTGAAGCCCTAAACTATGCCCGCCGGGGTTTGGGGCTAACCCCTTCCTGGTCCTATCTTTGGAATCGATTGGTGATTAGTAAATTGTTATTAAAACAATTCGATAACGAGCTAACAGGCGGGATGGATCGGGCTGTGCATTTGGGACCATGGATACAGTCTGTTCAATACGGCGTGGCAAAACTGGGACTGGCTTATTGGCCAAACCTGCAAAATAAGGCTCATCCTCTGGTATTACAGGCTATGGAACAAGCCTGGGCAATGGAGCAGTTAAATCACAGTGACGTATATGATATTAAAAAACTGCTGTATCACCCTAATTGTGCTGAAGCGTGTAAAAAATTTGCAAAGGACGTAACAAAATAAATGGTTTTCTCCTTTTTGGGCTGTTTTAATCTTTTGGCAGGCACACGTTGATTGGTCGCACATCGGTTTCGTTTGTGGCGAGTCTGTCGAACAATGAACGAAAACTATATGGTCAGCTTGATCTCTGTAGCTCGGTGCAAATCTCCGTAGATATTGGGGGCGCTTGTTTGCGCAGATGGATACAAATGTTTAAGGGGGGCGCATTATTCCCAGCTATGACATCGTTATTCTTGCTCGGTTGGTTAGTATTTCTGCCGATCTGCCGACCTGCGCTTGCAGATGAATCTCTGCCTGTTCTACCTACTAATTGGTTTATAACCTCAAGCGTTGCAGCGCTTCCGGCGCTACGCGGTTTGGTGCCACGACACTCCGATGTTGTGTTTTCTACAAGATTCAAACGCGAAAACGCCGTTGCAACAGCCAAAAAATTTGGTGCAACGCGGGTGGAATGGGTATATGCGTCAATAAATGACAGTGAATATCTTCGATCATTAAAGGATTCAATTGGATGGGTAGGAGGGGCGCTCAATGCGAACGTCCAAACGCCAAAGGATGAAGGGGTTGCTCTAGACTTTGATGGAAATCAACTCATCGCGCCCTGGATGAGAGCATGGGGAAGCAAGTGGGTCACGACGACCAACCCGCTCGCTCGAATTCGTCTCATCGATTGGGCAAGCAGCTACGTGAAGGTGGGTGTTGACTCAATTCAGTTCGATGACCCTCTTTTGCAATTACAGAGCTCCGATTGGGGAGGTGACTTTTCCTCCGCGACGCTCTCAGGTTTTCGCGAGTTCCTGCAGCGCTACCCAGACAAGGAAAAGTTGGCATCTCTCGGTATTCATGATTTAAATAGCTTCAATTACAAGGAATACCTGCATAAGGTTCACGGTATCCGGAATAACGCAGACTATTTGCGCAGTTACCGTTCCTTGTCAACGACCCCACTATGGAATCAGTACCTAAAGGAATCTATTAACTCGTTTTTTACGGAACTACGACACCATCTTGATAATACGGCGAGTCGGCACATCCCGTTATCAATGAATCTGACCATGATCGATCGACCCAGTGACTTGAGTCAGCAATTTTTTCTGACCAAACACGTTGACTACATTATTGCCGAAACACCGATCAAAGATGCTGCCGATATGCATGTCCGCGCGGCGACCTTGCGAGCTTTGGGGCTTGGTTACATTCCATCGCCCGTCCCTAGTTCCATAGCCGAAGGGCGTAGGTTCATTTCCACCTTCTACGCGCTCGGTGCGAATCCATTGGTGCCTTGGGATGTATTTGTATATAAAGGCGCTAATGTTGAGCCGGCTCGTTATTTTGGCAAGTTCGAAGAGTTTGGTGATCTTTATCGATTTGTTCGTAGGTACCCGCAACTTTTCGACGGATGGGAAGCAACTCCGGCCGTAGGGGTAGTAATACCAATCGATAAATATCGTGAGAACGAAACGATGACGCTTGTCCGCAAGCTTGTCTCGAATAGGGTGCCTTTCGCTTTCGTACTCACTGGCGGAAGCGAGATTAAATACACATTGGATGAACAGAAACTTAGACATTTCGGTGTAACAATGACCCCTAATCCAGATAACGATTTTTCGAAAGTGGATCTCGACAAGCTTCATTCGATTAAAAATGTCAAGATGGGTTCTACTAAAATGTCTGAAACTGCCATCGCAAGTTTGTCGCCTTTCTTTCAGACAGAAAATTCGGACAAGCTTACGCTTATACCTCGTGGACATGAAAATCAAAATCGTAGAAACGAACTCGTCATTCACGTCATTGCAGAACGAGAGCAAATCAATGATGCAAAAATGTTCTGCATGAGGAGCTTTGGAATCAAATCATCAGTGCTATCTGGGAAACAGCCAAAGAGGATGACTTGGTACGGAGTGGACACAGTGCCCCAAGAAGTAAAATGGGACAAAGTACCACAAGGATTTAAAATCAAACTACCCTCATGCGGTGCATGGGGCATTATCCATATGGAGTTGACCAACTAATGCAAAACCCATTGCAAGAAGTATCTGTTGAAACGACCCCCCTGGGCCAGTCTGGATTTCGTCTCCGCTTCGGATCTATCATTCTATACATTGATCCTTACCTCTCTAACAGTGTTGAAGAAAACGAAGGTCCTGAAATGCGGCGACTTTTTCCGATCTGGAAGCCGCCGCAATTGATCACCGATGCGGACTGGGTATTGATTACCCATATTCATAGAGACCACTGCGACACGGATACTCTTGTCCCAATATCCCGCGCATCAGCGCATTGCCAGTTTGTAGGCCCAAAGCAGGTCTGTAATGTCCTTGAGGCCGAAGGTATTCCGTCGACCCGATTGATCCCTGCTGTCAGCGGATGGCTTACTCTTGGCAAAGACCTTAATGTGCATCCGATAGTGGCCGCTCACCCGGAAATTGTGATTGAACCTGAAGGTGGCTCTCGTTACGTTGGATATATCATTGAATACCGCGGCAGACGCATTTACCATTCTGGCGATACGTTGCTTAACTCATCGCTCATAGATGCCGTGCAAGCTTTTGGCCCTATCGATGTTGCGATTCTTCCCGTCAACGAATGTAATTACTACCGCGAGACTAGTGGAATCATAGGAAACATGTCCGTCCGCGAAGCCTTTCAATTTGCCGCGGATTTAAAGGTCAAGACGCTTGTCCCAATGCACTGGGATATGTTTGCCCCCAACAGCGTTTACCAAGAGGAAATTGAAACTTATTACCGGCTTTCAAAACCACCATTTCGCATGTTGCTCAATCCGAAATTAATTTGACGCAATGAAAATGAAAGTCAGCATAATTATCCGTACTTATAATGAGTCGCGACATCTTCCAGATCTGCTTCGTGGCATCAATTCTCAAGTGCTTGACAATATTGAAAGCGAAGTCATCGTCGTCGACTCTGGCTCCACGGATGGAACGCTGGATATCGCCGAGCGTTTTCAGTGCAGGGTTGAGCACATTAATAAAGAGGACTTCTCCTTCGGACGGTCACTCAATATTGGCTGCGCCGCAGCCTCGGGAGACATTCTAGTGATAGTCAGCGGTCACTGCATTCCGGTCGATGAACATTGGCTCGCGAGTATTATCCGGCCCTTGGCCGCCGGTCATGCCGTTCTCGTTTATGGTCGGCAAATAGGCAGCGATACTAGCCGCTTTAGTGAATGCCGTATTTTTGAAAAATACTTTCCTGGGGTTAGTCAAATTCCACAAGAAGGTTTTTTTTGTAATAACGCCAATTCAGCACTGCTACATAGCGTGTGGCGGCAGCATCCGTTTGACGAAAGTCTTACCGGTTTAGAAGACATGCATCTTGCCAAACAGCTCGTTGCAAAGGGCATGGGTATTGGTTATGTCGCCGAATCCGTCGTTTACCACTTGCATGATGAAACTTGGCCACGAATTAAGAACCGCTTCGAGCGGGAAGCTATCGCCTTGCAGCACATCATGCCGGAGGTTCACTTGACCTTTGCCGATTTTCTACGTTACACTTGGGGCGCAATATGGCTGGACCTAGGCGTTGCACTGCAAAGCAAAAAACCTCTCAAATACATCCCCGAAATTGTCATGTATCGAATTGCACAATACTGGGGGTCGTATCGCGGTAATCACTATCACCGCAAATTATCCCGTATACGTAAAGAACGTTACTTTTATCCCCGCTGATTTCTTAAACAACAAATAGAAACTGATATGAGCAAAGAGTTAGGCAAAGTCGTTGCACTATTGCCCATGAAAGCCAATAGCGAGCGCGTCAAAGGCAAAAATTTCCGCGACTTTAACGGCAAGCCCTTATTTCGTTGGATTCTCGATACCTTACTTGAGGTTAATGAAGTCGACCAAGTCGTCATCAATACAGACGCGCGTCACATTCTTGCTGACAATGGTTTGATTGATACGGATCGCGTATTGATCCGCGACCGCAAGCCAGAAATTTGCGGTGACTTCGTCAGTATGAACAAAGTACTTGCCGACGACGTTGATAACGTCGCCGCTGACATCTATTTAATGACCCATACTACTAACCCGTTGATGAGTGCTGACACTATCCGGGGCGCGATTAAAGCATTCGCCCAGGCAAAGATAGAGGGTAGGGCCGACTCAATGTTTACTGTCGATAAAGTGCAAACGCGTTTTTACCGTGAAGATTGCAGCGCCGTAAACCACGATCCCGATAACCTCATTCGTACGCAGGACCTCGAACCTTGGTATGAGGAAAATTCCAACTTGTACTTATTCACGCGGGATAGCTTTGCGTCTACCAATGCAAGAATAGGGAAAAAGCCGATGATGTACGAAAGCCCTCGATTTGAATCAATAGATATTGATGATCAGGAAGATTGGGATTTTGCCTCGGTTGCTGCGCGTTATATGCAACAAATGAAAGGAAATGTTAAATGAAAGTACTTGTTACCTGCCCGCCAATGTTAGGCATGATTGAATCGTTCCGGCATATGTTCGAGGCTAAAGGGGTAGAGCTTACGGCCCCTCCGGTTGTGCAGACCCTTTCGGTAGAAGAATTGAAAGAAATAGTGCCTCAACACGATGGCTGGATTATTGGTGACGATCCTGCTACGCGCGAAGTCTTTTCCGCGGGAAAAGCGGGAAAACTTAAGGCGGCCGTTAAATGGGGAATAGGGGTTGACAATGTCGATTTTAATGCCTGCAAGGATCTTGACATCCCGATCATCAATACTCCCAATATGTTTGGCGGGGAAGTCGCCGATATTGCCGTAGGCTACGTGATCGCGTTGGCACGGGAAACGTTCCAGATCGATTCAGGTGTTCGTGCAGGGGCTTGGCCTAAACCGCGCGGCATCTCTCTTGCCGGAAAAACAGTTGCACTGATCGGTTATGGCGACATCGGCAGGAATGCGGCCAAACGGCTATTGGCAGCAGACATGAGAGTGATCGCCTATGACCCGGTTGCCTCTCAATCGCCTGGAACGACTTCGGTTGAGTTCGCGCAATGGCCGGAGCGCATCTCGGAAGCTGATTTTATCGTGGTGACGTGTGCGCTAACCCCATCGAGTTACCATATGATCAACGCGGAAACGCTCGCTATGGCAAAAGCGGGGGTACGAGTTATCAATGTAGGTCGTGGTCCGATCGTTGATGAAACGGCTCTCATTTCTGCCTTAGCTTCTGGGCATGTGTATTCGGCCGCCCTTGATGTATTCGAGATTGAGCCGTTGCCTGGCGATTCGCCGCTTCGGCAGCATCCGCGTTGCGTATTCGGATCGCATAATGCTTCGAATACTGCCGATGCAGTGCAGCGCACGAGCGAGATCGCCATCGGTAAACTGTTTAGCTATCTTGGCATTCAATGAAAAAGCTGTCTCGCGCTGCAATTATCACGGGGGCGACGGGTGGTATCGGCCACGCGCTTTGCCAGGCTTTCGCCGAGGCGGGTTATCGCGTGATTGGTACAGACCGAGGCGCGCCAAGCGAGGCCGTGTCCAGGTACGGCTACGTCTCTATTGATTTGGACCGTTTTTGCCTCGACGACAATGTACGTGCCGAGGCAATAGGTCAGATTCGTGAACTATTGGGGGAGTCCGAGCTTGGGGTGCTTATCAATAATGCGGCTCTGCAAATTGTAAAACCTGTCGAAGAGATCACGGCCAGGGATTGGTCTCGGACCCTCAATGTCAATCTCGTTGCGCCTTTTTTGCTGACTCAGGCCTGGTTGCCGGAGTTGGAGGCAGCGCAGGGCAGTGTCATCAACATTGGTAGCATTCACGCGGCATTGACCAAGCCCGAGTTTAGCGCCTATGCCACCAGCAAGAGTGCCTTGGGCGGCCTAACCCGTAGCTTGGCAGTTGAGTTGGGACGGCGTATTCGTATCAATACCATTAGCCCGGCTGCTATCGGCACCCCGATGTTACGCGCAGGGTTCATCGGCAAGGAGGCAGCGCTGGCCGAGCTTGAAGGCATGCACCCCGTGGGCCGTATTGGCGAACCGGGTGAGGTGGCGGCCCTGGCCCTTTTTCTGGCGTCGGATGCGGCGCGTTTCATCAACGGCGGAGAATTCGGGCTGGATGGTGGAATACGGGCGCGTTTGCATGATCCTGTTTGAGCCCAAACAGGCAATAAAGATGAAATATAAATCCTTGGAACCTGAAAAACTAATTGGACCAAAAGACTTTTTGGAAATTGAGTTGTTTCTTAAATTCATGTTGAAGAGTTTGCCGACTATGACAAGAAAACAGGCGCTATCGGGTTATCGGGCGGGGTTTCAAAATCCCGCTATGTCCCTGTTGGCGTTAGGGAATAAGGTTTAAGGAGTTAGGCTTGAAAAGAATCTGGCGCTCTCCTGCGATAATGTCCTGGTTTGCCCTGGCGGTGCGCTTGGGTGGCTTCGCGCTGCTTATGCCATTGGTGCTGGCCAATTTCAAGGATGCTGAAGTCTCGGTCTGGTTGCTTTTTTCAGCGATTGCCAGTTTTCAGGTTGTCGCTGATTTCGGATTCGGGCCGACCTTTTCGCGCGAGATCGCATACGGCTTTGCCGGGCGCTCGCTTGTCCAGCTGCATGATACTGAGAAGGGGCAGTCTGCAATTCGCGAAGATGCAGCGGCGCATCCCAACTGGGACTCCATTGCTTCGGCAACAGCGGCCATGCTTTGGCTATATCGACGGATTGCCTTGGCGGCCTTCTTTCTATTGGCTGTATTTGGCACTTGGGCGGCCGTTGTGCCAATCGAGCGCACGATTCAACCGGAAGCAAGCTGGATTGCTTGGGGCGCCGTAGTTTTTACAACTGCCGCATCGATCTATGGCAACGCCTATACGTCTTTTCTGATGGGCGCCAACCGGATAGAGTTGCAGAAACGCTGGGAGGCGGTTGTCGCCGGATTCAGTTTGCTGGCACAAACAGGGGCCGTGGTATCGGGCTTTGGTTTGCTTGGGCTTGTGCTGGTAGCGCAGACAGGCCTTGTTGTACAGGTCTTTGTTAATCGCTTTCTAGCCTTTCGAGTATCCGAAGGCCGTTTCGGCAATGCCGGGAGAAGCGAGTTAAACCGCCTCGTCATGCGATCGATGTGGCCTGTTGCCTGGCGCACCGCCATCGGTACTATCATGAGTTTAGGTATCTCGCAAGGCATGGCTATAGCTATGGCTAACCATCTAGTCGCTGCCGAGGCCGCCAGTGTGCAGCTTGCCTTGAGGGTCATGCAGATCATCAGCCAGTTTTCTCAAGTTCCCTATTACACCCGGATTCCCGAATTCAACCGTCTGCGCGCCGGCGCTCAAACCGCACGCCTTTCCTCGGCTGCGGCAGGCGCCATGCGCATCAGCTTGTGGATCTATATCGCCGGCGCGATTATGGTGGACTTAGGGATCAGACCGTTTCTTAAGCTGATAGGCAGTCACACACAGTTTCCGGACAACTCATTTTGGTTGGTGTTGCTGGTCGCTGTGTTTGTGGAGCGTTATGGCGCCATGCATGTCCAGCTGCTTCTGACCAGTAATAAAGCCATTGCACATGTTGCGAATGGGGTAACGGGGATAATCTGGGTCATAGGATTACTGATTCTTTTTCCTAAGGTGGGCGAGATTGCTTTGCCGTACAGTATGCTTATAGCTTATGCAGGTTTTTATGCTTGGTACTCAGCTATGCTTTCTCACCGATCGTTATCAAATAGTAACTTTTGGATATTTGAATTGAGGACTTCTATAATCCCTATGGGGATTGCGTTAGGTTATGCTGTTGTAGCAACTTATCATCCTTTCATTATTCAAGAGTTAATCAATAAAATGTCCTGAATTTTTGGTAATATGTATCTGACATCATGCTTGGTATCTTTTGTTTTTTTGTTTGTGCTTCTTCGTAAACAGGAGACGCGAACGCCGATCTACCTTTTTTTTTTCGTCTGGTCTCTAACATTATTTACAATATTGCTTTTACAACCTTTCGTCCAGTTCGAATATGTTGGTACATTATCAGTTGACATTTTTATCGCCTCATCTTTATTAGCATTTGGTGTGGGTTATCAGGCATTTAAATTTAGATCAGTTGGAAATGTTTACTTAGTAAATTCGGTTAGGGCTTCACACTTAGCTAAAATTATTATATGTATAGCGTTAGTGGGTATAGTGGCGAATCTCGGAATGTTTATAGATAAGTTTTTGATTGGTGGCAGCGCATTTAGTCTTGAATCTACACGAGCCGAAACATTTCAAGTTGTTGAGGGAGCGAAAGATACATCTATTCTGCAAGGTGTCTCATCAAAATTATTGCCTTTTAGCCTAATAAGTGTCATTGCTTTACCTTTTATAAAAAAAAGAACCCAAATACGAGGTACTCTTCTCAGATCGATTCGTTTTTTATCCATTGTCAATGCGGTTTTGTTTGCTCTAATGGGTTTTATGGTATACGGAGGGCGAATGAATTCTGCGATTGTCATCTTGGCATATTGGATATCTAGTTTTTTTCTATCTGAAAAAGCTCCTAGAAATCAAAATATAAGCTCTGCAACGTTCAAAAAAGTGGTTATTGGTGTTGTCTCGGCGTGGCCGATTCTTTGGATGGCAACAAGCTTTCTTGAATTTAGAGAGGGGGGGTTTAATGATATATTCGTTTTATTGCATAAACTGATGCGCATGGAGCCAATGGATTACGTTAAAACTCTAATTGACGAAAACCCATCAATTGGCTTACTTTTACTGTCCTCAGGTTATTTTACATCTCCAATTCCCTCTCTTGATTACTATATGAATATGGGGGATATCCCAGGGCCATATTTTGGTGGTTACAATTTTCCATTAGTATTGAGGAATATCGCAAAATTACCTTTTTACCCTCAAGAGTTTGACTGGTTTTTGATAAGAGAAGATGTTTTTTGGCCTTTTGTTGGCAATGGTTATTTAGGTAACGTTTGGGCAACGCTTTTACGTGATCTTGCTGTTGATTTTACACTGTATGGCTGTGTTGTGTTTATGGTCATATTCGGAGCGTTTGTAGCTGTTTTTTTTGGGCGTGGACAGAGGAGAAGCTTGTATGCGCATGTTATCTCTGTCATGCTGTCGATAGTTCTAGTATTCTCCCCATTCACTGGGATGTTCTCTAGTCTCTATATATCTTATGGAATCGTGTATGTTCTATTACTATGGATTTATTCAAGAATGCTATACCGTTGACTTGCGGTTACTTTTACAAGTTTAACTCAATAAATAAATTCTCCTTTATTTGGTTTTAAAATAAAAATATGCAATCGACAGACTCTAGTTTGCTCCCACCCGAAGCTATTAATCCCTATCAGCACGCAGCTCGTCTGTTTGCTAGGCAACTGCAATGGGACCTGACTCCCTCTGCATGGTCCTCCCGACGACGGCTCCAATCATGGCGTGATCGCTATTCCGGCCAAAAGGCCGTAATCGTGTGCAATGGCCCGAGTTTGAATCAGACAGATCTTGGCCCGCTCGAGAATGTTTTTACCTTCGGGCTGAACAAGATCAATCTGATGTTTGAACGCAGCGATTTCCGCCCCTCCTGCATTGTTTCGGTCAACCATTTGGTGATTGAGCAGAACCAGGAGTTTTTCAATACAACCCCTCTGCCGCTGTTTATTGACAGCGCCGGGGTTAAGTGGTTAAAGAACCGGGAAAATGTCGCATTCCTTAGACATGGTCCGGAAGGGTTTGCGCGCGATTGCTCGATGACGATTTTTCAAGGTTATACCGTGACCTATGTCGCTATGCAGTTGGCTTTCCATATGGGATTTCGCGAAGTTGGCCTTATCGGCTGCGATCACAATTTCGCCGTTTCGGGGCCTGCCAACAAGACAGTAGTTTCCGGAACTGTAGACGCGAGCCATTTTGATCCTAACTACTTTGCCAACGGTGTCCAATGGCAGTTGCCAGACCTGATTGAAAGCGAAAGATCGTATCTTTTGGCCAAAAAAATATTTAGTGAGTTTGGCGGCCGTATCGTCAACTGCACCGTTGGTGGTAAGTTGGAGTTGTTCCCGCGCATGGGTCTTGAAGAGTTTTTGAATGCTCCACTATTAGCAAAATCGTCACATGATTAATCCACAGGTTTCAATTATTGTTGCTGTGTTTAACGGCAGCCAGACCCTTGAAGCATGTCTTAATAGTTGTCTGGAGCAAGACTATAGTCGGAAGCAATTGATTGTAATCGATGGCGGTTCGACAGATGGAACAATTAGCATACTAGAAAAATATTCGCCATACCTGTCCTATTGGGTTTCTGAGCCCGATGAGGGTATTTATCATGCTTGGAATAAAGCACTTCGGGAAGCAACTGGTGAGTGGATCTGCTTTATGGGAGCCGACGATACCTGGACTAGTCCTTCGAGTCTTTCTCAGTTGGTGAGCATTGCCGACTATCCAGCAGTAAATTTTGTTTGTGCAAAAATTCATAAACTACCGCATGAAGGAGAAGGCGGGAAAACCTTTGGCGAACCATGGAGTTATGAAAGAATGAAAAATCGCATGACAGTTGCCCATGCGGGAATGCTGCATCATAAATCGTTGTTCGAGAAGTATGGGAAGTTCAACCAGAGTTACCGCATAGCAGGGGATTACGAATTTTTGCTTCGCGCGGGGCGTTCGATTTCCGGAGCCTATCTGTCTCAAGAGGTAGTTTTGATGGGAGGCGGGGGGCTGAGTTCGACCAGTCTTCATAAAGTATTTCATGAAAGCCGGAGAGCGCACAGAGAGAATCCGGAAGTTAGCCTAGTAAATACCTTGATATTTACTCTACGATTTTTAGCCCGATGGGGATGGCCATTAATTCAATCCACCATGAGGTGACCCCAGGGGTGGAACAGAACATCATTGGTACTCGCTGGGGTTGGATATGGCAGAACCGGAATTACTGAAGAATATGATAGCAAGCAAATTTTTTACTAAGGCAAAGGGTTAGTCAAGATGCGGATTCTTATAACCGGAGGTTCCGGCTTTATCGGAACAAATTTAGTGGAACTTTTTTCCTCAGGCGGAAACGAGGTGTTGAACCTTGATATTGCCGCACCCCGCAATAGTGCTCACTACTCGTTCTGGCAGTCCGGGGACTTGCTTGATAGTGCCGGGCTGCGTTCCCTGGTGCACAAATTTGCTCCCGAGGTCATTTTTCATATGGGAGCTCGCACCGATCTGGATGGCCGTACGGTTGATGACTATGCGGCCAATACCGTTGGTGTGGAAAATCTCATCGCTGCGGCGGAAGGCCTGACTTCGCTGCGGCGCTTGATATTTGCGTCTTCTCGTCTGGTATGTCGCATCGGCTACGAGCCCAAGGACGAGTTCGACTATTGTCCGACTACACCTTATGGCGAAAGTAAGGTGATGGGTGAGCATATTGTGCGTAGTTCGAGTCATCGTATTCCCTGTCCTTGGGTTATTGTGCGCCCGACTTCGATCTGGGGACCTTGGTTCGATGTACCTTACAAAACTTTCTTTCTAAGCGTTGCCCGTGGGCGATATGTGCATCCGGGTAACGGTAGGGTTCTTAAGTCGTTCGGCTTTATCGGTAATACGATTCATGAATTGGCGCGGCTCATGGAGGCACCGGCTGACGCAGTCTCAGGTAAAACATTTTATTTAGGGGACTATCCGGCCATAGACGTTGGGGTGATGGCCAATACGATTCAAGATACCTTAGGTGTTCCTTCAATCAGGACGGTCAGTGTCGGCATGCTCCGTCCAGCGGCGTGGATTGGTGATTGTCTGAAGGTTCTAGGCTGGCGTAACCCGCCATTAACGTCGTTCCGGCTTGATAACCTGCTGACGCCAATGGTGCATGATCTGGAGCCGCTCCGGGCTGTGGTGGGGCCTTTGCCGTATTCGATGGAAGAAGGCGTGCGTACTACGGTTGATTGGTTGCGGTCCCAAGGAGAAGTTGCTTGAGCCGGTCGAGTCAGCTGCGCGTTGTTCATATTGCCGAGGACGTAGCTAGAATAGCAGGCGGCGTTCCTGCGGTTGTCCGGCAACTTTCGGATCGCCTGTCATTGAAAGGCGTCCCGGTTCAGATAGCGCATGCGACGGGTGATCCGGGCGAATTGCCGTCAGGTGTGGAGGTCTTTACTTATTCGCCAACTAAACTAGGGCGTCCGTGGTCATGGGGACATGGGCTGGGGGAAGGACTTGCTCGCCTGGCGCTTGCAAATGGGGATGCGCCGGTGTTTCATGTGCATGGAGCGTGGTCGGCGCCACAGTATTTTGCGGCGCGGGTTGGGCACCAACTCGGTGTGCCTTTTGTGTTTACCGCCCATGGCATGCTGGAGCCCTGGCTCTGGGATGAACAGGGCTGGAAGGTTCGGGTCAAAAAGCGGGTTTACTGGTCTGCGTTGGCTTATCCGGCTTTTCGCAAAGCGAGCGTGATCCATGCAATTACGCCACTTGAGCAAAAACACTTGGCGCAACTGTTTCCGGGTAGTCGTATTGAGGTGATTCCCAATGCGATTGATGTAAGTGAGACGGATGTCCTCCCGCATGGCGAACGCTCCAAGAGAATTTTATTTATGGGGCGAATCGATCCCAAGAAAGGGGTTGACATTTTGCTGCGGGCTTTCGCAAGCGCGAAAATCGGCAAGGAATGGTCGATTGACGTAGTCGGCCCTGTCTGGTCTCAGACTTACTTTTCCGGCTTGAAAGCCATCGTCGATGAATGCGGATTAGGAGAACGGGTAAGGTTTCGAGGACCGTTATTTGGCGAGGAAAAGCGCAAGTTGATTGATACGGCGTGGGTGCTGGCTGTGCCGTCGTTTTCGGAAGCAATCGGGCTCGTAAACCTGGAGGCAGGCGCGCGTTGTTTGCCAACAATTACGACTCATCAAACAGGTCTCTATGATTGGGAACAGGGCGGTGGTCTGCTGGTTGATCCGAATATTGATGCGCTCTCCAAAGCCTTGGAGACAGCTTGTTCCTGGAGCGATCAGGAGCAGCGCGATCGAGGCATGGCGAGCCGGGACCTTGTTCTGCGCCGTTATAGCTGGCAAGCGGTGACGCCGATGTGGCTCAATCTTTATTCCTCCATATGAATATGTACGAACAAGGACGCAACGTGTTCAAGGCAATATATCTTAAAAAATAATGAAAATTCTGCTCTATGGCATCAATTACTCGCCTGAATTAACCGGTATCGGCAAGTATTCCGGTGAAATGTGCGAATGGCTCGCGGCTAGAGGGCATGAGGTCCGGGTCATTTGTTCCCCTCCTTATTATCCTGAATGGCGTATCGGCGACGGCTATTCTGGGCGGAATTATAGGCGCGATCACCTTCGTAGTGTCAATGTGTTTCGCTGTCCGCTGTTCGTGCCGAAGCGGCCGACTACATTGACGCGTTTATTGCATTTGTGCAGTTTTGCGTTGACCAGTCTGCCGGTCGTGTTGAGCCAATGGCGCTGGAAGCCTGATGTGATCATCACAATTGAGCCGACATTTTTTTGTGTTCCGGCAGCATTGCTGTTAAGCCGCTTGACAGGCGCCAAAAGCCTTTTGCATATTCAGGATTTTGAACTTGATGCGATGCTTGGTCTGGGGATGGCAAAAAATGGACGCTTGAAAGCCACGGTTTGTCAGGCGGTCGAGACTTTTTTTATGCGCCGTTTCAGTGCAGTCAGTTCGATTTCGCATTCCATGTTGACTAGAGCAGGAAACAAAACTCGTCAATCAGTACCTTTGCATTTTTTTCCCAATTGGGTGGATACCGATTTCGTTAAGCCTGAAGTGGATGCTTCCGGTTTCCGCCGGCGCTGGGCGCTGTCGGACACGGCGCAAATAGTTTTATATTCCGGTAATCTGGGCAAAAAGCAGGGGTTGGATTTATTGCTGCAAGCCGCCAAACACTTATCCTCCGAACCTGACGTCGTATTTTTGGTCCTTGGCGAAGGTGCTGAAAAACAAAACTTGATCGAACAGGCTGAACGGCTTGAGCTGCACAATGTGCGCTTTGAATCGTTGCAGCCTTATCAGGATTTGCCGGCACTGATGGCTTTGGCTGATGTGCACCTGGTGATCCAAAAAAAAGGCGCCGCCGATGCGGTATTGCCGTCAAAACTGACGACGATACTGGCTGCCGGTGGCTATGCGCTGATCACCGCCGAAACGGAAACCGAGTTAGGACTATTGTGCGAACAATACCCCGGCATCGCCGAGCGGGTTGAACCCGAAAACTTGGAGCAATTTATTGAGTCTTTGAAAACCATGCTCAATGCCGCGAAAACAGGTCGCCCGCGTGTCAATATGCAAGCCAGGCAGTACGCTTTGGATAATCTGGGTAAAGAAGCGATATTAAAGGGTTTTGAAGAGTTTTTATTGAGTTTAACTTCATAAATCTTAGTAACTAAAGATTTCGTCAAAAATAACTTCCCTAAATGCGGCTACCCGTTCGTGCTGAGCCCTTCGTTAAACTCAGGAGAGCCTTGTCGAAGCGGGAACGGGTATCCGCAGCATTCGAAAATTTTCCGTCCATCCTTCGACAAGCTCAGGACGAACGGAAAATTTTACCGGGAAGTTATTTGTGACCATATATTTAGCAATTCAATAAGGGTTAATAGATTCTTGCGATGATTTATTTCGTTAAAACAACGTAAACCCCGGCGGGACGGGATTTGCAATCCCGTCCCGCCGTTTAGGGCATGCCCTTATACACAAGTCCGTCATTCCGGCATGGATTGCCGGAATCCAGGCTACAGGGACGTATTGAGCTTACCATCCATGGCTCTGGATACCCGCTTCCCGGCGGGTATGACGACATTTGTGTATAACGGTATGCGTTTAGGGGCTGCCGATACTCCTACCATGCGGAAACCCTGTGGACGGGGCAGCATGCCTTAGCAGGCAAGAATATTTGGGCAAAGCAATATGACGATGTATAAGAAATTTTCCTGTTGGCGTATGTTCAGCTTGAGTTTCGCGCTGTGTCTAATGGCGTTTTTATTTATGGCGGAACTACAAGGCTGGACGGCGTATCGGGTCGCAGCGCCCTGGGATAAACTGGTTCATGCTTCCGTGTATGGTTTGTTAAGCGGGCTGTTGTGGTGGGGAGTGGGCATTAAGCGTAAATTTTGGCTGCTATTGGTCTTGATGGCCGTTTTAGGCATGGGGCATGAATGGTTTCAGTCCTATCTGCCGGGGCGCACCTCAAGCGTTTGGGACTGGTCGGCCGATGTGGGTGGAAGCTTGACGGTTATGCTTTTATTGGCGTTGGTAAAACGAAAGGAAGATGGCGTCGAAGGTCGTTACTATCGATAACTTTGGCGCCGGACGGGTAATGTATCCCGTCCGTAATGTTTGCCGCTTTGGAATTCTCAGGATAATTCGCGTAGGTAAAAAGTTTTCAAATGTTTGGGGTAGGGTTGCAAACACCCCCGCCCCGCTCAGAATCAAAAATAAGGAAAGGGGCTTAATTAACTCCCTCATCCCCCGGTGGGGACGGGATTTGCAATCCCGTCCCCACCGATTAGGGGCTGCCGATGCTGCTAAGTATGTGGAAACTCTGCGGACGGGGCAGCATACCCCGTCCGGCGAGGGGCTATTCAGCGAATGCCAGACGCTACGGATCGATTGCGTAGGTTGGGGTTAGCTCGACAGAGCGTAACCCAACAATCGAAGCGCTTGATCCGTCACAAGCCAATGCGTTGGGTTACGGCTAGCGCCTAACCCAACCTACGCTGAATAGTTACAAATTTTGTATTTGTTTAGCGTCTTTCGAAACACAGCGGGGTATTCGTAAAAAGACTGTATTAGTAAGTCCCCCTCTTTGAAAAAGAGGGGTTAGGGGAGATTTATTCAAATAAATCCCCCTCGATCCCCCTTTTTCAAAGGGGGAAGTGAATGGTTGCCAAATTTTTTTATTTCAATCAACGGAAAATGTAAATGACTAAGAAGGTAGCATTAATTACCGGTATTACGGGGCAGGACGGCTCTTATCTGGCCGAGTTTTTATTGAAGAAGGGCTATGAGGTGCATGGCATCAAACGCCGTGCATCTTCGTTCAATACCCAGCGCGTCGATCATATCTATGAAGATCCGCATGTCGATAACAAAAAGTTTATTCTGCATTACGGCGACCTGACCGATACGTCGAATCTGACCCGGATTCTGCAACAAGTGCAGCCGGATGAAGTTTACAACTTGGGCGCGCAAAGCCATGTGGCGGTTTCGTTCGAATCCCCGGAATATACCGCCGATGTCGATGCGATCGGCACCCTGCGTTTGTTGGAGGCGATACGGTTTTTGGGACTGGAAAAGAAGACCCGTTTCTATCAGGCTTCGACCTCCGAATTATACGGTTTGGTGCAGGAAATTCCGCAGCGCGAAACCACCCCTTTCTATCCGCGTTCGCCGTATGCGGCGGCCAAGCTGTATGCCTATTGGATCACGGTCAATTACCGCGAAGCCTATGGCATGTATGCCTGTAATGGGATTCTGTTCAATCATGAATCGCCGCGCCGGGGCGAAACTTTCGTGACCCGCAAGATTACCCGCGGCTTGTGCAATATCGCGCAAGGGCTGGAGCCGTGTTTGCATATGGGTAACATGGACTCGCTGCGCGATTGGGGGCATGCGCTCGATTATGTCGAAATGCAGTGGCTGATGCTGCAGCAGGAACAACCGGACGACTTCGTGATCGCGACCGGCGTGCAGTATTCGGTGCGCCAGTTCATCGAAAAAACCGCCAAGGAATTGGGCATCGTGATGGTCTGGGAAGGAAAGGGCGTCGATGAAATCGGCCGTGTCGCGTCGATCACTGGCGACCATGCGCCTGCATTGAAAGTTGGAGATGTAGTGGTGCGCATCGATCCGCGCTATTTCCGCCCGGCCGAAGTCGAAACCCTGTTGGGCGACCCGAGCAAGGCGCGCGAAAAGTTGGGCTGGACGCCGAGAATTACGCTGGATCAGATGGTTGCGGAAATGGTGACGACCGACCTCGATCAAGCGAAACAACATGCGTTGCTGAAAAAGAACGGTTATGCCGTGTCGGTCAGCCGGGAGTAATGCGCATGAAAATTTCCGGAAAGGTTTATGTGGCCGGACACCGCGGCATGGTGGGCTCGGCGCTGGTCAGGCAATTGCAGGCGCGCGGCGATTGCGAAGTGGTCGTGCGCACGCATCGGGAGCTGGATCTGACCGATCAGGCGGCGGTTGCCGGCTTCATGCAGGCGGAAAAACCGGAT
>Ga0208883_100294_pt1 | contig 18152 bp, 17 predicted proteins | sample LakWasMet43_HOW7_2_FD_183881 | JGI IMG/M metagenome (GOLD analysis project Ga0208883, IMG submission 183881) | Freshwater sediment methanotrophic microbial communities from Lake Washington under simulated oxygen tension - Sediment Metagenome... | ecosystem: Environmental > Aquatic > Freshwater >...
GTGAAAATCTAGGCAGGACGGAGGATGTTCCGCTTCCTCCAGGAGGTAACCTCAACAAGTACCTTCATAGGTATGCACCGATCCTAAAGGACTATTCGTTTCGAGATGAGCGTGAATGGAGGTTGATATCGCGGCCATTGGACTGTAAATCAGAAGCCTTCTCTTTTAGAGAAGGAACATCAATGCTGATTCCGTTCTACAAGTTTCCACTCGTAGACTCGGAGAGAAATTCTCGGCTTCATGAGGTTGTGGTAGGTCCAACACCGCATCCCAAACAGTCCGCGATGTCTGCTAGGAGTTTTTTGGTTAAGAGCGATCAGTCCAAGGTGTCTGTCGAACTGTCTAAGGTTCCATACCGTAGCTGGTAACCCAAGTAGGGTGGGCAACAAGTTGCCCACCCTACAACTGAGTAATAAGCATGGGGTCAGGTCTTTCATTACCGTAATCAATACGGTATGCCGCATATGGCGAAATTTCATTCGGCGGACTGCTTTGCGTAGTCTTCCATGCTTGAATTATTGAACATCAATACGTGGTTTATGTGGCGCATTCTTTGCAAGAAAGTCCCAAAGTACAGGTGGAATTAACCTCATCAGTATTGCCACCCAACCCATTTGCCATGGAATCACTACAAAACGTTTTTTACGCTCAATTGCATTTACAAATTTATGTGCAGCTATATCTGCATCCATTAAAAATGGCATTTTATAGGTGTTGATGTCGGTCATTGGGGTGCGAATGTACCCAGGTGCAATGGTGGTCACAGCGATATTGTGATGCAGCATCTCAACGCGCAAGCTTTCAAGGTACGCAATAGCTGCTGCTTTTGATGCGCTATAAGCCCCTGCGCCTGGTAAGCCACGTATGCCCGCAACACTGGCGATGCCAACGAGTTGTGCTGTCTCGCCACGTTTGGCCGCTAGGCGCATGGTGTTGATAAATGGTTGAAACGTATTGACTAGCCCCGTGACGTTAATATCCATGACTGCCTGAAATACGTTTGTGTCTTCTGCATTTTCTGTGAGTGTGCCGCTACTAACCCCTGCACTGCCAATGACGACATTAGGTGCACCATACTGTTGTGTGAAGTCATTTGCGGCCGCCACGAGTGCGGCACTATCGCGTACGTCCAACGGGTAAATGGCGCACTTGATGTTGTAGCTAGCTTCTAAGGTATGCTGTAGTGCGTGTAAGTGCTCACTGCGCCTAGAGGCTAAACCAATAATAGTATTTTCATTTTGATAGCGTTTTGCATACTCATATGCAAGTGCTTCGCCTATGCCACTTGTTGCGCCTGTGATAAAAACTTTCATGACTATCTTTCATTGATTGGTTTATAGCTGAATAACAATATCAATATTAAATATAAAAAACCCGTTTTACCATTAGGTAGAAACGGGTTAATTGAAGTCCAGCATGTGTTGACAGCATTACCAGTTAAAAATCTTTTGGTAAAGTGCCTTAAACCAGTGAGAGGACGCTGTTACTTTTTTGCTGGGGTAGCTGCTTTGGCTTTATCAGCACGAACATTTGCAATGATATAGTCAGCCGTTTTTAGTGCTAAATCATTGTTACCAGCCATGGTGCTTGATGTAATGAATTGGCCGTTGATAATTAAGCTAGGTACACCTGTTGCGCCAGATGAGCGGAAGATATTTGCCGCACGGTTTAGGCTGGTGTTGGTCGCAAATGAACCAAAAGCTTCTTCAACTTTCTTCTTATCTAGGCCACTTTGTTGTGTCACCCAATCAATCGCTGCTTTTTCATCTGTTGGTTTAAGTGTTTTTTTAGTGTGGATAGCTTCAAACAATGGTGAGTGTAGTTTCTCTAAAACACCGAGTGTTTCCATCGCGTAATAAGCTTTTGCCATCGGCGCCCACGCTTGGTGTGGCAAGCCTGGCACACGTTTAAATACGACGTCAGCGGGTAGTTTTTTTACCCATGCATTTAATGGTACTTCCATGCTGTGGCAGTGTCCGCAGCCATACCAGAATAGCTCGACTACCTCAATTTTATTAGGGGTGTCAGTATTAATGGCTTGTGCAGTGCGATCAAAATCTTTGCCCATTTGTGGGGCAGCCATCACGCTAAATGAGGCCAGTAACATTAAAGCGGTTAATAATTTTTTCATTGATGTTGTCCTTGTTAACGATTCTTTAAATTGGTGATTAAACATTCAGCTATTCTATTTAACATTTATTCAGAAACAGGGTCTCTAAATATATTACTTGAAACGTGTCATCTTGAATTTGGCTGACAATTATTTTTAGTGACTATTTTTGTTGCTCATTCTTGAGTCAATTGGCATTGAGTTTGGTTTGCATCAGACTAACCCAACCCATAGACCAGCCAAAAGCCTACTGGGTTTCATTATTAACTGTAATTAAATCTGATTTAAAACCATTGCTAGCTAAATCTGCTTTAGTTTTGTTAATAAGCTCCAGATTTTTCAGTGGACCAACACGAACACGATGCCAAACGCCCTTGTTAGGGATGGTTGCAGTTTGTACCAGAGCCTCAAAGCCTTGTAAGGCTAGTGTGGCTTTCATGTTGTCAGCCTCTTCTTCGGTTTGGAATGCGCCAACTTGAAGAAAATAAGTATTTTGTACGGATGGTTCCGCACTTTGTTCTTTAATTTTAACTTCCTCTGTGCTTACCTGGCGTTCACTTCCTGGCAAAATTGTGTAAAAATCAAAACGTGTTTTATCTTCAGTGGTTTCTGAAGTTTCAGTTTTTGCTTCTTGTGCTTTATCGTTGTCTTTAGCCGCTTGCTCTTTAGCGCTTTCCGCAATTTTCTCTGAGAGCGGTTTTTCAGGAGAGGCTAAATCCGCAAATGGGCTTTCTTCGCCTTTAATCATCATGACCACAGTTAAAGATGCGGCCACGCCTAATAAGAAGCCGACTAATAGGCCCGTGATAAAAGGGTTGCCTTGGCTTTGTTTTGCGGTGCGTTCTGGTCTTGGTTTGTAATCTCTACTCATCTTGTTTCCTTACATTCTCTCTTTGGCGGCAACACCAAGTAAATCAAGCCCATTTTTAAGGACTTGCTGGGTAGCGCTAATTAGGCTTAAGCGAGCGAGTTTCAGTGACTCGTCTTCAATCAAGAATTTATATTCGTTGTAGTAGCTGTGTAAGTCGCTGGCTAATTCTTTTAAGTAATTAGCCACCACGTGCGGTGCTAGCTCAGTGGCCGCATTGGCGACGACTTCTGGGTACTCACTTAAGCGTTGCATCAGTGCAGTTTCATGCGCGGTGACCAGTGGGTTTAAATTGGCGTTAGCCAAGCTGCTGATATCACCACCCCACTGGCTTAGTACGCTACAAATACGCGCATGCGCATATTGAATGTAATACACTGGGTTGTCGTTGCTTTGGCTACGCGCTAAATCAATATCAAATACTAATTGTGAGTCGGCGCGGCGTGCAGCTAAGAAGTAGCGCGTTGCATCGCAGCCTACCTCTTCAATTAAATCACGCAAGGTGACATAGCTACCTGCACGTTTTGAAAGTTTAACTTCCTCACCACCGCGCATCACTGTCACCATTTGATGCAATACGTAATCTGGCCAGCCTTTTGGGATGCCGATATCTAACGCCTGCAAGCCTGCACGCACTCGGGTGATGGTGCTGTGATGGTCTGCGCCCTGCTCGTTAATCACGCGTACAAAGCCACGGTTCCACTTGTCGGTGTGGTAAGCAACATCGGGAACAAAGTAAGTGTAGCCACCATCAGTTTTACGCATGACACGGTCTTTGTCATCGCCAAAGTCTGTGGTTTTAAGCCAAAGCGCGTCGTTTTCTTCATAAGTATGGCCGCTTTTAATTAAGGCTTGAACCGTTTGCTCAACCTTGCCTGTCGTATAAAGCGCACTTTCTAGTGAGAATACGTCAAACTTAATTTGAAACGCTTTTAAGTCTAGATCTTGCTCATGGCGCAAATACGCCACGCTAAAAGTGCGAATTGAGTTCAAGTCATTGATATCGCCACTCGCAGTCACTTCAATGTCGTCTGCAACCACGGTATGCTTGGCTAAGAAAGCCGCTGCAATATCATTGATATATTCGCCGCGGTAGCCATTTTCAGGAAAGCTTTCATGCTCTGTTGAGATGCCTTTGCATCTTGCTAACACTGAGATGGTGAGGTTATCAATTTGCGCACCAGCATCGTTATAATAGAACTCACGGGTCACATTCCAGCCGTTTGCATCGAGTAAGCGTGCCAAGCAGTCACCTACCGCTGCGCCACGTCCGTGACCTACATGCAATGGGCCTGTTGGGTTGGCAGAGACAAACTCTACTTGTACTTTTTGATGATCGCCGTTGTTGTTGCGGCCATACTGCTCGCCAGCTTTTAAGATATCTTTAATGACGACTTGTTTGGATTGCGGGCTTAAAAAGAAATTAATAAAGCCAGCACCTGCAATTTCAGTTTTAGCGATATATTCACTGACTGGCAACGCCTCAATAATTTGAGTGGCGATTGCACGCGGGTTTTGTTTTAGCGGTTTTGCTAAAACGAGCGCTAGATTTGTGGCAAAATCGCCATGGTCGGCTGATTTCGGGCGCTCTAATATAATCGTTAAGTCAGTCATTTCTGGCGCAATACTTTTTGCGGCAGTCGTCAGTAATTGGGTAAGATATGTTTTCACAATAATTGCATAAAAGCTAAAAACGGTATTTTAACCCATATTAGTGATTAGCACGTTAGTCATCATGTGCTAGTGAATACTTCAAGCTTAATGATTTAAGGAAACGCGGAATAAGTGCCTACGCGAGCAAATTGCTGCGTTGCGCGGTACTCGCAACCTCGTTGTATACCGCATACTATCTCGGCTTCTGCGCTCCGTGCGCCTTTGGCGTTAAGCCGAGCTGCTTCAGCAGCCGTCTTAACGGACACGCCCCTTGCGGGTGCACTTTATCTCGCTCGGAGACTTATTCCGCGTTTCCTTAATATAGTTGCCGTATATACGAAAAAAGCGATTATAAATATTGTGTTAAATATGCCAACAGTTGTTAAAAGCAGCATAATAGATGGCATATTACGCTTACTTTTTTAACTTAAAGTACTTTTAAACCTAATAAATTTTCACGCCAATATCCTACTCCATTGTCTAAACCCATCTTAAAAATTGCACTTGATGTACCACTAGCACGCTTATTTGATTATTTAAGCGGGGATCAACACGTAGCAATTGGCCAGCGCGTACTGGTACCGTTTGGGCGCCGTAATCAAATAGGCATTGTGATAGCCAACGCGGACACCAGTGAATTTGCCATAGAGAAACTTAAGCCAATTACGCAGGCCTTTATTGAAGAAACACCGCTTGATGCTGAAATGTTAAGCTTGATTAAGTTTAGCGCGGATTATTATCACTATCCGTTTGGTCAGGCGTTGTTAGCAGCATTGCCTGCACGTTTGCGCCAAGTAGCACCAGCGGTTTCGCGTAAACAATATTTATACCAAATTACTGATTTAGGTAGGCAGGTTGACCTTGAGTCCATGCCTAAAAGGCAGCGTGTGTTGCGCCAAGTGTTGACAGCTTTGCAGGAAAATAATGCACAAACGGAAGCCGAGCTAGATGCGCTATCATCTAGTGCGCGTAAGGCGGCAAAAGAACTGGTCGCTTTAGGCTATGCTACAAGCGAGCAGGTGCTGGCAATCAAGCGCGTGCCTGCTATATTAGAAACACCGCAACCTGCGCTGAATGATGAGCAAGCACAGGCGGTGGGAAGTATCACGCAAGACATCAACGCGTTTAAGGCGTGGTTGTTGCATGGCATCACTGGAAGTGGAAAAACAGAGGTGTATATTCGCTTGATGCAACATATCTTGCAAGCGTCGCAAGATAAGCAAGAGACACAACATAACCAAGTAGCAAAAAATAATACGGCTGACTCTGCTACAACAAAATTTGAACCAACCACTGCCCAGATTCTGGTACTAGTGCCTGAAATTAACCTTACCCCTCAGCTTGAAGCAAGGTTCAGGGAGAGGCTTCCTCAGTATAGCTTAGTGAGCTTGCATAGTAGTTTGAGCGAGAGTGAGCGCTTACATAATTGGCAGCTTGCGCAGGCGGGTGTCGCGCAGATTATTATTGGCACGCGGCTTTCAATTTTTACACCCCTGCCACATTTGAAGCTGATTATTATTGATGAGGAGCATGATAGCTCCTATAAGCAGCAAGATAGCATGCGTTACCATGCGCGCGATATCGCCTTGGTCCGCGCAAAACGGCTCAATATTCCTGTTGTGATGGGTTCCGCAACGCCAGCATTAGAAAGCTGGTACAACGCAATGGGCAATAGTGTGCAAGTTTCAAGCACGCTATCTAATAATAGTCAGTCTAATAAATATGGCTTGCTTACATTAAAACAGCGTGCGGTCACTGCAGCACAACTCCCTAAGATTGATTGTATTGATACCACTAAGGTCAACTTGCAGCATGGTTTAACACCGCAGCTGGTGTCAGCCTTGCGTTTACGGCTGGAACGTAAAGAACAGTCGCTATTGTTTATTAATCGTCGTGGCTATTCTCCAGTCTTATTGTGTTCTGCATGCCACTGGATTGCGCCTTGCACGCGCTGTAGTAGCCGTTTGGTGGTGCATTTAGGGCAAAGAAAATTGCGTTGCCATCATTGTGGACATGAGCAGCGAATACCGAACCAATGCCCAAGCTGTGGCAATGCGGATTTACACCCGACAGGTCATGGTACACAGCGCCTAGAACAGACGTTGTCTACCCTGTTCCCAACCGCGCGTATCGCAAGGGTAGATCGTGACAGCATTAGTCGTAAGCATGCCTTGGTTGAAATTCTAGATCGTGTACATAATCAGGAAATAGATATTTTAGTGGGCACGCAGATGCTGGCTAAAGGACATGATTTTCCTAACTTAACGTTAGTAGGCGTGATTGATACTGATAGCGCCCTACACAGCCCTGACTTTAGGGCAAGTGAGCGCTTGTTCGCACAACTGATGCAAGTTGCGGGGCGTGCGGGCCGTGCTGATAAAGCAGGCCAAGTAATTATTCAGACAGCATTTCCAGATCATGCCTTGTTTAATGCATTACGCACGCAAGATTATGCAAGTTATGCCAATGACTTGTTGTTAGAGCGTGAACAAGTACAGTTTCCACCCTATGTGTTTACTGCGTTGCTACGTGCAGAAGCGCATGATTTTGCATTGGTGCAGAAGTTTTTACAGTTTGCGTTTGAGCAGGCGCGTCAGCTTAGTCAGCATGTTATGACTTATGACCCAGTTCGGCCACAAATGGAACGTTTAAAAGGGATGGAAAGAGCTTATATTTTAATGCATTCAACCCATCGTCCAGCATTACAAAAACTGCTTACGCAGCTAGTTGACCTGTTAAGGTATCAACCCATGGCAACTAAGGTGAGATGGGCCGTTGATGTGAACCCTTTAGAGTTCTGATGCATTATCAGCATCTGTCATGCATGATAAGAAGGCTGTGGAAGATGCGCCAATGATGATGGATAACCATTGCTTCATGCCCATGGAGCGAGCGATGTTTAGATCGCAAGCAATACCTTGGCATTAGACTGTATAACATAAGCGCATCTTCCACAGCCTTCTTATACTTTATCACTAACGTTTTTCAAGATTGACTGTGGCTGAACCTAAAAGCTGTTTTGAGGCAGGCTCTTTAAACTTTGTATTGCGGCAAATGCACTAGTGCTGCCGTTACCTGTTGCTGCATTTAAGCCAATATGCATCGTAATTGCGTTATGAATCTGGTTAAGGTCACCACCGATCCGTGCAGCTTGGAACATGCCTTGATTCCTAATTTCTTGTAATATTTGTCCTTGCCCTGGGACCATCACATTGACACCTATATTGTTGTGGGACAGCGTGACCGTTGCAATGGTCCCGTCGTTACCTGTGGCTGATACCAGCCCGGCCTGACCGCCTACTGCATTGGCGATAGAGCCACCTTGGTTCGTTGATGTAAGCTCTACTTGCATATCGATACCATTATGAATATTGTTAGAAGCTCCGGCGACCTGTATGGTTTGTGAAACGCCGCTAATGTTTGCTAATCCCGCTCCTCCACTCACATTATTGGCCCCATTTGATTGTTGAGTCGCAATAGTGTTTTGAGATTGTTCTATGCTGACAGTTGGTACATATTGTACAGACGGTGTGTTCGATCTAAAGTCTATATTCAGGTTGGCACCAGCAGTAATAACATTGCCTGTTGATGTTTCCCATTGGCTAATCATTTCTACCCCAAAATATAGCACTTGATTATTACTAGCGAACTTACCACGCATATGGCCTAAGTCACTGTCAGAAACCTCTTGCATACCATTAAATAATTCTAAATCTGGTGGTAAAGCTGCACTGGCTACTGGACTAAAAGCAATGACGCCAGCTAACATGAATGCTACTTTTTTAGAAGGAACAGACAGCAAACGAGCATGCTGCACATTTTTCAAATTTAATTGACGTGAATATTGAGCGTGTTGAAGCGAATTGATTGTAGAGATGTTCATTTTTAAAGCCTCCTAAACTCCTCAGCTACATTTATTCCTGATTGCTTTTAATGTTGTACTTAAATGTATTGCAATTGAGCGATTACGAACGCACTAACTTCTTCATTAATTCTTTTTCGCTAGTGCTTATTAACTAAATATTTACAGCCCCAACATATCTGAGCGCACAAATCCAAAGTCAAACAGTTCTGCATCAGTTAAAGGGTGAAATGAGTCAGTGAGTGTTCTAGCCGTTAACTGTTCTTTTGGTTTGAGTAAGATTGATTCACGATCAAAGTCCTGCCCAATGACAGCAAATACAATCCCATTCCAATTTGCATCAAATTCACTTCTTTTCATGATGCGGTTACCCAAAGCAGGGTCAGCAATATAAGCCCTTTCGGATGTGGATTTTTTAAGTACTACAAAGTGTTTGTAACCTTTGTAATTAAGCAAAACAATGGTCGGAATCGTCACTTTTTCTAAAGTCTCAGGGGTTACACTATAACCACGTCCACGAAAGCCAATACTTTGCGTGTAGTTTTTAATATCTAATAGAGAAAATCCTTTTTGACGCACTAACTCAGGATCACTTACTTTTAATAAGCCTTCGATAACATCTTCTTCAGTTAAATCTTTCTTGTATGCAAAATTTAAAATAGTCGCTAGTGCAGCAGCACCACAGCTAAAGTCAGTGTGTTGCGGCACCATGTCAGTAAACTTTAGCTCTCGCATACTCAGCATATTTTTTTGAATAATTCCCAATCCAGGGACAATCCCACCGAATCTTATATCGGTTGCCATTGCTGGTTGTATCAGTGCAGATGAAACGTTGACACTTATATGCGTGATGATAAGCATCGCGAACACACGCAGCGATTTATGAGTATGTCGATATTGGCAGGTATGTAGCATTACAACTCTCTTTTCCTAACATATCGTGATGCAAGTATTTAGTGGTGAAGTATCCACTAGAAAAATCTAGTGGATACTTACTAAGACGGCCTTTTGAGCTGTCAGTGCATGATAGTTGTGCTATCTAAGCACGTTATTCACCACCATTACCGCCACCACCAGCACCAGCTTGTGTAGCAGAGATTGCTAAGCCGTTATATTGCTGATTGTTGGTGCCTGATGCGATGTTCACACCAATGTTGCCAGAGGCATTCATCAATGCGTTATCACCTAGTGTTGAGGTGTTAGTTGTTGCTAGGTTAGTTGCTACTACTACTGGAATGTAGCCTGTCACAGTGCCAGATAGAGATTGAACACCCGCTTCAAAGAAACCTAGATGGCCGCCCTCCGTACCTGAGTATGTGCCATCATTGTTGAATGCAAGTGCTCCACCATCATCATTAAGGTCGCTACCACCTTGAGTTTGTGTATCTAGGTCAAAGTGACCATCAGCTGACCCGCCTGGATGAGCAGTGTGTTGCTGACCAGGAGGAACATTTTGAGCATTACCAGTCCAAATGTCAGGATAAACATCGCCAATTTGATCAGATGTGCCAGTGGTTGTGCCTGACGCAGTTCCAGAATAGCCACCAAGACCTAATCCAAAGTAACCGCCACTTGCGTTAAGTGCTAAGCTAACTGCAACATTTTGCACTTCCTCTTTATGGATAGGGTCGTTTGAGGTCGTGTTATGACCATTGATTTGGGTCACTTGAACCGTAGCTGTGGCCATGCGTGCTACAGCGACAGATGCAGCAAGGTCATTTTTTTGCTGATTATTGTTACCAGCAGAAATATTAACGCCGATATTACCGCTTGCATTAGCAAGCGCATTACCGCCAAGTGTCGCTGCATTGGTTTGACCTAGGTTAGTAACATTGTTGCCAACCACAGCTTGTGTTGCAAACACTTCTGCATCAGATGAGCCAAACACAAAGCTGGCATCAGCGGCAGAAAATGCTGCTGCATTCGCTTGTTGATTGTTATCACCTGCAGTAACGTTGAGGCCAATGTTGCCGCTAGCATTGTTAAGTGCGTTGCCGTTAACCGTTGCGGTGTTGGTGGATTCATTGTTGGTGACATTGTTATCGCCGTTAATTTGTTTGTCATTAACGAGCGCTGTAGAGCTAGCGTCAATATAAATACTGCCGTTCACATCAACCTTACCCTCTATTTCCACATCTTGTTCCAAGCTAATTTCTTTTTTAATTTCGACATCATCATGGCCTCGACCATAATCGTTATCGTTAGCAAATACTGCTGGCGAAGTGAGCAAAGCGGCCACTGCCAACGCGATGGATTTTTTTTCAAAAGACGATTTCATGTTATTCTCCTAATTGCGGTTGGTTAAAAACTAGAAATTACGGCTTTGCGCCCAATTGCACTTGGAGCGCAAAGTTGTTGGCCGTACTATTGCCCGACCCTGCCGATTGGTTCACCTGAACTAACCCGTGTGCACCATGAAACGCAGTATCATCTATCGATACTGACTGGTGACGCTTGCTATTTCCTGCGTCAATCGGTACTGCATTTGAAGTTGCGGCAGAGAGTACGCTTTCCGCTACCACCTCTTCAAATCCCATTGCGAACGCTGCGCCATTCGCTTGTGCGTTCCCTACACCACTTGATTGATTGACCGAAATCAAACCTGAGCTATGCGCAAAGGCTTGGCCTCCAATCGTCGCAATTGCGATGTCAGGTAAATTAGCCTGTTGTGAACCTGTTACTTGCATGCCATTCACGATACCAATAGCAGGACCATTTTGAGTACTTAGCGCAATGGCTGCCGTATTGGCTTGGGTGTTCGAGTCACCTGCTGTCATGTTGACAGCAAATCGCCCACGTACATGGCTTAGCGCATTGCTATCAATGATGCTCTGTGTCATGTAGCTTGGAATATCAGGCAGGTTATCTTGCGCAATCGCTATCTGGCTATGCGGTCCGGATAGCAGTATTAATAATACGGTGACTAATGCTTTTGAGTTCATGATGGTTTCCTCAAGCTCTTTTCCTATTGGCCGCTACTGCGCATAATGGCGCCAGTCATGCCATTTAATGCATTGCTAGTGCCACTTACCCCAGCGTTAATTTGGCTTGGCAACCCACCAACTGCACCACCCACTGCGCCGCCAATAGTGCCTGATAGCGTTGACGTCGCTGATTGTGCCGGATGGCTATTATTGCCAAGGCCGTAGCTATTAAGTAAAGCCCCAGATAGTTTGTTTGAGTCAGTCATTACGTTTAATGAGGATGGGCTGTTGGTGGAGATTGAGGAAAACTCATCATCACCTAACTCGATTGGCTTAACACCTACGCTCTGACCCACAGCCGTTTTAATCTTGTCATCTGGTGAGGTGTCAACAGTGACTGCGTGGCCAGGTTGTCCATCACGAATGGCTGGACGAACTGGAATTTCACGTTGCAGCACAACAATTCCATCTGCTGCTAATGCTATCGAGAGTGTCGGCACAATCAAGCCTAAAACAATAAGAACTGACACAACAGGCTTACACAAAAGTGAGGCAATGGTTACTTGCTGTAATTTTTGTAAGTGCTTGTTGTGCATGACATGGATCCCTTTACTTATGAATGACTGTCAACGTAATCACAGGACTACTACTCATTTCATGGTTTGTGTTGCCTTTGTTACCTTGACTGCCCTCATCCCAAAGAATAATTGCAAATTTTGAGTCACTCTCTAACCTAGTTGTTTCAGCACCTTTGCCATTAATTGATAATAATGCGTCATCGTCTATCGTTGTATTGTCATCATCTAGCCAATTGAGTGTCTCTGAGTAAGATGCAATATCTACAGGCCCTGCAATTGCTAAACTTGAACTGCAGAGCACGGCAATGACAAATATCCGACCCAATAACTCGACTAAATGTTGGTTGCTTATTAGTAAGCGATGCTCATCTTTGCTTGAATGCTTTGATAGCCAATACATATTTGCAAACCCCTAAACTTCTCGATGCGTTAACGATGTGCATCGAATCGTTGGGATAGGTATAGCAATCGGCATGCCAATACATTAACTATATGTTTATATTGAATTTTATGTAAATGGTGGAAATCTATGGTAGGTTGTGTTTGTATCGAAACTGTGACAGATATTGTGTGAAATTTTTTTATCTTATTGAATTTAATGAAAAAAATCAGTTTCAAAAAGTGTATCAAAATTGCAACAGTGATCTATTAGAAAAAAAGTATGTGAATTATCATTTTGATAATGAGACGCTTAAATCAAGCGCATTGAATAAAAATAGGATGGGTGAAAGTGGTAAGTTAATTGTGGACAACTGAGAGATAGCCACCATTAAGACTAGCTACTTTCTCTCAGATTTTAGGCATCAAGTCATATTTTTCCATTAATCGATATAAAGTCGCACGGGATACCCCAAGCATGCGGGATGCTAGTGTAAGGTTGTTATTATTTTTATGTAATGCATTGCGGATGGCTTCCATTTCTGCTGTACTTCTGGCAGATTCAAGTGTTGTTATTTGGCGCTCACCATTACGACGGTCAAGGTCTAAATCTTCTGGGGTGATTAGACGCCTTTCACACATCACCATCGCGCGCCTCACCCTGCTTATAAGTTCTCGTACATTACCTGGCCAGGCGTAATGGTTCATTATCTGGAGTGCAGATGGCGAAAACCCTTTGACGTTACGCCTTTTTTCGTTAAAGAACTTATCAAAAAAGTATTTGGCAAGCACTTCGATATCACCTTCCCTATCACGTAGTGCGGGCGTTTTAATTTTTAGTACATTGAGTCGATAATAAAGATCTTCACGGAACTTTCCGTCTTTCACCGCGGCTTCTAAATCAATATGGGTAGCAGCGAGTACCCGCATATCAACATGAATTTTCTCAGTGCTACCTAAGCGCTCAATGGTTTTTTCTTGTAAAAAACGCAAAAGATTTACTTGCAACTCTAGTGGTAAATCGCCAATTTCATCTAGAAAGATAGTACCGCCCGCCGCCGTTTCAATGCGCCCGATTTTGCGTTGGCTAGCACCCGTAAACGCACCTTTTTCATGCCCAAATAGCTCTGATTGAATCAATCCGCTAGGTAATGAGCCACAATTCACAGCAACAAAAGGTTTGTGATGTCGGGTAGAGCGCTCATGTAGCGCCAGTGCGGCAAGTTCTTTACCCGTGCCACTTTCACCAGTAATCAATACGGGGGCATCGACACTAGCAACCTTGCGTATATTCTTAAATAAATCAAGCATTTGTGGGCTAGCGCCAACCATTTCATCTTCATTAGGTAGTAATTGGCCTGTGACGCGATTGTCACGCTTCATGCACGCCATACCCTCAGCATGTCCTAGTGTTACCAGTAGTTTGTCTGTCTCAGGAGGGAGTGTATGAAAATCGTAAAAAGATTCGCTAATAATTTGCTTGATATGGTGATTATTAATCGCATTTTTGGGGATGAGCGCAACCCACTCGACTTGATCTACATTCCTGAAAAAGTTTTCAATAGGCGCTGGTAAGCGCCCATTTGAATCACCAAACTGTGCAATAGCTACGCGTGGGGAATGTTTGAGTAGTGCATTTTGAGCACTCGGCACGTCTTCGGCTAGCTTTACATTCCAGCCAGCTTTGTTGATTTCACCCACCAGTATTGGCATAGGCGGTGTACATGAAGCATTAAAATAAAGCAGATTCCGGTATTCAGTATTATGCATGCTTGTATTCCCGTTTTGCTTCTTAAGGGCAACACCTTAGTCTGTTAGGGTTATTCTATAAGCTGTTGTTTTGACTGGTTTTAGTTGCTCAGTAACTGCTGACACTAAAGCTAGCAGTTACTGAGTGCCATATCGTCAGGCTACCTTAGAAGTTGTATGGAAACTTCATGCCTACTGTTACATCAGGTGCATCAGGTGTTACGCCCACACCAACATTCGCTACCATTGAAAGGTGGTCTGTCATTGCGTAAGTCACACCAAAATTAAGCGAACCTGCACTTGAGTCGCTACCAACGACACTAGTCCAACTCTGCCCATCAGCTTTAATTCTAGATTTTTGTGTAAAGCGGTGTGCATAAGACATGCTCATACTCATGCGTTCGTTCAGTGCAAAAGCTAAACCGCCACCTAATTGATAGGCGTCTCCTAAGTCAATTTCGCCGGAAGTTCTGGTGTTTGGTTGGCCGCTAATATCGTCAAATTTTCGGGTGAAGTTATGAGCATAACTAACATTGGCAAACAGAATGGCAGGATCTATGGTTTTAACGAAAGTTAGGCCAGAAGATAGTGTCCATACTCCATTGCCTGTAGGAAGATCGTCAGGAACAACCAAGTTAGAGTTGCCCGGGTCGGTTCTAAGCTTAATGCCGTAAGGGTCTTTGCCCGTTGGTGCTTTTACGCGCACGTTCCATACTACATCAGGCGTTGTAGGTGTTTCTGGGAAAATACGATAATAAGCACCTGCACTTACATCACCCAAGCCAGCATTGCTAATATCTCGCTCGCTTAGCGTTGATGCACTGCCACCCGCCGCCCCCCCGGACTCATAAGTTGAGGCGCGATAGAGAAAAGGTAAATTGAGGTCAAATTGAAGGCGATCTGTCACCCCATAACGACCAGTGAGGTCAAATTGAGTGATGTCTGATTGAATGCGGTCAAGATTGATGTTGCCAAGAAAAATAGCATCTAGTGCCAAGAAACCTTCTAGTGTCAGTTGACGGCGATCGGTATGACTGTAGCTAACGCCAGCCTCTAGCGTGAACGTTTTATTGAATAAAGCATTTTGTTCGCGATAAACTGCTTCAGCACTACGTGAGGCAGGTGCTTCTTTTATGACTGGTTCATTGGCATCTGAGGCGGATGCTCGTTCATTACTTGTGCCTGAAGTAGTGTCAGTGTCGGCGACCACCATTTTTTTATTAACAGCATGCATCGGTCTTGCTTGGCCTTGTCCACTGGATTCAAGTTGCTGTAGCCTTTGTGCCAAAGCTTGTAATGCAGCGCTTTGTGCTTCATAACGATTATTGAGTTCACCTAGCTCTTTGCGTAATTGTTCTACATCATCTTTCGTGTCAACGGTAGCCTCTCCTGACCAAGCATGTGTTGATAAACAGGCGCTCATTGCTAATGTAATAGCGCTTAATCTATATACCCTCATGTTCATTATCAATCTCCTGAAAATAAATCATCATCGTTTTTTTGACTGGCGCATCAGAAACAACGATTGCTAAAAAATATAATCAATTGCATTTTTGGTGGCACTATATAAACCATGTACATAACAATGTTATACATGCATTATGCGCCAAAATTAAGCTACATAGTCAATACTTTGCCATCGTGGATATGAAATGTTTCTGTTCGTGTTGAACCTAATATTGTATTCAATAGAAAGAGTTAGCTATTTTAAAAAAATACTTATGCACTAAATTGCCATAACTTGCTTACTAGGTTTAGTGCATACAGGTTTGGTGGTAAAATAAGTAGGCTGCTAATTACAGCTAGTATCTCATTTAAGTATTTATTTATGCGGGTGTAGTTCAATGGTAGAACGCTAGCTTCCCAAGCTCGATACGCGGGTTCGATTCCCGTCACCCGCTCCAACTTTAGCGATTAGCGATAATATTATGGCAAACCAAGCACCCCCGTCAGTTTTAACATTCGCAGGTACAGACCCAAGTAGTGGTGCTGGGCTACAGGCAGATATACTTACCTTCGCGAGTATCGGATGTCATCCCCTGTCAGTGGTGACTGCAATTACTGCGCAAGATACCGTCGGTGTTGATGGCGTCTTAGCCATGGACCCTGATTGGGTTAATGATCAGGCGCGCGCAATTTTAGAGGATGTGCAAGTTTCAGCATTTAAGTTGGGCTTATTAGGTTCGGTCGAAAATATCGCGGTGATTGCGGAAATCATGGCAGATTATCCAGATATTCCTTTGTTAATTGACCCTATTTTAACTTCTGGCCGCGGTGATGATTTAAGCAATGATGAAATGATGGAGGCAATGGTCGAGCTGTTGTTTCCACAAGCTACATTAATTACGCCTAATAGTTTAGAAGCGCGTAGGTTTGCATTTGCTGATGAAGCTGAAGAGGTCGGATTAACCTCTTTAGATGAGAGCGCTGCAAGATTATTGGCAATGGGTAGTGAGTATGTGTTGATTACGGGTACGCATGAACGTACCACTGAAGTGACCAATACACTCTACGGCGAAGACAAGCTGATTAAGGCCTATAAATGGGAGCGTTTGGCTGGCAGTTACCATGGTTCAGGTTGTACGCTTACCAGTGCAATTGCCGCCTGTATGGCGCATGGCCTCAGCATTGAAGATGCAGTGCTAGAAGCACAAGAATACACATGGCAAACCCTTAAGAATGGTTTCAGGCCAGGCATGGGTCAGTACATTCCTGACCGCATGTTTTGGGCGCGAGATGAAGAAGACCCAGTCATCAATAGTGGCGATGGCAGTGTTAAAACGCACTAGACTCCAATAAGTATGTCGGCAATTAAAGGGCTTTATGCAATTACGCCAGATGAGCAGGATACGGATATTCTGCTTGCTAAGGTGGAGGCTGCCTTGCAAGGTGGTATTGGTATTTTGCAGTATCGCAACAAGCTAGCAGACCATAAGCTTAAAACGCAACAAGCCCGTGCTTTGTTGCCTTTGTGTCGCCACTATCAGGTACCATTTGTTATTAATGATTCCATCAAGCTTTGTATGACGTTGGATGCTGATGGTGTGCATTTAGGTGCTGATGATGGTAATTTGGCCGAAGCTAGGGCTAGATTAGGAAATGGTAAAATCTTAGGTGCGTCTTGTTATAACCGTTTTGATTTGGCACTTTCTGCTCAACAGTTAGGTGCAGATTATGTGGCGTTTGGTGCGTGCTTTGCTTCGAGTACTAAGCCCAATGCGCCAGTAGCAGGGCTGCATTTATTCACCCAGGCGAAAGCGGAGCTTCATGTTCCTGCCGTGGCCATCGGTGGTATTACCTTAGAAAATGCACCGTTAGTAATAGCTGCTGGTGCAAGTTCAGTGGCAGTCATCAATGCAATTTTTAATGCGGATGACGTAAAATTAATTTCTCAACAATTTACAAAGCTATTTCAATCATGACATCAGCCAATCAAACCCTTTTTGAAAAATCACAGCAACTAATTCCTGGGGGTGTCAACTCGCCAGTACGCGCCTTCCGTAGTGTAGGTGGTACACCAATCTTTTTTAAAAAGGGATTGGGTTCTAAGTTATGGGATGTCGATGGTAAAGAGTACATTGATTACATTAACTCTTGGGGCCCTATGATTGTGGGGCACGCGCATCCTGATGTCATAGGAGCTGTGCAAGCGGTCGCTGCAAATAGCCTGTCTTTTGGCGCGCCTACGGGCTTAGAGTTAGAGATGGCTGCGTTGATTAATAAGCTGGTGCCGAGCATGGAGCAAGTGCGCTTGGTGAGCAGTGGTACAGAGGCAACCATGAGTGCGATTCGTGTGGCGCGTGGTTTTACGGGTCGCAATAAGCTTGTGAAGTTTGAGGGTTGTTACCACGGACATTCAGATGCCTTATTGGTAAAAGCAGGCTCTGGTTTACTCACATTTGGTGAGCCTAGCTCAGCTGGTGTGCCTGCAGAGGTTGCTGCTCACACTTTAACGCTTGAATATAACAACACACAGCAGTTAAAAGAGTTGTTCGCAAAAGCGGGTGATGAAATCGCTTGTGTCATTATT
>Ga0208883_100303_pt1 | contig 17677 bp, 20 predicted proteins | sample LakWasMet43_HOW7_2_FD_183881 | JGI IMG/M metagenome (GOLD analysis project Ga0208883, IMG submission 183881) | Freshwater sediment methanotrophic microbial communities from Lake Washington under simulated oxygen tension - Sediment Metagenome... | ecosystem: Environmental > Aquatic > Freshwater >...
AACAGCAGGAGTTGAGCCAGTTGCCCGAGCGGATCGAGCAGCTCGAAAGCCGGCAGGCCGAGCTGAACGCGCTGATGAATTTGCCCGAATTTTACAAAAACGATCAGCCGACGATCGCCAAAACGCTGGACGAGCTGAACCAGACCGTCGCGTCGCTGGAAGAGGCTTACCGGCGCTGGGACGAACTCGAAGAAATGGCCGGCGAGAGCAGCTGATCAAGGTTATTGCCAAAAAAAGAAAAATCCGGTATCATTAGCGGTTCCCATGCTCATGGGCTCAAAATGTGGAGAGATGGCCGAGCGGTCGAAGGCGCACGCCTGGAAAGTGTGTATACGGCAACGTATCGAGGGTTCGAATCCCTCTCTCTCCGCCACTTGAGCATCCAACGAGACTCAAAAAGATTCAAAAACCCGCAAGTTTCCTGGCTTAGCGGGTTTTTTTATGTCTCACGAAGTACAATGGGGTACATTGACATACCCCCTACAGCGGGGGTATAAATGGGGGTACATCACATACCCCCAGAGGAGATACCCCCAATGGCCCTATCCGATACCGCCTGCAAGAACGCCAAGCCGAAGGAAAAACCTTATAAGTTGGCGGATGAAAAGGGAATGTTCCTGTTAATCAACCCGAACGGCTCGAAATATTTCCGCCTCAAGTACCGCTTTGCCGGGAAAGAAAAGCTCTTAGCCCTGGGGGTATATCCCGAAACCAGTCTGAAGGACGCGCGAAGCAAACGCGATCAGGCGCGGGAGCAAATCGCCAAGGGGATCGATCCCGGCATTACCCGCAAGATCGAAAAGACCGGCAGCGCGGAGAACACGTTTTCGGCGGTCGCGAAGGAATTCATCGAGGCCAATAAAAACCGCTGGAGCGTCAGCCATCGAGAACACGTCGAGCAATGTTTCGAGCGGGATGTTTATCCGTGGATGGGAAACAGGCCGCTTAAGGATTTGTCGGCGGTTGAAGTCCTGGCAACCTTGCGGCGAATCGTGGACCGGGGAGCCCTGGAAACGGCCGCCAGAACAAAACAGTTTATCGGCCAAGCCATCCGGTACGGGATCGCCACCGGCCGAGCCGAGCGCGATGTCACCGCAGATTTACGCGGGGCCTTGCCCTCGCCTATACGCGGTCATTTTGCAGCAATCACCGAGCCCAAACCGCTAGGCCAATTACTGCGGGATATTGACGCCTATAAGGGAAATTTCGTGGTCAGAACGGCGCTACAGCTTCAACCGCTGATCTTTGCCCGACCCGCAAACCTGGCGGCGGCGGAATGGTCAGAGTTCGACCTTGACGCGGCCGAATGGCGTATTGCCGCCGACAAGATGAAAATGAAGGATGCGCACATTGTCCCCTTGAGTCGGCAAGCGGTCACCTTGTTGCAGGACATTTACCCGCTGACCGGATCGGGTCGATACGTGTTCGCCAGCAACCAAGGCAAGACCGGCGGCGAGCCGCACATCAACCGCGAGGCGATCGGGGCGGCGTTGCGGCGCATGGGCTACCAAGGTCAGCACACGGCGCACGGATTCCGAACCACCGCCAGTACCCTATTGCATGAGCATGGCTTTCATTCAGACATGATTGAGCGGCAATTATCCCACGCCGAACGCAACCGGATCAAAGCCGCCTACAACCGAGCGCAACACTTGCCTGAGCGTAGGATGATGATGCAAGCCTGGTCCGACTACCTGGACGGCTTGAAGAACGGGGCTGAAGTCATTCCGTTTAGAAAGTCCGGCTAATCGCCGACACCTGAAAAAACCTGAAATTGCCGCACTCGTTGCGGCTTTTTTTTGCGTGTTTCCAGCTCTCTCATCCTTCTACACTTTTGATGAAATTAGTGTAACATTTTGATATTAAAAATAACTATTGCTCAATATGATTCTCTAAAATGCCAAGGTGTGCGGATGATGACGGAATCGTATTAAATAATACTCGACATCTCAAACAAAGCGCGAAGCGCAAGGCAATAAAGATGTTCGATTCAAAAAATAACCTTCCAGCAACTGGCTACGTTCGACTTCCTCAAATCATAGGCGACCGTAAGCGCGGCATTCCCGGCGTTCTGCCCATCGGACGAACGACCTTCTTAACCGGCGTCAAAACCGGCAAATACCCCAAACCCGTAAAGCTGGGCGCGAGGTCTGTAGCCTGGCGCGTCGAGGACATCCGCGCACTGCTGGAATTGATCGGCGCGGAGGCTTGAGCCGATGACCGCACACAAAAAAGCCGCCGGGGAAGGCGTCCCCCAAGCGGCTTGCAAAAATTTAGAACACCAGCATTTTACAGCAACGGGCATAGAGTGCCAATTTCAGGACGCGGCGCGGGCGGCGGGCATCCCTTTAACCGGGGCTATTATCGCGGACGGCGTTTTGCACCGTTCACACATCGAGGGCCAGCGGGCGCGGTTATCCGATGCAGATCGGGCCGCTATTGCGGCAGAACGGCAGCGGCGCGAGATCGAGCGCCAGCAAACACAACGAACAGCCGCCGAGAAAGCCCGCTTTATCTGGGCCAAGACGCAGCACATTACAGACCCAAGCCAACACCCTTATTTGATGAAAAAGCGCATCCAGGCAAACGGGGCGCGGCTGAGCGTTTACCAAGGCCGGGCGTCTCTGGTCATTCCTATCCTTGGCGAATCCGGCTTAACTTCGCTCCAATTCATCGAGGCCGATGGCAGCAAGCGGTTTTTGCCGGGCGGCGAAATCAAAGGCTGTTCCGTAGGTATCGGCATGTCTGGCGTTACTCAGGCCGAACCGGGCGGATTCTGATAGCCGAAGGTTTTGCCACCGGGGCGAGCCTGCACGAATGGTTTAAACAGCCTTGTATTGTGGCGTTCAATGCCGGGAACCTGGAGCCAGTCGCCAAGCGGATCAGGGCGCTATATCCGAACCATGAGTTGATTATCTGCGGCGATAACGACGAATCCGGCGCCGGACAGAAAGCGGCGCGGGCGGCGGCGCTGGCCGTGGGCGGGCGTTATCTGTTACCGCCAATCGTGAGAACTGACTTCAACGACACAATAAACGCTTGGCATGATGCGGCCAACACGGAGGTAGCAGTATGAATACCCACCCCAAAGACATCGAAACGGGGAAATCAACAGAGATTGAGCCGCTAAGCTTTTCTCCCCCAGACAAAAATCATCAAAACAATGTTGCCAATGTTACCAATGTTGCCACCTTCGACCTTGACGGTGCTATCGACGCAAAAGCCGAGGCAATGCAAAACGCTCTGAGGGTTATTGATAATGTGTTGGCTGGTTGCGCTGGCGACCCCGGCGCATTAGCTGCACAGGAATTTAATGACGCAGTTCGTTTTATTCGTGAGAATTCGGCGGCTGAGTGGTTTGCTGTTCGGTGCAAGATAAAAGATGCTAAGCCAAAAGGCGTTCTGTTGGATGACATAGACGCGGCCACTCGTCCGCCAAGGGAAGGCAGCGGGCCGGATTCAGTCGCAGCCGAATTAATCGAGCTGGCGATGGGCTGCGGCGAGCTTTTCTATGATGAGCAATCGGACGCGAAGTTTATCGCAATCGATGAGGGCGGCGTCGAGCAAGTTTTGCAGATCGGCACGAAAGGCTTTATCGAGTGGCTTTCATACGCCTACTACACAAGCACCGCGGGACCTGGAAGCCCTGGCATGTCAGCCAGTGAACCGGCGATAAAGCAGGCGGGATTCGCGCTGTCCGGCATAGCCAAGCATGACGGCCAAAAACAGCCGGTTTACTTGAGGGCCGCGCAGTATCAGGACGGGCTTGTAATTTTCCTTGGCGATGACCAATGGCGGGTTGTTGATGTTCAGCCGACCGGCTGGCGCGTTATGCAAAAATCCCCTGTCAAATTCTGGAAACCGGCATCGATGCAGGCTTTACCGATTCCGCATCCAGGCGGCAATATCGATGAATTATGGCAATTTGCCAACATCCAGAAGAATGACCGGCCTTTAGTGCTGGCGTGGATGCTGGAGGCGTTCCGGCCTAATACGCCATTCCCTGTTCTGGCGTTTAACGGTTTACAAGGTTCCGCCAAGTCATCAACACATAATCGAATCAGGGATTTAATCGACCCCAACAAAGTAAATCTACGCGCCGCGCCCAAAACCACGGAAGATATTTACATAAGCGCAGGCGTCAATTGGGTGGTTTCTTTCGAAAATATTTCACGACTGACACCGCAGCAGCAAGACGCACTGTGTACGCTTGCGACTGGCGGCGGCTTTGCATCACGGACGCTGCACACCAATGCGGAGGAAACGATTATCGAGGTCAAGCGGCCCGTGATTATCAACTCGATTCCCGTGGTCGTCACGGCGCAAGACCTGACCGACCGAGTTATCAACGTCGAGTTGAAACAGATCGACTACCGCGAAGAATCCGAAATCAACGCCGCATGGGAGAACGCGAGGCCGCGCATTTTCGGCGCTTTGCTGGACTTGTTGGTTAAAACCTTGGCCCAATTGCCGAGAGTCACACTCACCAAGCCGCCGAGAATGGCCGACTTCACACGCATGGGCGAGGCGATGATGCAGGCGCAAGGGCACCAACCCGGCACATTTGACGCACTATTCAAGGCAAATAGGCAGGAATCGGTAGCGCGGGCGATGGAATCAAGCCCGGTTGCCGTGGCCGTCCTGGAAATTGTTGACGCACATAAGGGGCTGTCTCCCGTAGTTTTTCGCGGCACAATGAAAAAGCTGCTCGATACCTTAGCCGCTCACCGCCATGATACGGACGGCTGGCCGAAATCGCCGCGCGGTTTGGGCGATGCGCTTAAGCGGCAGTCGCCAGCACTTGCGGCGGATCGACGGCGAAAGAGGTTTGCTCGTCACGATTCTGAAAGCTGGCAACATTGGCAACATTGGCAATGTCGTTTCAAACTTATCTACTCCAGGGGGAAATGCACAGCGCCTAAATTCGGCGGCATTTGCTGATGAGAGCGAAATATGAACGCGTTGGCAAGAATCAAAAGCGCGGGGTTCGATGTCTGGCTCAAGGATAACGGCAATATCGGGATCACCCCGTTTAATTCCCTGACCCCGCAACAATTGGAGTTTTTGAAGGAGCACAAGACAGAGATTATTCAAGCCTTGGCCGCCAATGATACCAATGTCGCAGCACCAGCAGCCGAGCCGAAAACAAATCACTCCATCACCTGCAAGACCTGTATTCACTTTGAGAGCTACCACGCCCACGGCGGCGGCGCTGGTACATGCAGGGCCGAGGTTATGCCGTTCGGCGCGTGTTGGTGGTCTGATATCGTCCACCAGTGCGGCAAACACCTATCGAGCGCCAGCAGCGAAGCCGCGCACAATGCCGAGGGCCGATACTTCAAGTTTCTTGTGACCCGGCAGGACGGCACACAGTTTTATTCGTGCTCAATGCCACGCCTGACACTGGCCGAAGTCCGGGAGCAGTACCCAGACGCCACAAATATTAAGCCCGTCGAGGGCGAGGACTACCCCAATGAGAGAGACAATCGAACGATTGTCTGTAATCAGCTTATGACAATGGTTTCGTGATTTGAGTTTTGAAATATACCCCCAAAAGTACCCCCATCTGCTCAGGGCTGCCCCCAATTTTTTCGGCTGATCCGGCCATCGATGCCGCGCGGCTTGATCGCGGTCCCCACGACTCACGACTGCGCCGGCATTGCGTCAGGGCTAGGCAAAATCTATTATTATCCGTTTCAGATACGATAAATTCCCCAGCATGTAACCCTAGCCAAAACCTAACCATTCAACCCTTGCTAAAACCTTGCTATCCCATCAAAACAAAACCGGATCATTGTAAGGCGGATGCTCGCTGTAGTCAGGCTCACGGCGACTCTCGGCGCTCCCAGTGTTGCCGCGCCGTTTTTTCACGTCATAGGCCGACAGCGCCGCCGATACGGTGATGTTCAAGCCGCGCTTCATTTCGCCCGTGGCCTTGTCTGTCCACTCGGACGGCTTCAAGGCTCCGGCCACGCTCACGGCGTCGCCTTTCTTGAGTTTGGCGACTCTCTCGCAAGCCGTCCGGCTTAGCGGGTTTTTTATTGCCCACCGAAGCGCAATCAGATACAGTGATATGATGCCGTCAAGCCTGACGGCATATCGAATTTAGCCGGAGCTTGTACCGTCATGCCGCTATTTGTTTGGAATTTGAATTTTCGGCACTGTTTTTATGAGCTAAAGCATGAGTAAATCCCGCCAACTCCAACCGCACCCTGATTATCCTAAAAATCGACACCCGGGAGCCCAGGCGACATGAACGATTCGGCGCACGAAAAAAATGTTCCTGCCGAAAGTCCGCATCCCATCGTCGGTATCGGCGCCTCGGCGGGCGGACTGGAAGCGCTGGAGCAGTTTCTGTCGCACGTGCCCGACCACAGCGGCATGGCGTTCGTTGTGATCCAGCACCTCGATCCCAACTACAAGGGCTTGATGCCCGAACTCTTGCAGCGTATCACCAAGATGAAAGTGGCGCAGGCCGTCGAGCACATGCCAGTGGAGGCCGATTGCGTGTATGTGATTCCGCCGAACAAAGATTTGTCGATCCTGCACGGCGCGTTGCACCTGCTCGACCCGGTAGCGCCGCGCGGCCTGCGTCTGCCGATCGATTACTTTTTTCGCGCCTTGGCCGAGGATCAGCACGAACGCGCCATCGGCGTCATTCTTTCGGGCATGGGTTCGGACGGCACACTGGGACTGCGCGCGATCAAGGAAAAGGCCGGTCTGGTGCTGGTACAGACCCCCGCATCCGCCCAATTTGACGGCATGCCGCGCAGCGCCATCGATAAAGGCTTGGCCGACATCATCGCGCCGGCGGAAGAACTGCCGGACAAGATAGTCTCTTATCTCCGGCACCTGCCTTGTGTTGATCATAGCGAGGCCGAGCCGATTCTCGAACCCAAACCGCGAAGTGCGCTGGAAGAAGTTGTCACTCTGCTTCGCGTCCGTACCGGTAATGATTTTGCGCTCTATAAGAAAAACACCATACTGCGCCGCGTCGAACGGCGCATGGGGCTGCATCAAATCGACGACATGCGCGTCTATGCGCGCTATTTACGCGAAAACCCACAGGAACTGGACCTGCTGTTCAAGGAATTATTGATCGGCGTCACCAGTTTCTTCCGCGATCCTTCGGTTTGGGAACACATGAAAACCGCTGCCATTCCGGCGCTATTGGCGGCTTATCCGGGCGGTAAGGATCTCCGCGCCTGGGTGCCGGCCTGTTCCACCGGGGAGGAAGCCTATACCCTGGCGATCGTGTTCAAGGAAACGCTGCAGCAACTCAAACTCCAAGGCCGTTTCACGCTGCAAATTTTTGCCACCGACCTCGATGAGAATGCGATCGATCAAGCCCGAAAAGGGAGTTACCCCGGCAACATCGCGGTCGATGTTTCACCGGAACGACTGACCCGCTTTTTTGTCTGCGAAGAAAACGGTTACCAGGTCAACAAGGAAATCCGCGAGACGGTGATTTTTGCGCCGCAGAATATCATCACCGATCCGCCGTTCACCAAGCTGGATATTCTCTGCTGCCGTAATCTGCTCATCTATCTCGGTCCTGAGCTGCAGAAAAAACTGCTGCCCTTGTTCCACTATGCGCTGGTTCGCCGGGGTTGCCTGTTGCTCGGTAATGCCGAATCCGTCGGCGGTTTTACCGATCTGTTCACGCCTATCGATAACCAGTCGCGGATCTACCTGCGCACCGACAAGTCGTTGCCGGTCGTGGAAGTCGATTTCCCCAAGAAAGACGTTGCCATAACGGCGGCCGCCAGGAAAGAATCCAAGGTCATCGGCCCGCCGGCTAATCTGCAAACGTTGGTGGAGCAATTTTTGCTGGAGAATTTCGCGCCGGCGGCGGTGCTGATCAATGCCGATGGCGATATCCTCTACATCAGCGGCCGTACCGGAAAATACCTGGAGCCCGCGGCTGGCAAAGCCAACTGGAACATCCATGCGATGGCCCGCGAGGGCTTGCGCCACGGACTGGCCATGGGGCTGAAGAAAGTGCTGAGGCAACCGGAAACCGTGCACGTGTCCGGCGTTACGATTGGCTCCAACGGCGGCAAGCAAGCCGTCAATCTGACCATTCAAGCAATCGACAAGCCGGAGGCATTGCGCGGTATGCTGGCCGTGGTATTCACCGAGGTGCAAAAAGCGGGCAAATCATCGACCCGCAAACAGCAAACTGAAAATGAGCCGTTGCTGGCGGAACTACATCAAGCGCGCGAAGAACTTCAGACCCTGCGTGAAGAAATGCAAACCTCGCAGGAAGAACTTAAATCGTCCAACGAAGAACTGCAATCCACCAATGAAGAATTGCAGTCGACTAACGAAGAACTGATGACATCCAAGGAAGAGATGCAGTCGATGAACGAGGAATTGCAAACCGTCAATACCGAATTGCAATCCAAGGTGGACGAATTGTCGAGAGTCAACAACGACATGAACAATCTGCTGAACAGCATGGAAATCGCGACGGTGTTTCTGGATAACGCACTCCATATCCGGCGCTTTACCAACCACGCCACCCATCTGTTCAAGCTGATCGCAGGCGATATCGGGCGGCCTTTGTCCGATATCGCCACCGATCTGGACTATCCGCAACTGCATCACGATGCCCAGGAAGTGCTAAGAACGTTGGTGTTTACCCAAAAACAAATCAACACGCGCGATGGCCGCTGGTATAAAGTGCGTATCATGCCGTATCGTACCCAAGACAACGTGATCGATGGAGTGGTCATCACCTTTATCGACTTCACCGAAACCAAGAAGATGGAAGCGGAGCTGCGGAGAAAACCAAATGAACACAACATCCACCCCATCTGAAACAGAAGCCGCCGAATTGCGGCGGCGTGCCGAGCAACTCCTGGCGGAACAGAAGCCGCGGATGCCGGACGCAACGGACGTTACCGAACGCTTGCTGCACGAATTGCAAGTCCACAAAATAGAACTGGAAATGCAAAATGAAGAGCTTAGACTCGGGCGTGATCAACTTGAAACCGCGCTGGAACGTTACACCGAACTCTACGATTTCGCCCCGGTCGGCTATATGACTTTAAATCAATCCGGCCGAATTCTCGAAATCAACCTGACCGGCGCCGCGATGTTGAGCAGAGTGCGCTCGGTTATCGTCGGCCGGCCCTTGATCGACTATCTGAATTCCGCGAATAGAGAACGATTGCGCTGGCATTTGCGCGAGACGTTCCGAGAAGAAGGCAAAGTCACCGACGAATTTAAAATAGAACAGGCTAACAATTCGGCACGCGACATCTTGTTGGTCAGCGTGGCATCGGCGGAGCGGGGCATTTGCCGCTCGATAATGACCGATATTAGCCAGCGCAAACAGATGGACAAAAAAATGCGCGAATTGGCAAACGAGCTGAGAGTGGTCGAAACGCGCGAACGGCATCATCTGGCCCAAGAACTTCACGATAATTTATGCCAGTTGGTTGCGGTGGCCAAAATCAAGCTATCGCAGTTCTCAATGACCGAAATAACCGACAGCCAGACGCAAAAAATCCAGGAAATTAGCCATCTATTGGAGTGCACGCTCAAGTCAATGAACGCAATGGTGTTTCAACTGAGCCCCCCCATGCTCGATAACTTCGGCTTGTATGCCGCACTCCAAGCATTGGCGGCGGAATTCAAGGAACAGTACGGTTTTGATGTGCACATTATTGACGATGGACTGGAAAAACCGTTACCGCAAGGTTGGAATCTCATTCTGTATCGAGCGGTGCGCGAATTACTGATCAACGCCATCAAACACGCCGACGTCACAATGGCGGAGGTGGAAATCCGGCGAATCGGCAACGAAATCAGGATTTCCGTGCGCGACAAAGGCAAAGGCTTCGACAATCAGGTATTGGCTAACGGACTCTACGCTAATGGCTTTGGTTTATTCAGCATCAAAGACCAGCTCGATCAACTGGGCGGCAGCTTAGCAATCGCCACCGGTCCCGGCGAAGGCGCCAACGTGACGTTGGTTTTGCCTATAGCCCTACCCCAGTGTGAACTACGGGAAGGAGCTTAACCGATGAGCTTACGATTGATACTGGCCGATGATCATCAGTTGGTGCGGGAAGCCTTGCGCGCCTTGTTGGAAAAAGAAGCGGATATCGCCGTTGTAGGAGAAGCCGCCGACGGCCGCGAGTTACTGCAACGGGTTGCCGAATTGCAGCCCGACATGGTGATCATCGATATCAGCATGCCGGACATGGACGGCATTGCGGCAACGCGGCGCCTGCATGCCGATTATCCGTCCATCAAGGTGATCGCATTATCGATGTTTTGCAATCCCCAATACACGCTGGAAATATTAGCGGCGGGCGCTTCCGCCTACGTTGCCAAAGCCTCCGCGGGTGAACATTTATTGCAGGCCATTCATCAGGTAGCCGCTAATAAACGCTATCTATCGCCAAAGATCGCCGCAGAATTGGCTGGCGATTCCGTTCATGCCAAAGCGGCCGACTACGTGTCAAACTTGGACCGGCGTGAATTCGACGTCATGAAACTCTTGGTCGAAGGCCTCACCTCAAGCGAAATTGCAGACCGGTTGCAACTTTCCGAGCTAACCGTCGAAACCGACCGGCGCATTATTTTGCAAAAGCTCAATTGCAACAATCTTGCCGATTTAATCAAATACGCCATCCGTCACGGCCTGACGTTTTTCTGATGCCAACCGGCTGACTTTCCGTGCAGTTCCACCTCTCCCTAGACCCGAAGGCGGCCCGCCGAGGGCTTTTGGAATTAAGTTCCTGGTTTTGACAGGTAAAGGAGCATACAATGACCGGTTTGCCGAGCAATGAACTCAAAAAACCGGGGAAACCCGGTTTTTTTATGCCCAATGAAATTGATTGATATCCCCTAAATAGCCTTCATGGCATTATCAAATCTTGAACTTACTGACCACTATGCCATCAAACTTGTCAATTATTATTATTCCGAATGGAATTAAATAATATGCACTTCCCTGACGTGATATTATGCATTTTCTCGATCTTGTCCGAATGTTTATTTAAACGGTCAGGGTTCTCCGTAACTAATAAATAACAAGGGGACACTATGAAAAAAATTACATTGATCGGCGCCGCTTTATTGGGTCTTTTAAGCGCTCCAGTATTTGCCGAAGAGCATGCGGATGCGGCTTTAGAGCATACCAATATGGCGATTCAGTACGGAAAAGCCGAACACAATCCAATTTTGGTCACGCACGCAAAAGAAGCCTTGACCCATGCTAAAGTTGCCGTCGAACTCGCAACCGGCGAATCTAAAACGCATCTGGAAGCTGCGGTAAAGTCACTGGAAACGGCCATCGACCATGGCAAAATGAAAGGCAAGGAGCATGTAAAACTCGCTGTAAAAGCGGCTGAAGCGGCCTCTGCACACATTAAAGCCGCCAATCAGTAATATCAATTTTAAACTATTGAATTTGTGCCTGCCGGCGCAAATACATAATAAAAAGAAATAATAAAATGATTGCCCCATAAGTTTTCTGCTTATGGGGTTTTTTTATGTTTAGCGATTGTAATTCACGTACTGAATGGGTAGCAATCTATACTTTTTGAGTGCGTTAATCTTAATTATTCTTTGCCGCGATTGACGATGCGTCTTCCGGAAACTTGTTTTGCTGATCGATTATGCGCTGCCTTGCTCTTGGTAAGCTCTTAACAAAAAATCGTCTGGTGTTTAGAATGTAAAGATTTATGAAGCCAGCCCAGGAAGGAAATGCGAGTTGTCCGTGTTGAACTGACCGACACCGATCGGGAGTTGCTCGAAATCATCGTCAAAAAAGGCAGCGACTGGCGCGAACGAGAACGTGCCCAAGCGATTTTACTGCTCGCCGAAGGTCATACCACTTTCGAAGTGGCGGAAAAGCAAGGGGTGTTGCCGGAGACGATCCGGGAACGGCGGCGCAAATGGTTCAAAGCCGGTTTTGCCAGCCTCCCCGATCAAGCGCGAAGCGGAGCGCCGAGCAAGTTGAGTGATGAACACCGGGCCCGGTTAAAGGCGTGGGTCGAGGCCGAACCGTTAACCTGCCGGGTCTTGGTCGATCGCCTGGAAACCGAATGTGGCATTCGCCTCAGCGCCAATACCTTGCGTAACGAGTTGAAACGCATGGGGTATGTCTGGAAACGGACGCGCTACAGTTTAAAAAAAAGCGCGACCCCGAGCGCTTCGCACAAGCCCAGCGCGACATAGCCGAGCTCATCGTCCAGGCGAAGGTCGGCGCGATCGAGCTGGCTTATGTCGACGAAGCCGGGTTTGCGCCGCAACCGCCCAACCGATCCGCCTGGACGAAAAAGGGCGAAACCCATGCCGTCACGGCGAAACGGGGGCGACGACTGAATGTGATTGGGGCCATGCGGTCATCGGGAAAACTGGTGATGGCAAAACGATGGCAGAGCATCAATGGGGTGTGGTTCTTTGCCTTCTTGATGGCCATGCTGGATAAGGTCAGCAAGCCTTTGGTGGTGATCCTGGACAATGCGTCCATCCACACCGCCAAAAAACTGAAACCTTACTGGGACTTATTGGAAGAAAAAGACCAGACAGGCTTCGAACAGGCCTCCATTGCGCCGGATCACCGCGCCGTCGGATGGCTGGCGATGTTGCCTTCTCTATCCAGATGAAACTAAAAAATACATAGCCGATACAATAAAAAGGCAGCTCAGTGAAGCAACCTTTTTACTTTTAAATAGACTCAATTTGCGCCGACACATATCATAAACAGTTTTTTGTTTCCGCTGTTCAGGATAAATAATAGATGGCGCTACACGATGTCGTTACTAGACTGCGTAAGCAGAAAATGGAAAGAGAAGGCGCGGCAGTTCCGATCGAGCTTCAAGGGGTTTCGAAGGACAAAATCAGACAAGTGCTGGCGCGCCTCGATCTCGGTAGCAATGTCGATCTTGTTGACGGCGTCTTCGCTTTACTCGATGACCAGACAGCCAGTTGGTTTTCGAAAGCACCGGCAGGAACAAAATTTTGTCATGGCGCAACCACTGCTCACCTCGCCTGCCATATCGGAATCCTTCAGCGTGGTAACGGAAAGCTAGACCGTGAGGGCCGGGACTATTGGATCAAGCCCCTTCGTGAGCTGGGTGGAATTGAACCAATTCTTCTGCACAATGGCGTATTTATACACGGCCACGTTGTAGCGAAGTCGCCCAATTCATCCTACCGTCTTGCCGAAGACTTCAAAGCTATTCTTCAAGCCTCTGACGATCAGTGGCCCAACATGCTCGCGGATTGGGCAAGTTATGATGCAGCGAGAAAGCGCAGAGAGTTTCAGGCCGAAATGGCGAAGGCTTCACGTCAGTTGGTCGATACCGGCCATAGCGGCTTGATCCACGCAAGCATTGAACATTATGCGGCCCGATTCCTGCCCGGCTATGAGGTGATCTATGTTGATGACGGAGATGGGGATCGGATTACTTACGAGGACCGGGGGAAGCTGGCACGGGCAGGCATTGAACTACGACTTGGGGACGCAATGCCTGACGTTCTCCTATGGAATAAGGAATCGGACCGGATTTGGGTCATCGAAACAGTAACCAGCGACGGCGAAGTGGATATTCACAAGGTCAATCAGCTTGCCACCCTGGCAAAACGATGTGGAAAGGCGGGTTTAGACTTCACCACAACCTACCGGACGTGGAAGGAAACCGCAGCGCGGCAAGGTGCCCACAGAAACGTCGCGGTAGGAAGTTACATTTGGATTCAAGAAGACCCATCTAAGCATTTCCGAGTCGAGTCTTTCGAGTAGCAACTAAAGCAACTCCCCAACAACTTGATCAATTCGTTCTTGTGTCGGCAGGACGTCGCCAAAGTGGCGACCTGTCGACACAAGCTGCTGCGTTGTTGGGTAGTGAAGGTTGCGGAGGTCGGTTGCATTGACCTGTGTGTGACCGCTGAACTGGCGGAAATACAGGTCAACCGCCGTCGAGTTCAGGAATAGCGCGAGTCCGCGCGCCAGGTCGCCCGGAAGGCCCGCGCCGCGTATGTGGAAGTAGTTAAGGTGGTTTTCGAAACCCACCAATTCCGCGTCTATTCTCTCCGGGTCATAGATAACTGCTACAAGGCGGCGTTTCTCCTCCTTCGAGGTAAAACGCTTGGTCAGAACATAGGTGCCGCGCGGAACCATGAGTGCCGCCGTCTCATCAATCGAAACAAGAGCATTTGGCTTCTTCGCGCCGAGCTTAGGCCACGATACAAAGCCGCCATTGAAGTGGTTCGGATAGATCAATGGAACAGTGCCCAGCTCCGGGTTTTTGCGCAGATAGTCTTGCGCGCGAAAGTCCACTACACGCCCGGTCGATACCGTCACACCCAGGTCATGAAGGGTACAGGGCAAAGCCTGAACCCGCTGGGCAAGGTCACTATCTTCGTCCGAAACAGCCAAGCGAATAAACTTGTGTGGATCATTAGGCAAAACAACTTCTGCAAATGAAACATCCCGAGTGAGGGCATCGAGGCCTTGTGGACTGTTACTTGATGAGATACGCACCGTCGCCGGCTGCGGCTGTGACTTAACGAGTTGATAAATGATGTTTTCTTGTAGGACATCGTCCTCCTTAAACGCTTGTTTGCGCGATTCATAGACATGAATCTTATGAAGGGCGGAGTGCTCAAGTATGAAGCGACGGAAAGGCTCGAAGTACGACCCGTTGCAAAAACTGCGCGGAGTGATTGCTATAAGCTGCCCTCCTTGCTTGAGTTGATCGAGCGCCACAGCCACGAAAGCAGCGTACAAGTTCGTCGTCTCGACGCCCAAACTGCTGAGTGCTTTCCTCGTCTTTGAGTTACTGTTTATCTTTGCGTATGGAGGATTGAGAATGGCACAATCATATTGCTGGGGATCGAAAAGCTTGGACAGGAGCGGCCCGGCAGATTGTAAGGTGTGTAATATGTAGTCTTCCGTAACAATCTGATAGGTGAAGGCGATCCCCGCAGCCAGGCATTCGTCGGCACATACTGCTAACGTCTCGGCAAGATGTTGCCCAAGTATCGAGTCTATCTCGAAGTTTGTCACGTCGATGGAGCGCGGGCGGTTTTTACGTTTGCAAACCTCGCGTACAAAAGCCGCTGTCAATGACCCAACACCGGCTCCGGCGTCAAGAAGGCGTATGTTTTTGGGAAGTTGATCGAACATGCCTGCCATAAACGTAGCAACAGGAGCGGGAGTCATAAACTGCCCCAGCTTTTTCCGTTGTTTAGGGTCAAGTGTCGGGGATACTTCATGCCGAAGCGTATCGGCGTAATCAAGAGCCGGGACGACCTGAACCTCAACCTCCAGTAATTCCATCAAATTATTCACCATTTCGTTATTACCAAAGGAGATTGAACATTAATTTCATGTTGTTAATTATCCCTTTCTGAACGGCTTGCGGCCACCAAAACTTACAGAAAGAAGCTCTTAGCCCTGTCGGGCATGCTTTTTTATGCCCGACAGGGCTGCAAAGTTTACCTGATACATTAATTGAGGCCACCCCGCCCACCGGAACTTGCCGGCCGAATTAAAGATTTATAAATTTCCTCGGCCTCCTTCAAAATAGCTACAGCGCCGGAAGTATCGCCATCGCGGGCCAGACGGCGGGCATTGGCGATGGCCTTTGAACCGCGTTGCGCCTTGACTTCAAATGAGCCGCCAAAAATACCTTTTGAAGACTGCGAAGCCGACTTCATATGTTCTTGAGCCGTATCCTGCTCATTCGCAACCAGTGCTTTTCGGGCCCCTTCAAGATGAGCAATGGTCGCGTTGATCCTTTGGGCCATAACGCCTTCGTCGACTCCGGCTTCGCTGATATTTCCAGCGGATAGCGATAAAACCAGAAAACCGGAAACCAACCATGCTTTGATAGTATTCATTATTTTACCCTCCTGCGACGAGTTAATTTACCCCCCTCGAAAAGCAACTTGCGCCTCCCAAGAGTTAACTCCAGCGAATAATGTTTGAGGACATAACAGAAATTAATACGGACGAAACCCCTCGGTTTTTTAAATCTATTCGTTTGACCTAAACATACCGAATTGATTCGATGCACGAGCAAATCATAACCCTGTAGATCGGTCATGCTTTTATGCCCGACATTTCCAGTCCAAAATCGAGGGAACTATCGGTTTCTCGACTATCGCAAAACAATAGATAGCATTACCATAGGCAGATAGAGCCTCAACACAGGTTAAAAATTGTATGAGCACGGCCCCGTTAACAATTCGCGTGGAATGTGATGCCGGCTACCAGGGCGAGCAAACGCCTCGGCGTTTTTTTATGGCAGATAAAGCGATTGAAATCGAAGAAGTGATCGACCGCTGGTTAGCGCCCGAATACCGGTATTTTAAAGTGCGAGCAGGCGATAACGATATTTACATCCTGCGGCACGATCTATTAGTGCAGCGATGGGAGCTGACGTTGTTCCGAAGCGGGAAGTATGATGACAGCCGATCGTCGTCAAGTTGAAGGTAAGCACAAAATGATGTCCTCATTCCCGCGATGTCGTCAAGACGCGCCAGCGTCGCGAGACAGGACACTGGCGCGTCCGCCCTGGGCTCCCACATGGCATATGGGAGCCAGAAAAAAAAGATGCAATGCCGTTGAGGACAGCAGCTAACTCCGGAATGAATTTAGCCGCGGTCCATGCAGGCTATTTCGGTCCATGCAGGCTATTTATCGAAATGATTGACGATGGCGCGGCCGCCCGAGAGAACCAGATCGGATAACCGCCTTTAATTCGAGCCTTGGCGAGAGGCAATACGAAAGCGCTAAACCCGTGACGCAGCTGCGCCTTGCGCTCAATCAAGCCTGGCTCGAAAGATACTTTGGCGAGAACAAGTCCGAGCGGCTGTTCAGCAAAGGCGGCGTTCGGATCGCAAGCCATCGGCCTACCGCGCCGTAAGACCTCATCGCCGCGAAGCATTGATACGGCAAGCCGCCTCGATGAGGCGGAGCGAAAGCGGGGGGTTTAAGGCCTAAACTTCCCGCGATTTCGCAAAGCCGCATCGAGGCGCACTATGTCATTTATTAGATCAATTGGAGTGAGCTCTGAAATTGTACCCTTGCCCAGGATACAGTCTAGGTTCCTGCATCCAGACTCCAATCGAGATTTCATCCACTGCTAGGCATCAATTCCTGTTCCGCCTCAAGCCAATCTTCCAGTTCATGGCCCGGCTCGAACCCCCTACTTTCTGCCTTGTAATAGGCCAGTTCGGCAATCCTGGCCATATCATCCGGCTGATCGAGCGCCGTGCCGGCTTCATCGGAAGCCAAAATTTCGGTGTTTTGATGGATATTGATTTCGGTAGGTTTCATGGTGGTCTCCTCTAAAGTCTGTTCGCCAAAACTCAAGACAAATGCCGCACGGCTAATCAATCGATCGAGGGATGGGCATGCTTAACGCATCAAGCAACCCTTGCCATCCGCTTCGGAAGGCCGCGGCAAAATAATCAACTGCGAGTCATTTCTTGCTGTTGAATCATCCTTTCTATGACTTCTCCTGGCTTCCTGCTTTGTTTTTATACTGTCCATAACCACTTTTAGTATTCTTACCGGCACTTTAAGTTCAAAAGCGCGCCGGGGGATGAACCCGGCAGGCCGCGGATTGTCCTTATCTATGAACAGCACGCCGAGGGACGGTCATTGACTTCGCAAAAAGTCCGAGTATATGGATATTTCCTGCCT
>Ga0208883_100305_pt1 | contig 17450 bp, 21 predicted proteins | sample LakWasMet43_HOW7_2_FD_183881 | JGI IMG/M metagenome (GOLD analysis project Ga0208883, IMG submission 183881) | Freshwater sediment methanotrophic microbial communities from Lake Washington under simulated oxygen tension - Sediment Metagenome... | ecosystem: Environmental > Aquatic > Freshwater >...
TGAAGTCTATGACGCTGACCTTTTTGATGAACGAAAGGCCGCATGACCTGGCAGGGTTATCACTTAAGAATGATAAATGGCTGTCCAATTGGTGGGGTCCACTTCTAACAATATTGAAAATCACCGCGTCTAGGAAAAACGACAGTGTCCTGCCAATTGATTGTTGCCACAAAAACTTCTTCACTTATAAATGCAAAACACACCAATTGAACTATGTTAAATAACACATTAAAAATAGGTTATTTCACTTGGTATATTGAGAAAATCCCTGGCTCAGCTGGTTCACATCTACTTATGAAACACCTGCGCTACGGCATGATTTCTGCTTAAGGTAAAGAATTTGATTTTTGACTGCTGACGTTTGGGTGCCGCTTCTCTCAAATATCGAAAAAGCAGCAATACCATACACACAAGAATACACGCATCATGATCATCAAACTTGCTGACGACAAGCAGACAGATATTCAAGCTCTTCAAAACCTTCTAGTTCATCCCCAGGCAGACGCCAATACTAAAAAACGTATCGAACAAGAGATTCGCAATATCCGAGCAGGCCTTCGTGGAGAAGAGGAAGCCGCTTATGAAATGAAGGTGCATTGGGGAGACAGCAAAAACTGGATGATTATTCATGACTTGCGGGTTGAACATAATGGCTTGATTGCTCAGATCGACCATTTACTGATCAACAGGGTACTGGAATTCTGGGTATGCGAAAGTAAGCATTTTTCAGAAGGCATTTCAATCAATCAGCAAGGCGAATTTACAGCGTTTTTCGCTGGCAAGGCATATGGCGTTCCTTCACCGATTGAGCAGAACAATAAACATATTCTGATCTTGAACAGAATCTTTGAGGCGGGAGGCGTAAGACTGCCCAAACGGCTTGGGCTAACTATGTCCCCAAAACTGAAAGGCCTTGTGCTTGTATCCAAAAATGCACGAATTAACCGCCCAAAAGAACAAATTAACGGCTTAAACACTATTATTAAAAATGATCAACTTTTTAGTGAGATCCAAAAATCACATGATAATAACGATGCTGCTTTTCTTCAGCTAGCAAGAGTGATCGGTAGCGACACTTTGGAAGAGTTAGCCCATGAAATTGTTAAACTGCACAAGCCTCTTCAATTTAACTGGTCAGCTAAATTCGGATTGCCCGAAATGGATGATAGATCGGTTGCCAATACCATTGACCGGCAACAAAAATTGCCATTTAGAGCCAAAGTAATTGCTCCAGACAAACAGCAAAAAGAGGTAGATCTTGATGCCGAAGATAGGCAAGCCGCTATCGCCAGTTTGCGAGGCCAAGGTTTCTTAATTCTTGAGTTGATTGAGAAATCGACAAATTCCACGTACAGCCATGCTATCGAGCAGAAGCCCAAGATTGACAATAATACGGCTATTTATGCCGAGCAGCCTATTCCAAGTGGACATGTAGAGCCCGAAACGGAAGGCGAAAAAGCTAGCAAGCCTAAACAGAAGCTTATCTGCTACTCATGCGGGGAACCAATTACCTACAAGGTCGCTAAATTCTGTTGGTTCAATAAATCAAGATTTGGTGGCAATATATATTGCTTGGATTGCCAAAAGTCGGTTTGACGTTTGTCGGCTATTTTTACAAGAAATGAATAAAAGTTGATTGCTCGTTTATTGTTGGATTTAAGTTATCCATTGAGATGCCCGAAAATCTACGATTTCAATAACTGAGAAAAAGAATATTAATCACGTTTTAAAGCTTAAATATGACAGCCTGCCCGTTCTGTACCTTACCTCAAGAGCGCATTCAACGACAAAATGATCTAGGCCTAGTCATTCGTGACGGTTACCCTATCTCGCCTGGGCATACATTAATTATCCCCAAACGACTGAGGTGGTCTAATAGAATTGATCAGTCCAGTTAAGAGATAATGACCTTAACTGGAGTAAAAAATGACCACAAGAAAAAAGTATTCAAAAGAATTCAAGCTTGACGCCATCAGTCTGGTTTTAGAGCAAGGCTATAGCCAAACCGAAGCAGCTCGGAACCTGTCTATCAACGCCACTATGCTGAGGCGCTGGATCAAGGAACACCATAACGAGGAAGGCCAGGCTTTTCGAGGCAACGGCAAGCTGACTGAGGAGCAGATAGAAATTCGTCGGTTGAGGGAAGAAAACCGGCGTCTGAAAATGGAGAAAGAAATTTTAAAAAACCGCCTTCCCGGTAGCCGGGTCCCTATGGAAAGAAACAGGTTGCCTTTATACTCATCTGACGCGCGGACGCTGGCCGCTCGCTTTTTGGAAGGTTAAAAATCCCCGTCAAAAAACCTGGCCGAAGGGAAGCTGCGGACCCAACTGTGGTGGCGCTTCATGTGACCCCGTTTAGGAAGGTAAACTGATCCGAGTCCCTGTCCGACGCGTTCCATTCCAGAGGAGATGAACATGTCGAAAGAGACTACTTCCATGAACGGTCTGCCGGTGATTCATCATCGGGCAGCCGGTATAGATATCGGTTCACGCTTCCATGTGGTCGCGGTTCCGCCCAACCTGAGCGAAGAACCGGTGCAAACCTTTCAGGCGTTTACGGCCGATCTGCAGCGGATGGCGGATTGGCTGCTGGACATCGGTATTGAGACGGTGGTAATGGAATCGACCGGCGTTTATTGAGTGCCCGTCTTCGAAGTCCTGGAAAGTGCCGGCCTTGACGTGATGGTCGCCAATGCCCGGGAGACCCGCTCCGTGCCCGGGCGCAAGAGCGATGCTAATGATGCGCAATGGCTGCAGCGCCTGCATGCCTGCGGTCTGCTGCGAGCCAGCTTTCGTCCTGGCCGTGATATAGCCGCCCTGCGAGCCTATCTGCGGCATCGCGAGCGATTGTTGGATTATGCGGCCGCCCACATTCAGCACATGCAGAAGGCGCTGACGTTCATGAATTTACAGCTGCACCACGTAGTCCGCGACATTACCGGAGTGACCGGCATGAAGATCATCCGGGCCATCGTCAATGGCGAACGCCATCCGGACAGACTGGCCGAATTCCGTGATATCCGCTGCAAGGCCAGTACAGAGACTATTCGCGACGCCTTAATTGGGAATTATCAGCCGGAGCATGTTTTTGCCTTGACGCAATCGCTGGCCTTGTATGACTTTTATCAGGCCCGCATCGATGACTGTGATGCACAAATTGAGCGGGCTTTGGCGATCCTGAACGCCGACAAACCCTTGCCGGACCAACCGATACCCAAAGTCCGTACTCGCACCAAACAGCCCAATGCCGTCAATTTTGACGTGCGCTCGGCGTTATATCAATTAGTGGGAGTCGACTTGACCCAGATTCATGGCATTGGTCCGTTTCTGGCTTTACGGCTGATCGCCGAATGCGGTACCGACCTGAGCAAGTGGCGAACGGCCAAGCATTTCACCTCTTGGCTAACGCTCTCACCCGGCTGCAAAATCAGCGGTGGCAAAGTCCTGTCGGCCCATTCGCGCAAATCGAATAATAGATTGACCGCTCACTTGCGGTTGGCGGCGGTGACTGTGGGCAAAACCAATACGGCACTGGGCGCCTTTTACCGTCGACTTGCGGCTCGAATTGGTAAGGCGAAGGCGGTGACGGCGACAGCTCGAAAAATAGCGGTGCTGTTCTACAACGCCATGCGCTTTGGCATGAACTATAGCGATCCGGGCGCCGATCAGTATGAACAAAAATACCGTGAGCGCGTCATCAAACAGCTGCACCGTCGAGCGGCTGAATTTGGCTTTGCATTGCGCGAAGTTGAGTGTGTTTCTTAGGAAGGCGACGGTCTTCTTTGCCAAAGAAATGAAGTGAAATATTCATTCATTGCCCAACAGAAGAAGACCTGGCCGATCGACCTGATGTGTCGAACTTTGGGCGTCAAACGCAATGGCTACTACCGCTTCCAGAAACGCCGGCGGACTAAGTCGGAAGACCAGGCGCATCAAGCGCTGCTGCAATGTGTCAAGGACATCGATGTGGCCAGTGATCACAGTTATGGCAGTCGGCGCATGCAACAGGCCCTGGATGGCTGCGGTTATTCTTTCGGTAGAGATAAGACCAGAAGCCTGATGAAAGAAGCCGATGTCCAGGTGCGCTACCGCAAGAAATATAAAGTGACGACCAATAGCCAGCACTCCCAACCGGTGTTCAATAACTTACTGAATCGACAATTTGAGGTGGATCAGCCCAACCGGGTTTATGCTTCGGACGTAACCTATATCTGGACCCAGGAAGGCTGGTTATACCTGGCCGTGGTACTGGATCTGTATTCAAGAAAGGTGGTCGGCTGGAGCATGAGTTCTCGCATGAAGGCGGAACTGGTGTGCGATGCCTTGACGATGGCGATCTGGCAACGCCGTCCAGAAGCCGGTCTGATTCACCATTCAGATCGTGGTTCTCAATATGCGAGCCAAGCGTTTCGACACTTACTGGAGACCCATGGCTTCCAAGGCAGCATGAGTCGGAAAGGTGATTGTTGGGATAACGCCGTGGTGGAAAGCTTCTTTGGCAGGTTGAAGCAGGAGCGCGTGCAATGGCGGAATTACCAAACCCGGTATGAAGCGCAGCAGGATATTCTGAATTATATCGCGATGTTTTATAACCCTCACCGGCTGCATTCGTACCTGGGGTACAAAAGTCCCAATCAGTATGAAGCTGAGATGAGCCAATTACAAAAAGTTGCTTAACTGGGTTGGTCGATTTTTCTTGACCACATCAAACAAGCCAGACTTGGGCTTTGGGCGGATCCAAACCCAGTTCCGCCATGGGAATATCGACATAACGGAAAGGTTAAGCCAGTGGCCGCCAAACAATCAGCTGGTAGCTCATGTAGTTCGAAACGTTATTGCAAGCAAATGAGTTCTTGTGAAGAAGCAAAGCAATATCTTGCTTGCGGCGTTTCTTCTTTAGATAAAGATGGCGATGGCGTTCCTTGTGAAAAACTTTGTGCAAATTGAACGGCATGGCTGAGTCCGATCTGGACTGAGACAGTCAATGTCTGATAGAGTCTAATTTTACGCCTGATCTGACTGGTGACCTGGTGCGTTCCAGGTCGCCTTTTAATTCCCCAATTCATTTCTGCCCTTTTTCCGGTTTATAAAGATTGAATGCTTAGCGCTTTCTTCTTTACTTAATCTAATCACATTTTGCTATTTTCAATAGACTCAATACAGTCCTTAAATATCTTTACCAACTCTATATCTTGACGACGGAAACGTTTCGCGAATATCAAGAACTCCTTAACAGCTGACTCGTCGGTCAACATTGAGGCATCCTCCTCTGCTAAAGCAATCAACCGCTCATCCAGTTTGGCACCAATGTCAGAATTCTGTACAGAGGTTTCATTATTATCCTGATTTTGATCTGAGGTTGGAGTATCAACTGTGAGGACAGCCTTCATCTGCTTTATTCTTAGCTTAGCGTCTTTGACCCTAATGATATTACCTTTTTCTACTTCTCCAAGAAATTCGTGGTAGAGCTCATCACTGATATCATCATTATCGGGACGAGCCAGCTCAGAAATTACTGTGGGCGTTAGATTTATTTCAGACAGATCATTGATCTTATGTTTCTCGCAAAACCGGCCGCAGTTAGCGAATCTGTTAATTTCTTGTTGTCCGACCACGGATAATCCGTGGACGCCGTTTTTCCTCAAATCATTAATGTAATCCCCGAACTCGATATTGCTCGGGAATCTCTGCCTTAATTCCCATATAATCCGCCACTTCGTCAGTGTGGATTCCACATGGACCATAATCAGCTCGTCAATAAGCTGGTCATTGCTTAAAGCTTTCAAATAGCGGAATGATTTTACCCCTCTACTTTGGGGACGCTCAGCGACTTGAAGACCTCCTGTCAGAGTCTGTAACTCGTTACTTTTTTCGCGAGTTAAACCTAAGGAACTAAGGTCTTTGAGTCTGTCTTTAACAGAAGCCATGAACAATCTCCGACATAACTCCTATTAATTCCCGACGACCGGACTCTTCACTGGCAGACTTTCCGTCTAGCTCAGTAACGCCAAGACCAAGAGCATAACTATCGCGGAAGCATACACGATTATAGATCACGGTATCGAGCAGAGGGATGTCAGGATATTCATTGATTACAGTCCGGGCCATATCGATCTCTCTTACCAAGGCAGGATTTGTTTCTGCGGAATTTAAACAGCAGTAAGCTTTTAGATTTTTATTGTTGCGCCTAGCATTGCGAACAATTCTGTCCATCGTATTAACAGTGTGCAGATCAGCAGCACTAGGTCTGAAAGGCATAAGCACCGTGTCACAGACTTGGAGTGATGACAATAATTCGTCAGAGTCGCCTTGACCTGCGATATCAACGATAATGTATTTATATCTTGTGGCTAGGTCTTCGATGGTTTCGTCTAATTCGCCTCGCTTGTTCATATTATGAACTTTTGCTAAGCCGGGATAGTTGTCCTTGCGATTCTGCCACCAAGTTCCTGATGAAGTTTGTTTATCTGTATCGAGAAGGAAAACATCCTCCCCTTTTTGAGCGAGAGCTGCAGATATATTTACGCTCAGCATAGTCTTGCCCACGCCCCCTTTAATATTTCCCAGCACGATCACCATATAAATATTCCTACGCCTATTAAGGATACTATTTTGTTCTGAAACATTGATTTTGACATCTACCGTTCCTAGAACTATAGACAACTATCTCATAGTTTAAAATAGCACATTAGCGCAGGTGTTACTGATTGATCGTTCAGAATGATCCTGTGGAAGCGAAGCCTCTGAAGATTGTTGTCGCCTTTTCTTTAGCAACAACCGTAACTACGCTGCATGCGCCGCTTATTAAGGCAAATCAGAAGGCCTATTCTGAGTTGCAAAAAATGAAGACTGCGTAACATCAATCAGTCATCTATATTGAGTTCTAACCACATGAACGAGACTGGCTTTATCAATTTCGAATTCCTTCAAAAAACCAACCTTAACTAATGCTTCTAGAGCCTCTTTGGTTTGTCTTTTGAAATCCTTTAAATCTTTTGTTGTAGATCCGGATCCCTTATACAACGTTTCTAATTTGACTGGAAATGGCGTTCTATGGCTTGCAAAATAACCATGCAGCCATGTAGCGAGACCCGGAGATAAAGACAATCTTTGCTGCCATTCTATTTGCGTGAAATAAGTGTCGCCAAACAGCTCAATTAATTGTGGTGCTATGGTTACTTTGTATCTTGAAAGTGTTTTGCCATTCTCATCTTTCCATGTAAATATTGGAATCATTGAGAGCGATATACCAGTTTTTAAACGTTTGCTATAGACACTTAATGATGTCGCCTGCATTCTAGTTAATGACTCCCGAAGGCGTTCATAGGAGTTATTGTTCAATGGCCATTGCACGGCTTTGCAAAAAGAATAAGGCGTAAATTCTATGACTTTGCCAGCTGTTTGTCCTCGTGACAGATGGATTAGCTCAAGCCAGACAATTTCGTCAAATTGCCTGAGTTCTTCACCAGTATATTGAATTCGCCCATCCCCAATGACTTCAATATCAGCATCTCTTAAATAAACTCTTTTTCTGTTTCGATTGCGTGCATTAAATAATGCGGATCTGACCAACTCATTGGGTATTCGTCTTGTTGTTTCGTCCCAAAAAGGCAATTGCATCTGCGCGGCATTTATTAGCTCTTGACCTTTAGAGGCTCTGGCCTGCATAGATGCAGGGATAAATGACTGAAAAACATCATTAGTTGCAGTGTCAATTTTCTTTCTTATTGTTTTTTTATCCATACGCAATTATAAAACTTTTCCTTATTTCTAAGTGTTTAATGAACTTTAGCACACTGGATTTCCTAAAAAACTATCAGTAGAAGATGTGTTTTGCAATCAAGGTGGGTCATAAGTCAATAAAATAAATAGTGGTAGTCTTGATCTATATAACATTGAATGTCAGTTATGTGAGTCATAAGTCAATAGTTGTGGTGGGTCATAGATCAATAAGAGTTGCACTTTTTGTAACAAAAGAACTTTGATTATGAAAATTAGAGAGGTTGTTGTCTTTAAAGCGAGCTAGAGATTAATGGTTAAGTGGGTCAAAAGTCATGCGAGAATTCTGATTGGTATTGAAATGTTGATCTCCAAGTTAGTCGCCTTTACCAATATTTTCTAGATGCCCATGTCTGTTTTTACATGATAAATCCGCTATTTACATTCAATATTGATGAGCTCTTTTTTAATTACTCAGCCGACAAAAGATTGGTAAGGAAAATGGTTATCGATTAAGGTGAGTCATAAGTCAATAAAATGAAATTGTGAAATCTAGCCTGAATATTTGATCATGAAGGATGCGAAGGCTTTGAAATTAAGATACTTGAAACTGTTTCCAGATAAACTTATGAGGTTACGGGTAGAAAAGCGGTAATACATTGATTTTATTAATTTTATACGGTATCTATATGTGGTTTTATGAAATATCTAGGTTGGTTTTTTTATGATGTGAATGCTGGTTGAGCGAGTCAAAGATCAATAATTTGTGAGTCATAAGTCAATAATTTGCTATTTAAGAAGAGTTGAATCGCTGGAAATTCAGTTGAAGGGGGTCATAAGTCAATAATACTGCGAGTCAAAAATTAATATTGTTGGATCAGTAGGATTGGTGGGTTATAAGTCAATAACATATTTTCTAGTATCCTTTATATATGAAAAAAATAGCATTTGTGATGTCTTTATGGTTAAAAATAGGTTAAAGAAGGTTAGCTTTTTCTTAAAGCTAGAACAGATCTGGCCTGGAGGGTATTTTTAGAGGGTCAAAGATCAATGTTTTGGAGAGTCAAAAGTCAATATTTTAGAGGGTCATAAGTCATGCTCAAGGGGCCAAAAGTCAATACAATGTGGGTCATAGATCAATGTTAAGTGAGTCAAAAGTCAATGCAAAATGTTCATGTGATTTCTTTTAATCTCCCCAAAAACCAGCTCAAACAACATACCCACGACTGCATCCAGACGCTTGAACACGCGCATCTGGCTGCGGGCGGTTTCGAGTATGGAATTCAGTTTGTGTTTGCTAATCAGCTTAACCGTCCAGCCTTCACCGGAATCGTGCAGCTTGATGACAGGCGTTTCAAGAGCGACCACTCGGCACGGTAGTTCGGCTTTCTTCAGGCTTACGTCAGTTCAGTCCACTGGTTGATTCGGGAAGGATCAGGTTCACGCTCGGGAAGTAGGTGCTGAAGCGACCCTTGTCTCGCGAAATCAGCCGGTAACCGGCCACGGCGGCATGGGCGCCGATGAAGAAATCCGGCAGCACGTTGCCTTTCTGGCCTTGGCGCCGGCGGTATTGCAGGAAGGCTTTGCCGGCCAGGAATAAGGCCTCTCTGGGAAGAGTCAGCATGGCGAATCCCAGATGCTCGAACAAGGCTTCCACGTCTTCGATCCGTTCAAAGCCTACTGAACACTCGGCATAGATGATCGGGTTGATGACTAATGTATTGTTCTGGTCCAGTTGTTCCAGTGTCGAGGCACTCCATTCGAACCAGGCGCTATCCGGGTCGGCCAGGTCAGTGACGATGCAACTGTCGATCAGGATGACGGCCATGTTTCGCCCCGTGTCAAGGCCATGATTTCGTCGGTATTCATGGTCAGCTTGCCAGACTTGTAAGCGGTGCGGAAGCGGCTGGTTCTTTTGCGGCGAGGTTGAGCCTTAGCGATGTACCAGCGCCCGTTTTCATCCTGAAGAAATTCTATTTCGGTTTCAGACGGTTGAATGCCCATACTTTCACGGACGTTTTGGGGAATAGTAACTTGACCTTTGCTAGTTACGCGCATGTTGATCTCCGATAGGGTGGTAATACTTAAATAGTAATACTTGTTTACTGATCAAGTAAATAAGATTCGATCAATGGGAAGATATTGCGCCAAGTTGTGTTGACATTTCACCTCAGCCCAATCAAAGCCGTGACAAAATGCAGAAAGCCAGCATAATTCCGGGCGAGTTTCTCGAAGCGGGAAAGATTGGACGGTTGTGTTTGATTTTATTAAAAAAAGCCCTCAATCAAATGGTGTTCCTTATAGATAAACCAATCGCAGGCTATACACTGTTTACGGCGGCTACGAGGCGGAATGATTGCCTCAATCGCTTGGCTCTGTAAAGTTTCAATCAAGGCATCGCTATCGCAGCCTTTATCCGCAGCCAGTCGTTGAATACCTTCAGGCGCTAACGCCAGCCAGTTTTCTGCTTGGCCAATGTCGCTGTCAGTGAAAACATTCTGTAAATCAGGCCTATCTGTGCAGGCCTAAGGCAAATTCGCCGGCACCAGCGGGAAAAATGCTTAAAGATGCTGTTCCATTTGTCATCGTCAGCCGGCAAGGTTCGCCATTAACCGCCGTTGCGCAGACCTATAATACCGAGGTTACAGAAATTAATTATTCCAATTGAATCTGATTTTCTGCCGCCCACCTTAGCAACTTCTGATTCGGCTTAGGGGATTCTTGGGTTGTCAGGAATTGATTGGTCATTTTAATCCGAAAAGCAACCGCCAATTCCCAAGCTTTCTTATAGCCATGACGTCTGATAGACCAGCACCTTGTTTTAGGTTTTCCTGCAACAACCACTTTGGCCAACCAGTATGCATGCGTCACGCCGCTTTGGACATCGATTTTGTAATCAACAGAAACGCCTGTCACGCCACTTGTGTTCCTGGCATTAAAATTATGCGCAGCAGGCGCTTCTACAAATCGATGATCAATAATGCCGTTGATCTTGATCTGGGCATCACGCCAATGAATCGCCGCCAGCAAGGCTTGCTCTTTTCCGCCCAGTTTTTCATCTGAAAAGCTTTTGACGACCAAGGGTTTCCGATTACCTTTTTTGTAAATGCGGACCATCCAACAATGTGTCCTTGAGTAATCCATACGCGTAATGAAACGATGTGTTGAATCTTTCATGAATTTTGCACTTGCTTGTTTGTCCTTTCTTTAACGAATTATAGCCCGCAATATAGTAATCCTCTGCCTGTTCGCCAATAGCATTAAATATAGATTCTCTGCTTCGGCCAAGTAATAGGCTTGGGCTGCTCAGTCACTTCCCGCTCTTTGCTGTGCACGACCCTATCCAGGGTGAAGGTGCTCGCAGTTTTCAATGCCGGATGAAACCTCGTTGGCAGGCAGGAATCCAGGTTCAGCTTGCCGTTCTGCGCCAATACGCGCTTGTCGCCAAACCAGACGCAGCACACATCGTTCAGTTGGCGTATGCCCCGTCCGATAGCCTGTCGCAGCTTTCTGCGCGTGCTGATGACGGAGCGCCCATAGATCGTGGCCGTTATCACGGAAGGCGAGAAGCCCCGTTTCAGCATCGAATTCTTGATGATTTCCGCCATTGACTGATCCGGTGGCGCAAACGGAATTCGGGTGATGACCAGGTTCTTGACCAGGCCGGGCAGATTGACGCCTTCCCAGCAGGAGGGGGAAAGAAGAATAGCACCGCCCGTTTCGGAAAAGCGGGTCAGCAGCTCCTGGATAGGATCGGTTTCCGTATGCTGGATCAGTGTCGTGATATGGGGGTGTCTTAAACGGACACTGGCAGCGATCATTCGGGTGTCCCGGTAGGACAAGGTGAGGGCAAGCACCCGTTCACCGGCGGCCGAGGCTTTGGCAATCATATCGGCAACGTAGGCAATCCAATCGGGATCGCTGGAAAACTCATTATATCATAGACATATTTATACATCAGTTACCGCAAGTAACTCATTTTGGCTGCAGGAGTCCAATCGTCAAAACTGCCTTTTATTAAAAGGGGAGAGCTTTAGCTTGTTTCAAAACTGAAGTACACCCGGTTACGCACTCATCAGGCCCAAAACTTCTCAAAGCAGAAAATTAGCTTGGGCTGGTTGGCCGCCAGGGACCTCCAGCCTGCCATAGCCACGAAAATGCCTGATAAGTGCTGGCCGCATCAACTACCGGCTGCATAAAGACCGCTAATTGAGAGACAACTTCTTCCAGCGCGAGCGCATCCAGTTTATTTTTTCTTAAAAATGCCTGCCATTGCACTTGCTTCTGTGCGTCTTGTGCAAACGCTTCGGTAAGTCCGAAAGGCAATTGATCCGACAGCATGGATTTACGGCGATCGAATGTCGATCGGACAGCCTGGCAGAGAATGTCGCCCTCAAAATCTGTATGACAGGCCAGTATCCAAAGATCGAAGTAATCCTTCATGCGGCTGTTAGCAATGCCCAGGGATGAAAGCGCCTCGAATTTTTCCGCGACTACCGTGTAACGCGGATAAACGCTTAATTTCGGTGCGGCAAATTCTGGCAGAATAACGGGATAGGCCACCTCTTCAGGCCCTGGCGTAACTGCATCGCCAAACCCCATATCCACCTGGACCTGGCAGCGGGCGCCATCCAGGAGCCCGAGCAAGGTAACGCGTACGCCGGCATAATGCGCTTCCTTTCTGATCTCGGCCGCTCTCACGGTAGCGGATTGAAACGCCATACCATCCAGGACATCAAGTTCACAGATATCCTTGAAGATACCTTCGATATAGGTCAGATCGGCCGAACCGAAACTCAGAAAATCAGCATCTCTTGTCGGACGGTGCGGGATATCAAACCAAAGATCAAACAGCAAAGCGCCCTTGAGTAGAAACTGATCGGCATACTTTGAAATGCTGATCCGGTAAAGCAGGCGTTCAATGGCATAACGGGTCAGGACCAGATTGAAATCCTGTCTTTTCGTGCGCGCATGATTGAGCAGTCTGTTACGGACTGAGGCTGCAATGTTCCCGTTAGTCATGGCAAGCTTTCCATATAGGGACGCATGACATTGGCCACTCGGCACAGGCTGGCATAATGCCAGAGCTCATCCATGCTAACCCGCTTTTCTCGCCAGGACTCATGCAGCGCCTCCAGAGCCACCTCAAGCCCGATTTTGTTGCGGTATTTGAAGCAATCGGCCACCGTTCTGGCTACATTGGTGATACAGACCGGTACGCCATCGATCTGATGGACTTCCACGCCTTCAGTGAGTGCTGCGCCAGAGAACCGGACAATTCTCAGGGGCGGATAATCTATCCGCGGAGCACGTGCTTTATTGGGAATAGCTAGCCACACTTCAAACGGGGACTGGGTAGTGAGATCGTGGAAGCGTAATGCGGAAAGCAGGCAGACGATAGCGTGTGGATATTTGCGTGCGGTTTCGGCCAGTGCGCCATACTCGGACACTGGCCTATCAGGGCGGGCATAAAGTCCACGGCTGATCCGAATCAGCTGGCCTCTGCGTACCAGCCTCGTCAGTGCAACCCTGGGCAGGCCTTGGGCAGCCAGATCGCTTGGTCGGATCAGGGCATGCGTGTGTGCGAAGTCAAGGATTCGTTGGTAAGTGTTTTCCATGCGACAATAGTGTTCCAATTTGTTGGTAATTGTCAATAACTACCGACATAATGAAACCAAAACAGCGATGTCTTGTGGCTTGTAGACGTTTCACTTATTCACATGCGCTACATTGGCTCATATTCTTATTGGTTATCCGGAGCTTATTTTTATCGCTCGTTGATCTGTTCTTGTCACGGTATCATGGGAAAAGAGGTGCTATGCACTATCATACCTGGCCAGATGGAGAGCATTGCTGATCGTCGCCATTTGAAATCCACGCATCGAACTGTTCAACGGGTTGGCCATTGAATGTTCGGCCTTTGAATCCCAACTTTAGACGGCAGGCAGCCAAAGCGTGCGTTTGACGTTGTAGTGTTGTAAAACGCGCTCCCTGATTGTCCATACCCATGAGGGCCAGGGACTGGGACGCACTATCGCCAATAGGTATTTCTCGTGATTTGTGGCACGTGCATAAGTGGATATGGAGCAGGAAAGATTTCAAGCTGTGCTAAGCCAATGTGCATTGACTTTTGCCTGCTTTCTAATAATATTCTGTATAGATAAAATAATAAAAACGGCAAAAGTTGTATCGAACGCTTATTCTTTAACGTTCCGTAGTGAATGAACTTTTATTTCAGAAATCAAAAACATGGCAGTTACACGAAAAAACACAAACAAGCTGGATAGGGTCTACGGTCCGGATACCAATAAAACTTTATTGTCCCGCTATTGCGATCCACGGATGTTGAGCGCTTTTCTGCTGGTCGGCAATGCGCAGTAGCGTGCTGAGTTCTTCACGTCAGTCAATTTCTGGCTCGCCGAAACAGACAGTAGCGATAGGTCTGGCTCGCTTCTTTCGAGACCAGCTGCAAGTCATATCTGACGATCTGATGTCCATCACTAATTTCTAAAATCAATAATCACAAAGGAATGTTCATGCCTGCCTCATCAAGAATTTCTGATATGTCTATTTGCCTGATAGACATCAGTACATTTATCAGCATATTACCATGTATTGACGGCTTTTTTGCCGTAACCAGCTCGACCGTTATCATTGGAGGATGACCGAATGCTAACAATTACCCGCGCTCAACAATTGGCAATGTTGGGCGCAGACGAAAGATTATTGCGCAATTCGATACAAAAGCGAGTTAAAGAAGACTATCAACAGATTATTCAAGGGGTTCCCGACGATCTTGTTAAACTTATGATAAACCACGGCATAGACGTGGCGAGAAAGTTTGGCTTAAGCAGCCCCGTTGATATTGCTGGATTCGTGTACATCATGTTTGAGGTTGGACCGGAATTTTATCGGCAGCCGCAAATCCGGATGGTATTAGAAAATCCATCGATCCCCCCCAGTAATAAATTGCAAAAGTTATTTACAGACGTGTCGCCGGAATCCTGGCAACAAGTTGTTGCTGTTTTGCCCAAACTGACCTGGTTTCCTGAGCTAAGAAAGATGGAGAAATAAACATGGGAGCAGGGATTAAGGATCCAAAAATTCAAGGCCAGCTCAAGGAGTTAGAAACAGATACAGCTCAAGCAGGAGTGGAACTGGACAAAGCGCTTGTAGATTCGGCTATAGATTTAGCGGGCATAATGGACCCGACGCCTATCAGTGATGCTATAAGCCTGGGCCGAAGCGCTGCCAGCGGAGACTGGATAAGCGCCGGGCTTTCCGTGGTTTCCATGCTGCCTTACGCGGGCGATGCTATCGCCAAACCTATAAAAGGCGCCAAAATCACAGAGAGGATTTTGAACCTCAAAAAACGCATTGCGGACAATGCAGTTAAGGCACGGCAGGTTGTGATCAATTCCTTGAAAAAGGACGCGGCCATTATTCGTGCTGAGCGGGCCAAGAAAAAAGGCGAAGAAATCAGCAAAGAACTGACTCAACTGTGTCCAATGGAAGTCAATCGGTACGGCACCCATACGCCTAAAAAAGGTTGGAAGCAGGGCAGCGAACGCGGCAACGGGGCTTGGGATCCCAAAGAATCTGATCTTAAACCAGATAAAATACAAAAGATTGAGTCCGTCACCAAGGGTAAACCTGTTCAGTTTAAGGATGGGTACCCTGATTTTTCAGAATATATCTACAAAGCAAAGGGAGTGGAGGGTAAATCCATTTCTGGCGAAGTAGAGATACAATTAAGTAAAACAGGTGTTAGAGAAGAAGATTTTAAATTAGCCGATAAAGCGATGGCGGAAAAACTTGGAACAGACAAATTCAAAAGACCGAAAGGTTGGACTTGGCACCATACGGAAGATGGCACCACCATGCAACTAGTTCCATCCGATCTTCACAATAACGTGCCTCATTCAGGAGGCGTCTCATTAGCAAAAGACCCCGGGTATTAGTTAGGAGCAGCAGCGATGCTAGAAAAAATAGAAGATGCAGAAACTCCCTTAAAACTTCAAGAAATTGAGCAAGTAGAAAAAAAACTGAATATTGTTCTGCCATTGGCATACAAGAATTTTTTATTGAAATATAACGGTGGAAGACCGGAGCCAGCCGGATTTGATATTGTCTGGCCAGAAGACCGGATCAATAGTGAAACAAGACGCGAATGCAGTGAAGATTGGCGCTCATCAATGGTTGATTGGTTTCTCTCAATCTATGAAGGCGAATATAGCAATTTCATGGAATACAATCTGGTTGATTTTGAAGGTCGAATTCCCAGGGAAACTGTCGCCATTGCGCATGATCCAGGTGGCAATTTGGTTTTGTTGGGGGTAGCCGGTGAGCAGACCGGCAAAGTGTTGTTCTGGGTCAAAGACTACGAGAACTGGGAAGGGGATGACAGCGTTGAAAACATTCCCTGGTATGACAATATCGGCTTGATAGCCAACAGTTTCGACGAATTCATCAATGAAAAGCTCCGTGATTGAAATTGAGTAAGGCTTGGCCGCAGTTCGCTGAAACCTGGATTGAGAATTGGCCCGATGGGCTGGTGAGGTTGTCATTTCCACACATCGGCATTCGCTTGGAAGAACGGGAGGTTCATGCCTTGGGCGCACTCAATGGGATTGGCAGCCATCGCTTTGATCGATGTAGAGAAGAGAGCCTATCTGGATTGGAAGCCAGACTCGACGGAGCAATCCGTCTCTTTCCGCAAGGAGCGTTCATTCGCCTGGGCTCTCGCAGTCCAAAAGATACCGTCCACGGCATGATTACGCAGTGCAAGGCTTTTGACGGTAGGCAGGCGATCAGATTACTGACCTCTGGTTCCGAGAGAGTCGCTTACGATCTTAGGGCTGCCCGAAAGGCGAATTACCCACCTTGGGTGTTTGTTAGGCAATGGGTAGATATTTCTCCTGAAATGGAGTTCCGCTGCTTCATGAAAAATCGCCGTTTGATAGGCGTCTCGCAGTATTTTTACCAAACTCCCTTTTCTGTTTTGGCTTCTCTAAAAATCAGAAACACAATTAAAACAGTGCTGGATGAATTCTTTGCTGATTTTTCCAAACTGAGCCCATTGGATAATGTGGTATTTGATGTGGCGTTATTTTTGGACAAAGCCCCTCACGTAAAACTTATTGAAATAAATCCATTTCACCCATTGACCCAGGCTTGTCTTTTTTCTTGGCATACTTCTGATTTCGATGGCAGTTTTCGATTTGCACAACCTGATAGTAAGCCGGAACCGGTTATGGATTTTTTTCCCTTATTCGAATGAAACCTTGATGGCATGATGTGATGTGTCAACACTTTTCCGGAAACACGATTAACCTATGCCGCGTGGGGAAGGCTCTACCCGTAAGTCGTTAAAAATTAACGTAGATTTGAGTAATGATAAACTCATCAGAGCATTTAATCACGACTCGAAAAAAGCGCAAGCCAACATCAGGCAAAAATATCGCCTTTGGGACAGGTATGCCTGAATTTTAGGTACAGATAATAAAGCCGCACGAAACACAAGAATTCAATCAGCGCGAACAGCAGAAAGTAATCGACATAGACGAAACCGAATCTCGACAAGGCCAGAATGCAAAATACCCCCAGAAACTCAACCGATCCGGCCGCCAGGATCAGCAAAATGCCCGGCTTGCCGCAGAACGCCACGCTTAAGGTCATGGAAAAGGCCAAGGCGAAGGGCGATAAGCCCTCTACCCACGCATAGCGCAGGC
>Ga0208883_100308_pt1 | contig 17191 bp, 13 predicted proteins | sample LakWasMet43_HOW7_2_FD_183881 | JGI IMG/M metagenome (GOLD analysis project Ga0208883, IMG submission 183881) | Freshwater sediment methanotrophic microbial communities from Lake Washington under simulated oxygen tension - Sediment Metagenome... | ecosystem: Environmental > Aquatic > Freshwater >...
AATAATTACATTTTGATGACAGTTATGAGCCCACAAATAAAAAGTGCAACGGTAATTCCAATAATAACTTTTCTTGTTTTGTTTATGTCTTGAAACCTTGATACAAAGGTTCGTAGCTAATCCGACACCCCATGCTGAATCCTAACGGCGCTGGCATGGTTCGTTTTTAAGATCAACCGGGCTCACTATATTTGTCAAAAAATTACATTGTTATCAAACTGTAACAAACTAACTGTAATATATAAATCGAAGGCTTTTGAAGTCGCCATGGATTGACTAAGCATTTGCTTTCAGACCTACTATTTAGCCCCGATCAGGGGCTTTTTTTATCTTGACTTGATTATGCCGATATAAGTAGCAATGGTTAATTGGGCAATTTTAAAAATTCTCACAATCAATGTTCTTGTGTGTTGGATTGTTCTTATTGGGTCTTGCGCTGCACTGAATGGCATCGATGTCATCGCATGGTTTATAAAGCAATTGTCTGCGCTAGTACTTGGTCAATTCTAACTTGACGGATAAAAATAAATCCGTTCGTCCTGTCCCCTTCGACTACGCTCAGGACTAAAGGCTTTGCCGAAGTATGAGTGGATTTACACGAAATATATTTACACGACATATCAATTCTGGCTGAGTACTAGCTACGCAAACCTAATATGTAACTTGGTACCCGCTACCGCATAGTCTGCTGGCTCAAAGAGCAAATATCCAAGCAAACACCTAGCCTGCAGATCGGCTTGCCAGTTCACAAGTTGACCCGAGAATCACTTTGACATCGTATCCATTATGCATCTCGTCAATACACTGAAACAGAATACACTCCAATTATGCAGACGGCGTCAATATTCTTTAATTTGCCACTGTAGGATTAGGGTGCATGTTATCGGCAAACTCAAGCTCATCCCCATAAATAAATTGAACCGTATGTTGTCTGCAGGGGTCAACCTCAAGCTGCTCAGTAATTTAAACGCTAGATAAACCTTCAGAGTAAGCGGTCAACCTCTGGCTGCGCAGTAGTTTTAATGTTAGATCCATCTTAGGTCAAATCGTGTACGACTATGTTTTTTGTATATATGTTTTTTTGTTTAAAGGGAACAATTATGAAAATAATAAGAAATGTATCAAAAAATGCAGCAATTAAACCATTGACGATTATCCGCATGACTACGGTTAAATTCCCCAGTATTAACCTGGTTTGGAGCGAGAGAAAAAAAAAATATCAATTTACTGTGAAGGCAGGTCTGTTGTTGCTTTGCCTGTTTTCCAGTCCGATACATGCGCAGAATTTCTATGTCTGCAGCAATGGTGGAGCAGACAGTAATTCCGGTCTGACGCTTTTTGAGCCATGGCAAACTTTTGATTTCGCCATGTCAAGATTCAATACTTTGCATGCAGGAGATGCCATTTTATTCTGCCGGGGCGGGACGTTTACTACATCAGCTTTTTCCAGGATATTTAATCAAAACTGTAACAGGGACCAGCCTTGTACAATAGCGGATTATGTATTTCCAGGTACGTCTACTGTAAATGCTAATAATGACAAACTGCCTATTATCACAAGTGTCGGCACTCAAGGTGTCTTCAATTTTCAGGACGGCGGCAATGCCGATCATGATGAAGGCTATGTCGTTAAAAATCTATCGATCAAAGGGACTGGCACGGGGTTTGGTATTTTCCTGTTCAACGATGCGGATTATGTCACCGTCGATGGCGTTACGATTGATGGCTTTGATATTGGCATGTACTCGGCGGGCGCTAACACCTCTAATCCTGGAGCCAATCAGGTCAATGAAAACATCACGTTAAGGAATTCGCAAATCATTAATAATAAAGGCCAAGGCTGGCTGGGCTTCTGTAATAATTGCTTAATAAACAATAACATTTTTACCAACAATGGATTTGCCAGAAGGATTTTAAATCATAATTTATACTTTAGTGGAAATAACAATTTCAACGTTACAATTTCCAATAATACCTTACACAGATCGACTATTGTTAATGGCAGATGTGATGGTGTATCGCTGGTGGCGCACGGTGTCGTGAGTGATCTAACCATAACAAACAATACTATTTTTGAAGATCTCGGCGCCGCTGCGCAAACGTGTTGGGGTATCAGTGCCGATCCCGGCTCAGCAACTGAGGAAATCTTTGACAATGTTCTGATTGCAAGCAACCAGGTAATCAATGTCGGCAATGTCGGCATCGGCTGCGCTAGCTGTACTGATGTGCAGATTCTGGACAACACCATAGCACATGCCCAGGATTTCGTATTTACAGGCATCAGGATACCTGATAAGCCCGAGGACGCGGTTAAATCGGATCGGATACTGGTCTCTGGCAACCACATTGAACTTTTTGATCCTAACAACAGAGGAAAAGAGGGCATCATCGTAACTGTTCCAGTCGCTACCATAGAGCCAAATGAAGTCATTTTCGTACAATGATTTTATAAATGTGCGGCAACACGCTGACTTTAGTAGATTCTGAAACTAATCTTTATTGATGCATCCAGGCGTTCTTGCTAGGATGTTCTTCATTCAATCCCGATATAAGCGTTAATGAAATCCTGGTTGAAGACAAGAGTTTTATAAATCTCGATTCCATGGCTGTATGATGGATAAATCATAGGGTGGATTTGCCTCGGCAATCCATCAACAAACGGAATCTCAGAACTGTACCGCAATGTCATCTGACCTGCTTGAAATGGCGGCTTGCTGCGTGAAGCCGCCCTACTTGACTATTCGCTCAGCACCACCAAATCTGACTCAGGCAGAGGGACTCTTACCAAGCCGGCCTGGATATTTATTCCGGTTGCAACGTTTATCTAATATTGGCCAAGATGATTGGAAAGACATTGATCAGTCAGGCTTACGGGCGCCTGCTCCTGCTGAGAGGCGCAGATGCCTATTCACATAGATATAAATACCTTTGATCGTTCTATGCTTATCCATCGCGCTGAACAAGTACACAGAATGACTTCCATGGGTAAAGCTTAAATCCGCGTAATGGCTCGTTCTTTGGCTATAAACCCACAGCTTGCCTGATAATGCTTGCAAACAGCGTCGTTATTAACTGCTCTTGCCAGCTGATGGGTTAATTTGAGCTACTGAGGCCGAGTATAGTTTAACGTTATGAATTGACTTCTATTCAGCTCTTAATTCATTGTAGTATTAAATGCCCTTCCTCTTGATAAACGGATTGTCATCCAATACAAAACCTGCGGCATTCTTATGCCCGCCTCCGCCGAAAGCCTGCGCCAGATGGCCGACATCGTAATCGCCGATGGAGCGAAGTGAAAACTGCCATTTTTGCTTTCTGCCGTCATATTGATAAGTCATGCCGAATGTCCCCGATTTCTCGGCCAAAACGTGCCCGAGCTCGCTGGAGAAAGAGGATGACGCATTAACGGCCAGCCCTTTTTGCCCGTTCAACATGACCGGGTGCGCAATTTTCTCCAGCCTTTTTACTATCTTCTGGTGGAATTCGACGTACATTCTGCCAATTTGCAGAAGCTCATCCAGATCGATCGTACCCATTTCGGGCAACGTCATCGGCATCCGTTCGTAAAGCGCGCTGGTTATTTCGCGTGTACCGGCTAATTTGAATTTCCAGAGGTCGCGATCCTCGATGTACAGCAGGACTTTTGGCGGCTGACGTTCCGGGAAAAAATGTTGCCACGCCAGTACGCAGCCGCTTCGGGCCATATCAAAATATAAGGCAAGGTTTTCCGGCAGAGGCTGAGCCATGACTCTAGACTCAGACCGCGTCTCATGGGCTTTCGAAACGGAAGGGTCCGCGGAGAAACTTCTGTGAAAAAAAGCCTCGCACTGCTCCATGGCGGTAATATGGTGATCGATCAGGATAATCTGGCCGGCCTGCCTCGAGGCAGCAAGCAATTGTTCGGGCGGATAGGAGAAATCCAGTATGTAAATCACAGCTCCCGCTTCAAAGGCCGGGAACTCATCACCATGGCGTGCAGGAATGTAACGAGCATGGTTGCCCAGCTTGCAAAAAGCGCTCCAGGCGGCGCCTAGCCCATCCAGGCAATCGGCGTGATAAATGACCAGGGTTTCGTATTTTTCTATCATTATTGTTAGTTAAAAACTGCTAAAACCAATGTGGAGCCTCGGCTACACTCTCATGCTGCTGTTGCGTCGACGTATCCGCACACCTGCCCCGACACCCATTTCTGTTAAGGATAAGGCAAGAAGTAACTTTCCTGAATTTTGACGAACAGCAGGTGTGGGGCAACTTCGCCTACCAACAGTAGGCGCTCTAGGCGAAGCGCCTACTGTTGGAAGTCGCCCAGGGCGAATACCCAACAATGCCACTAAGTTAAGACTTGTTCCGTTCGCCCTGCTCCTTCGACTACGCTCAGGACTAGAAGCTTTGTCGAAGGGTGAGCGGAACAAGTCGTTAAGCCATTCATGGTTCGACAAGCTCACCACGAACGGCTTAACTTAACGGCATTGCCAGGAGGGCAAATACCCAAGGGCACAAGTGAATTCGCCCCTATATAAACGCTGATTTCATCGACAAATCGGAAAGTTATTTTTAACCGAATCCTAAACATCAATCTTCACTTTATTATATTCTGATCAAATTAGCCATCTGCATCCATATCAGGCGTAATTTCTCTTTGCTCCTGCCTTCGGGCAGACAGCGCAAATACTGGGCCCGTTTGCTTTCAGGCCATTTATCCGCAAGAGCCGCCCATATAGCATCAATGTTATAGACGCCCGTTGTTTGCAGGCTGACCGGTATACAATCAGACATGGCAATGTGCAAGGCTTCAGACACTGTTTCCAGCGCATCCCGGATATTGCGCGCTTTCTCGTTTTGCGGCGCCTGCACATCATAGGGCGGTTGCCATTCCCGCAGGGGCCGCAATTGATCGATGTGCGTGACTATGGCTAAGACCGGCGGCATGCTGCGGTGCAACCGTTGATCAAACCAATTGCGCAAATCGGTCAAAAACTGGGCATCGGCTTCGCGCCCTGCCTGTGTTGCCGAACAAACCAGCAGCACCAGATCAAAGCCGCCCAGCGCGCGTTCCGGCTCTTTCTCGAACCAATGAATTTTATCGCCATAGCCTGGACTGTCGAAGATCAACAGTTCACTACTGTCATCCTGCGCCAGCTTATAGACGGTCAATTCGTCAGTGAGAGGCAGCACATTCGTCGCGGCACGCAGTTCGCCAAGCAATGCATTGATCAGGCTGGATTTTCCCGCTTTCAATTGCCCGGCTACCAGAATACGTAAAGGCCGGATCATTTCAGGCGCCAATTCAGGCTGCGGCCCCGACTCGGCCAATACCGGCGGCGCTAACTGTCCGCTATACAGCGCAATGGCATAGTAACCGGTCTTCTTTATCAGCGTCCGCAGCAGCCACTGCTCCAGGAGTCCTTTCGGATATTGCGCAACCTTGCCCTGGAAAAAACCGGAGAGCTCGGCCGGTATGGCGGTGGCAGGGCTGAGCAGCATTCTACCCATACGGTAGATGAAGTGGCCTTTTTCCAGCCTTTGTTTCCATTTCCAGAGTTTCAGACCTTCATCGATGGTCAGCAAATGGCTGAACGGGATCCTCTCATCCAGTAACTGCCGCATATCGCGGCTGACTTGTTCGGTAATGAACAGGATATTGCGCAACGGGATATCGAGTTCGGCCTTACCCGCTTTGGGCCGGAAATGCCGCGCCACTTTGCGGATGACCAGCTGCGCCAGTAGCAGCAAACGCGCGCTATCGGTCAACGGATAATCGGCCGGATTGATCTCGTCCGCCATCTTATCAATTTCAGCCCAAACAGTCTCTGCGGCAGGCGACCAACGCTGATCCGCCTGCACATCCGGCAGTTGGAATGGCTCTATTTGCCGATGTTTCAACCAGTGGTTCAAAAGTGTGGCTGCGCCGTAAAACGAAGCCAGTGTTACGAACCCTGTGACCAGATAGTGGTGTTGCCACAACCAAAAAATGCCCAGCCCGATTAAGGCAAGCCACGGCAAAATCAACAGCAGGAATACAATGGTCCAAAGCCAGTTTGTAGGAAAGCGCATTATTAAACCTGTTTCTTTATGGAACTTCGTAGCACTTCCCTGCCGCGGGCTAATTCCGCATTGAATACTTCTCGCAACTTATCTGCGCCTAAAACCTTGCCTTGCTGAGTTTTGCTGAAATAAAAACACAGCGTTTTACCCAAGGCATAGGTAGCGGCAGCCGTATACACACCGGCAACACTAAGCGCGACTGTCTGCCCGTAAGCCGGAATCAGCTTGAGCAGTTCACGTCCTCCCATACGCGCCAGCGCCCCCATGCCCACAGCACTGACGATTTCCCTGATGCTCTGCTTAGTTAGCGGCAAGCCATACACATGGGCAATACTGTGAAAAAGTTTGCTCTGAATTGCAACCACGGTGCCCAAACTGGCTGCCGGCACCGGAATCGCGGCGGCCAGCCCGGCTGAGATCGCGTAGCCGATGACATGCGGATGCGCGGTCTGCCAGTACACATCATTGATATCGCCGATATGGTCTTCCAGCATGGCCCGAAGACCCAATGGCAAGGCCTGCTCTATGGCGGCCCATAAGGCATCCAGGCCATAATCCGACGGCGCATAGTCATCTTCCGGCAAGGTGAAGTCGAGCGGCACAAATGTCGCATTAATGCCGGCAAAATACTCGCGCTGCTTTAACAGCGAACAGCGTAAATCGGCAGGCACCGACTCGTCGATTCGGCCGTCAGCAAACGGATAAGGCTGGATATGCGCCATGGCCCGGTTGGGATAGCCTTCATGCAAGGCTGTTTGAGCCACGATGACCGGCCATTTGGGATGCGCTTTATGAACTTGTTTTAGTGCAGCCAGGACCGCTTCCTGCTGATGATCCATGGCCTTGATCACGACGATCACAAGATGCGCCTGCTGTTCGCACCATTTCATATCTTCGCTGGCATCATAACCCTTCTCGGACAGCCCTCGGGTATCAAGAAAACGCAGAAATGCAGTTTCGGCATCGGGAAAATCGAATAACATGGCCGTGCGCGTACACGGCTTGAAGCCATTGCCAATCTCCGCGGCGGATGAACCGGTCAATGTCCTGATGATGGAGCTTTTGCCGCTCTGCGTCTTGCCCAACAGCCAGAATACCGGCACCGGCAAACGTTCGTGGATGGCTTTTATTTTATCTTCCGCAGCCTTATCGACTTGAGGCTTGACGATCTTGTCTATGTAGGCGGAGGCACTCGAAAACGGGTTGCTGACTTTTCCCGACCAGGATTTCCAGTTGGTGAATTTGGACATAAAACTTTAAGAAATATTGAGTTTGTATAAAAAGACTCATGCGAGCACCCATCTTTTCGCATATTTTGTTTTACAGCAAACCCAATGGGAATCATCCGTGAACAATCTACGCTCTTTTCCCTATGATCGATAATTTTATTAACCGGTTCCATTCATCAATTTTTCAGGCGAAAGCAGGCAAATGTTCGCGTAGGTGCGAATTAATTCGCACTTCTCAAGCGCTATACGCCGCTATACAAGTGTGCCTCGGGTCGAATTAATTCGACCCTACACCTGGAACACCGTCGGAACGGCGATACCGATAAACCGGTGTTTTTTAGCTACACCGGCTTTTCAGCCTTAATTTCTTTCAACAAATTCTCCACGGCCTCTTTCTCGACAAAGCTTTTTTGTTTCTCGCCTATCGCCAGCGCTTTTTCCAGTTCGGCAATGGCGGCAGAATTGTTGTTTAGCTTATGATGAGCAAGGCCTAAATGATATTTGAAAACAGGAACTTCGGGCATTTTGGCAACAACATCCTTAAACACCCTCAGCGCTTCGTCATTGCGATCACTGTTTAAGAGCGCCCATCCGTAAGTATCATGAAAATAGGGCTGTTCGGATTTCTCAAAACGCGCAGCCAGTTTCACGGCGCGCTCAATATTTTCCTTGGTTTTATAGCGATCAAGCAGCAATGAAACCAGATTGTTCACCGCAATATCAACATTCGGGTTCTTGGCAATCACCGCTTCGTAATTTTCCACAGCCTTATCATAATCGTTGCTTTTCTCATAGATAGCGGCCTGCATCATTCTTAAGCTGATATTGTCAGGGTCATTTCCCAAACCTTTTTGAATTACTGCAATAGCTTTTTCACGTTCTTGATTTGCGGCATGAATGCCGGCCATGGCTTCATAAAATCCAGTTGCCTTGGGCCACTTCTCGGTCGCTCCGGACAACAGTTTAAGTGCTTCATCCGGGCGTTTATCAAGCACATACAACTGGCTTTTCAAGATCAATGGATAAGAATTTTCCGGATTGGCCCTGATAAATTCGTCCAGATATGCAAACATGTCTTTGCGCTGTTTTAAAGCCTCGTAACTGCGCATCAATCCCACCAAGGCATCAGACAATCCCGGAGAAACAGCCAGCGCATCCTTATACTTGGCGATCGCGTCCTGATACTGCCCTTGTCCTTCCGAGACCTTGCCGCTCAGGTATTTGGAGAAGCCATCACCCTTTGGCTTGGTCGAAATCACATCAGCGACTTTCTGGGTTCCCGACCAATCCTTCTTCATCAATCTGACCTGGGCCAAAGCCTGTAAAGCGCCGGCATGATCCGGCTTAACCGCCAGTGCTTTCTGCAAAACTTCGTCAGCCCGGGCAATGTCTTTGCTTTTGATCATTTGCGCCACCACCGGCATGACTGCGTCAAAATTGCCGGGATTTAAATCGAGCGCTTTACGGAAGTGCTCATCAGCAAGCGCATGGGCATTTTGTTTGTTATAAGCGTGAGCCAGCAAAACCATTGCTTCATCTGACTTCGGATAATCGCGTAATATGCCGCGTAAATCAGAAACAGCCTGATCGGTCTGCTCATTGAGCAATCTGATTCTGGCCCGCAGCAACAAGGCGTCATAGTCTCCGGCATTGACCGACAGCACCTCATCAATCAGCTTCTGCGCCGAATCGCGGTCCTTGTCGCTAAAGGCTACTTTGGCCAGCAGCACCTTAGCTGCCAAACCTTCCTTGTCTTCCGATTTGTTATTGATCAGCCAATTGAGCGACTCTTTTGCCTCCGCCCATTTATTCTGACTGATCAACAACTTGGCGAGCGGCAGATAATACCCGGCAGTATCGGGCTGCTGCGCGATATAGCCCTGCAGCACCTTAACCGCTTCGGCAGGGTCTTTAGTATGCAAGTAATCAACCAAAACCAGTTTTGATTTCAAATCATCGGGATGCTCGTCAATCACTTTCTGCAAAACCGACCTGGCATCGGCATCTTTTCCCGATTCATCATAGTATTTGGCCAGCGCATACTGGAAATCCAGTTTATCGGGATTGCTCTTAATCAAAGTTTGATAATCCGCTACCACCGCCTCCGGTTTATTGGTTTTGATATCAATCTGCAATTTCAGCATAGTGAGCGCCAAATCATTGGCATTGACTTTAAGCGCATTCTCCACAATGGCCAGGGCCTGGGTAAAATCCTTGCCTTCCATGTACACAACGGCTTTTAAATTAACGGCATCGCTATTGCCTGGAGCCAGAGCCAGTGCTTTATCTGCCTCTTCCAAAGCCGCCTTCTGGTTGCCTTGCCGTAATAAAACCGTTCCTTTCAGCACATGAGCATCGGCATTGTCAGGTTTTAACTTCAGGATAGCTTCCGCTTCAGCCGCTGCCTTATCGGTCTGGCCGGACAACAATAATAGCTGCCCCAATTTTTTATGGCCTTCAACATGATCAGGCGTCAGCTTGACCACTTGCGACAAATTCTCAAACATCCCTTTCCAATTCTGGTTTTTTTCATCCATTAACGCCAGATGAAAGTAGGCATCCGAAAGATTATTGTTAATTTGCAACGCATTTTTAAACTCGACCCGGGCCTTTTCATAATTTCCCTTGCCGTAAAATTCCTTGCCGCTGTCCAAATAATGCTGCGCTTTTTCAGTCGCGTCGCCGCAGGCCTGGAAACCCAAAGCCACTCCGGTCAATAACAGAGCTCTAACTAATTGCATCACTTAACCTTCTTTTAAAAAATTGAAATTTATTCACTGATATTACGCATGGACCGTATACACACGCCAGTGCAAATTTATTTATATCCGAAGTATATTTGCACTGCATCGAAACTGCCTCCGATCGAATTAATTTTGCGCAGTTGTAGGGTCGAATTTATTTGTGCCCCTTGCGGGTATTCGACCCGGAGCAAACGCCAATGTACCAGCCTATGCAGTGCGAATGAATTCGCACCTACACGGCAGATATGAATCAAATACCGGAATGTTCGCACTAAAACTAAAACAGAACATAGATCGATTCTTACGCAACATCAGTTAATCAGGAATATATTGCGGCAGAACCGGCAAAACCTCTTTGGCAAACCCCTGTAAACGCTGATCAGCAAGATCAAGGCTTTCACCGGGATTAACCATCGTAGTCAGGCGTACCAGCGCCCCATCGGTTCTGTTTAACAACAGCGCATCTTTGAACAAGTACCATTTCATTAAATACTCATTCGCCATCTTTCTGCCTCTCTGTTGAAACCAGTAGTAAACCAACTGCGTCATTTCGCCTTTTTTGATCACAATCCGATTGACGTCGAGAAGCCCCAGATTTTTTCGCTCAATCTCGGCAATCTGCCAACCGCCGCCCGGGATACAGACACGCGGCGAATGCGGAGAAATTCCTTTCCGCTGGGAAGCATAATAAGCCGCATATAAATTCACCGGCGCTCCTTGGGCTTGCTTAAAGTCGGCCAGGATATAATCCGATAAACCTAACTTATCGATAACGGTATTTTCCATGCTGGCCTGCTGTCCTTGCCAGTCTGTCAACTGCATCGGAAATATCGGAAAGTTTTTTCGCTCGGGAAAGACCTCTGCCCGCTTATCGATTGAAAATACCGTAATAGTGGTCACAACCAGACCGGCAATGATCGCAAAAAAAGGGCGTGATAACGGCCTGACTTTTGCTTCTGTCATATCACCAACAGATGTGTCGACCGCCAGACCAAAAATTTCGGCAAAAGGCCGGTGATCCGCATCAAGCCTGGACAATAAAATCATTTCCGCTACTAGAATCCCCAGACAAGCCATAAAAACGACCCAGCCTTCAAAGTCATGCAGAAAGCCTTCTGCCATGCTTGAGCCCCAGTTATCAACCAGAACACCAATCACCGCTATGCGGAAGCTATTCATGAACAAGGTGATCGGAATAGTCGATAAAAACACCAGAGCGCGCTTCCAGAAAACCGTGTTGTACATATAGGCGCAGATAAAGCCCAAGCTCATCAGCGGAAAAAGATAACGCAACCCGCTGCAAGCTTCCACAACCTGCAATTTATAGCTGCCTAAATCAATAATGTTGCCTTCCAGATAAACCGGAATCTGGCACCAGCGAATAAAATACACGCCCAGTTTTGAGGATAACAGCTGTAAATTGGCGGAAAGGCTGGCTTCAAGAAAATACGGCAGCGGAATGGCAAAGGCCAGCAGCAGAATAGGCACGATGATCGGCTTGACCGCCGGCCAGCCCATAATGGACAAGGCAATGCCTATCAATACGGCGATAAAAGCATACTGAATCAGTATAAAAAGCGCGCTGATCTCGCCTACCATAAATACGGCCAGCGCCAACAGAACAATGCCGAATCCCACCCAGGAAGGCGAAAAATCGGATTGTTGAATGAGATTCCTGCGCTGCCAGATAAAATACAGCGTAATCAACGGAAGCATATAGCCATGGCTATATTCCTCCTGCTTTTCCCAGCGAACAAGCAACTCCTGTAACCCGCCGGCAAATGCAGTCAATAACAGTAATAAAGCAAAGCTGATTAACGCCAGATATCGATAATCAAATTTCCAGATGGCAAGCGCCTTATTCATTATATTTTTATAGCGTTAAAGTTGTGGAATTAGATACTGGGCTGAGTTCCATTTAAAAATCCTGATATTCTGCTGATTAATATTCTGGAAATTCAACTGGCATCCCTGTTGATTTAAATGCTTATAAAGCAATAGACAAAGTCCTAAAAAAGCCCCATCAATTATCGGCACAGCTTGTAAATCAATTGTTACATTTTTCTTTTTTGAAACACACGCTTTAAAAACCGGCCTTAACGCGGCAATTGTCTTATCAATGCAGGTTCCAATCAAATAAATTTTAATCGTATGCCCGTCTTCTTCAGCATTAATAACAACGGGTTTGCTTTCATTTAACTTTTTCTGATTTAAACGTATCCAAATGGCATAAGGAATCACGTTGTTCAAGAGTAATTTTGCAAACCGTAAACCGTCGAAAAAATAGCGTTTCCATAGTAAGGGCTCTTCCAGAATACGCCATAACCATTCCAGTCCGACGCGCTGCATCCAGACCGGCGCACGCTTTACCGTGCCGGCAAAAAAGTTAATGACCGCTCCCAAATGACTGATCACCGGCGCCTTTAATTGATGCCTGTTTCTCTCAATCCAGGCCTGCCCTTTCTTGGCGCCTAAAGAAACAATCAGAAAATCAATCTCATGCCGATTAATTTCGTCAATAATTTCAAGGGTGCTCATTTCTTCAATCGAGCCAAACCCAGGACAATAATGCCCTACGGCCTGTAAGCCTGCATTAGCCTGATTAATGACCTGACAAGCCTTCTCACCGACCCCAGGCTCTCCGCCAAAAAAAAACACGCGTATAGGAGGCGTGTTTTTTTCAGCAAATAAAGCTTCGATCAAATCCGAGCCTGCTACCCGTTCAGGAATAGGAATGTTTAACAATCTGGACATCCAGATCAGAGGCATGCCATCAGCAACCGATAAATCGCTGTTTATAACGGATTCTTGAAAAGCTTTATCCGTTTGCGCCGCTATCAGAAAATTAAGATTAGGCGTCGATAAGAAAAACGGCCTGTCTTCTTTTATGGCCAGTTTTAAAACTGAAATTGCGGAAGACGCATTCACCGCGTCGAAAGGCAAACCGCAAAGACACCATGATTGACGATAAAAAGCTTCCATTGAATAGTTTTTAGTTTAAGTAACAAACATAGAATAAATTAGGGAATTGTAGGTGCGAATTCATTCGCACTGCGCGGATACCAACAGTAGGCGCTTTAGGCGAATCCGCCCCTCCACCGGAAAATCATCCGTACACGTTAGGAAATTATTTTATGCCCATTCCTTAGCTAATGGAAAATTAAAAGCTCAAGCTGAGATCACGTATTTCTGAAAGAGCTTTGCAAGCTGAGTAGCATTATCCTTTAAATTAAACTCCTTTTTAACTTTGGAAATAGCATTAATAGTTAATTGTTTGGTTAAAGCTTCATCTTCAATTAAAGCCTGTATGGCATTTGCAAGCTGTATTTTATTTCCAGGCTCAACCAATAAACCCGTTTCACGGTCAACGACCAGTTCCGGGATTCCCGATAAATGGGTGGATATTACAGAAACCCCGCTCAACATGGCTTCCATCAACACTACAGGAATACCATCCATATCCCCGGCGTTATCTTTCTTGCAAGGCAACACAAAAACGTCCAGCCCATTGAGAAACTCAGGTATAGCAGAGTGGGCAATCGCCCCTGCAAAAGAAACACAGTCATCAGATAGACCTAGCTCCTTAGCTAATTCTGCCAGATAACCTTCTAACGGCCCCGATCCGGCAATTACCAATTTAAAATTTATGCCCAGCTTTTTCAGTTCTTTTGCGGCACCCAACAGATCATCAGCCCCCTTCTTTTCCACCAGTCTACCGATAAATCCGATTCTAGGCACATCGGATAAGCCTGATTTTTTCTGGCGGTTAAAGTGTTCAACATCGACACCGCAACGTACAACAACAATCTGACCAACATTACACCCCTGCCGGCGAAGAAATTCCCGATTGAATTCAGAAATAGTGACAAAAAACTTTGCCCTATTCACTTTCTCAGCCAATAGCCATGCCCTTTCGAATAAATCATTGGCGTGAGCCGTCACACTGAAAGAAATGCCCGATAAGAAAGCCGCATACATAGCAATATCGGCAGGCACATGGGCAAAATGCACATGGATATGCTGAACACCGGTTTTTAAAAGCTGTTTGGCAAGAATAACTGAATAAAAAAAGCGAAAAGCCAGTCCCATCGCCGTTCGAGACAAAACACCCACCTTGAACATATCCAACAACAGCATCTTCAGCGTATTTAGATACCGAAGTGGATGCTTCAAAAAAAACAGGACATTCTCTTTAAGTACAACGTGTTTCTTTTGCGCATACAAATGAAAAACGCTTGCTTCCAGATCAGCCAGTTTATTACCGACTGCGGGAACACTTGGCCGGTGAACCGAAAACGGTACGACCGCATAGCCTAATTGCTCCAGCTGAAAAATTTCATTGTAAACAAAAGTTGCCGATAATGCCGGAATCTCAGGGGCAAGATAGGCTAGCTTGATTTTTTTCATAGTTATAGTCAAATTATTAAATCAGCCTTTCCAGACCACAGCTTGCTGGTCATTTAGCTCGGCAGTAGCCCGCTCCTTGCCCTTTAGCAAACAAGCCCACTGATATTTCCTTATAAACTTGACCAATTCCTTATCTTCGAATCTCGGCAATCCCTTTATCAAACTGCTCAAATAGCCCCAGAACATAGCCAATCCGCCGGTCACATAAGGAGGATGCGCCATGCGATACACGGCTGAAGCCAACATGTAGATCAATCCGGTCCCCATGAAATACTGACCAAACCCATGCCGCATCCGTCCTGTAAAAATGTTCTTCTGGCTTGAACCCATAGGGCGTAAATGAGTAAACCTTAAATCAGGCTCATCCCAGCTTACGGCAATCCAGCCCAGTTGCCGGCAACGATGGCCATCAATACCATCCCACATTACCTGTCTAACAAAACCACCAATCTGCTCGAAACACTGCCGCCGATAAAACTTTGAAGCTCCGATGGCATTCTCATCGCCACAGCCTTCGCTGACCAGCTGACCGCTGTTCTTATCTATGAAATAAGGCTTACCACTACAATTGCCCAACCTGGGATTTTCATTCATACGCTGAATCAAAATCTCAAAATAACGGGGGGGCATAATTAAGTCCAGATCCAGTTTGCAGATAAAATCGAATTCGCTCAAATTAACCGTATCAAGACCGGCATAAAAAGCCTCGATCACACCCGGTCCTACACTACGATGTCCGCGATCTGTGCGCGTAACAATTTTGATAAACGGATAACGGCTCGCATAATCAGCCAAGATAGTCGGCGTTTCATCTGTAGACCCATCATCGACAATTACCCATAATTTTGGTTGAATCGACTGTGCGACGACGCTATCCAGCGTTTGCTTCATAAAGTCGGCTTCATTGCGACATGGTGATATTATTAGATAGTTAGAAACGTTATTACTCATATATGCCCTATTCAGAACTCATATCGCGAAAAACCTTAAGTAAGTCATTTTTTAGTCAATATTAAGTGGCTACTACATTGCTCGATCTCTTTTGTACTTTTAAAGAAAGCGCCTTCCCGAATGAAATAAATTTCTTCTCATAATAAAATGTTGACAAATGAGCAAGCACAATCAGAACAGTAAATAACAGTGGTCGCTTTATATATTTTTCCAATATCTCACCTTCACCAAGCCATGTGTATCGCATCCCGCCATGAATAACATAAAGTGCATATGAGATTGAAGCCAAGTAGAAAAGAATCTTACTATTCATTAGTCTGGATATATGATTAGATGAATATCCAAATAATGATGACCCAATCAGCATAGCTGCTAAATATGGCCTGAAGTAGTTCATAAATCCACTTTCAGGATGGCAGGATAATAAAAGAAGAGCAATTAATACCCATTGATTTAGCCATCCCAATAATTTTTTTGGATAGACTCCTAACTTGTCATTAAAGGAAAGCGCTAAAATTCCACCTGCAAGAATTTCATCCACTCTATACCAAGTGTTAATGGCCACATACACGCCATCGTGAACTCGATATAGCGTCACAATTAGGCAGAGCGCAGGAATTAACAATAGTCCACGCCCTTTCAAAAGAAGCACAAGAAAAGCAATCCCTATATAAAATTGCATTTCTACGCATAAACTCCAGAGATGGCTCGTGGCATCAGTTAACTGCATAGGCGGCCAATTAGCATAAAAGAAAATATGCGCCAAATACTGATTGATATTAGATTGAGTTAAAAATAATACGATAATGATATATAACCAAGCTAACGGAACAATACGAAATAATCTTCTAATTAGAAAATCCAAAACATTTTGTTTTCTCAGTAGAAAATTTGTTATTAAAAATCCCGATAGAGTAAAGAATAAACTCATTCCTAATGGCCCAGCCGCATCATTTAACTGCCAAGATTTTGGTCCAAGCGGTAATAAATGTGCAGCTAGCACAATTAATATACTCAGACCACGCCATCCATCTAAAACTTGATAACGATCCGCTTCTGCCTGCGCTATTGTTACGCTTGCCATATAGCTTTTTCTTCGATTTTACAGATTAAGCGCACCATTATAATCATCAAATTATTAACTACAATCGACCATCAACCTGATCGGATGGCAGCAGATATTTAATATCATAAATAACGTGATTAGCTTTACCTAAAGCTCTTATTCTTTGTGCTTCAATTTTTTTACGCTGTATATTTTCAATCACTTTAGCCGCCTCAGCCACTTTGATACTACTCGTCTTACGTGTTCCAGCTGTAATAATTAACTTATATAAATCATCAACAATTGTGGCAATCTCAGACGTTGAGCCTGAAGTTATTTTAAGAATATTAGTCAGCCGACGTTCTTTATCGCCCGGATTGATTCTCTCAGTACTATCCTATATAACCCATACCAACAATTGCAATTTTATAATTATGACCAATCATCCTCCCCCTTAATGCAATGCAAGATATAACAGAATAGTAAAATGAATATATACGTTCTTTGATTGATCTTATTTATACTCAATAATCTTATAAACTTTATTATTTTTTTTATTCAAAATGAAGTCCATTATCCCATTGAATTGAGGAAACTTAGCCAACATAACAAAACTTGCATATAATAAAGATAAGCGTCTTGAAATTAATTTATGCTTCTTTATTGCGACTTTAATTATTTGCAATAGATAAACAAGCCATCCAAGCATAAACCATTGATTATTAATTGATAAAAACAACAATAAAATTGGAATTATACCTCCCCAAATA
>Ga0208883_100316_pt1 | contig 16772 bp, 9 predicted proteins | sample LakWasMet43_HOW7_2_FD_183881 | JGI IMG/M metagenome (GOLD analysis project Ga0208883, IMG submission 183881) | Freshwater sediment methanotrophic microbial communities from Lake Washington under simulated oxygen tension - Sediment Metagenome... | ecosystem: Environmental > Aquatic > Freshwater >...
TTCTTTCCGTTAATGCGGCCGCCTGCATTTTCTTTCACAACCACCCGTCGAGTCTGGCGGAGCCTTCCGATGCGGATCGCCGGATTACTACCCGCCTGATCGATGCTTTAAAACTGATTGATGTCCGGGTTTTGGATCACTTGATTGTCACTTGCCGCAGTGCCTATAGTTTCGCGGAAGCTGGAATTTTATAAACTTTCTGAGGGGCGGATTAAGCCGCCCCTCATTATTCATTGAATGATTTACAGGGGTTTTTATGGAAACTGTACCTATTTATGACGTGGGCGGATCGTTGCCGATTTCGCTTGAAGCCTTTCGAAACCTGCCGTGCGCCTTGCCTTTCAGTCACGCGGCATACGTGCCACCTACGCCTGAAGAAGTGAATCGATTGATTAAGCTAGTCGGTTGGTCGCAAAGTGTCACAGCAAAGCTTGTGGGCGTTAATTACGTGCCTAAAAAAGGGTCATCGACGATTAGAAAATGGCAGGCTAGTGTTGAGAAAGATGATTATCGTGAAATACCGTATTCAGCATGGCGGTTGATGTTACTTTATGCCGGTGTTGTATCCATTGATGATGGATTGGCTGCGTTGAATGTACATAGCTGAAAACCAGGCGCTGATCGGTGCCAGCGCCGGGTAGTGTGCTCTGTATCGCGCGCGCTACGCGCAACAGCGGCCACCAATGCGCTCGATCATGGCCGATATTGCCAATGTGCAAGAATGGCTAGGTCACGCCAACATCGCCACCACGCGAATTTACGATCATCGCAAGAGCAGGCCGGAGGATAGCCCGACCTTCAAGGTGAACTATTGAAAGTCGGGTATGAGTTTAAGTCTCTGTAGTTGGTCTTTCTTGTTGTCGCCAGCGGCGAATAACCTCTGTTACATAATCTCCATTTGAGGATTCATCTTTCCATAAAGAAGCAAATGGCACATCGGCACTGTGTGGTCTTTGATCTTCGGGTAAGTCACTAAATTTTACTCGAACGGGAACGGTCGTCCCTTCCCCTACAATCAATGCTTCTTGAGCTCTTAGTGTCGGAAGAACATCAACGAGACTACGAACACCATCAGGCAACGCCCTTCTTACAAAGTGCTGATCTTGCTCATTACTCATCCTTAATGCTATAAGTGTGTTACATTGCGAAAGGATTGTTTCCGCCAATTCGGATGGTCTTTGTGAAACAAGACCGAGAGAAACACCGTATTTTCTTCCTTCCTTCGCAATTCTTGACAAAGCCTGTTTTGTTGGTTGGAAAGCTGCCTCATCACTTCGTGGTGCATACCTATGAGCTTCCTCGCACACAAGCAAGATAGGAACTTTGACCGGTCTTGGACTCCAAATTGCAAAATCGAAAATCATCCGACAAAGCACAGAGACAACAACATCGACCACATCAGATGGAACGCCTGATAGGTCAATAATCGATAATGGTTTGTTTGCAACTGGAATTCTAAGATAGTTGCCGATAATATCGGCAAGCCCATCAGATACGTCGCTATCAGGCCTGATTAAGAAGGAAAATCTTTTGTCAGCTTGGAGGGCTTCTATTTTTCCAATTATTTTATCGTATGGTGCTTGTGCGGAAGCTTGGGGTGGTTTCTTGCTCTTCACGTCAGCTAAAAGTTCGCTGAGTTTGTAAGGGACAGGCGTATCGACAGTAATGCTCTCTTTGTCGATCCCTGATATTACAAATTTACGACGCGCTGCAAGAATTGCTTCTTTGAGAATATTGGTTTGACTGGTCGCGGCATGCTCTGTTTTCCCAACGAAAAGCTCAATGCTCTCCTCAAAATTCAATAACCAATGTGGCAAGTTCAAGGTTGTAGGATCGATCATCTCTGCGTTATTGCTAAAAGCACGCCCATATTCATTATGAGGGTCGAGGAGAATAATATGACCATTTGGGGCAATATTGAGGATTGCCTTCAGCAACACCGTCACAGAGCAAGATTTACCAGCTCCTGTTGTTCCCAAGACCGCAAAATGTTTTCCGAGCAATTCGTCTGTAAGAAGATGAACAGGGAGTGCCGATGCTTGAGAAAGAGAACCGATACAAATTGATGGTTTGTCTGGTCTATGGTAGATACGACTGAGTTCACTAACTGTGGCGACAAAGATTCCTTGGCTTGGTAGTGGATAGGTCACTACACCGCGTTGAAATATAAAATCCTCTTCACCAATGCCAGTGCGAAATCCTTCACCAAAAAGTTCGATTTCTAGCCATTTGGCATCCCCAATTCGTTCAGCCGTTTTCTTACCGTCTGACTTTTCGGTTATAGCAACTTCTGCCATACGAAGAGCTGTGACAATGCCAAATACTAGCTTGTCACCGGACTCTATTTTAACAATAGAACCAACCTGTCCAACGGTATATCGGCGACTTTTATACGTTCTGTAAAGGTCTTCAATCGATGTCTCAAGTTCGCCTATTATTTTTGCCCCTGATACCTCTATGACTCGCCCTATGCGAAGAATGTCATTACTCATGCTATTGCTCCGGCGATGTAATCAACAAGGTTTTCAAACTTCCACAGGTTCTCTTTGAGAAGATTTTTTGCATCTGCTTCGTCTAGCGCACCCCCCACGAAAAAGCTGTCTCCTACATAAGCATTGAACCGCTGATTGCAGCGCGATCCCAAGGCTTCTAGCTTGAGCTTTTGATCGTTCAAATCAGAGTCCGGTCCGACAAGTGCGATGACAGTAAGATTGCTGCTACTGGAACAAACAGCATCAATAATAGCCTCATTGATATGTTCATCATTAAAGCTGTAGCCAAGGGTAACGAGCCGGTTATTAACGCCTGACCGTCTCAACCGGTCTCTAAAGCGCCCAATAAGTGTTTCATAGATGCCAAACTGTGTTTGAACATATTTCTGCTCGGACGGATAGACAACGACTGGATCGTCAACCTCTTGATCAGGTCTAGCGACAATCCGTCGGACGTGACCAGTGTTTTCCCTGCGCCAGTTTATAGAACCATGCAGTTTATAAAGCCTAAAAGACAATTGACTTGCGGGCGTCTCGTCGAACACTGTCGGGTCGAACCATCCATTGCGAGAACCTCTAAAACCATCAGTGTAATGCAACATTAGATGATCGAGAGTAGCCTCGATAACGGTATCGTAATTTAGTGTAAACACATCCCTACCCAAATCTGAACGTGAGCTGCCGATCCGTTGTAGGAAACGCGCATGGACTTGGCTTTCTACCCATGAATCCGCAATCTGATCGACAATTTCTTTCTTAATAGATTGCAGAGATTGCTCGATCCAATCTGGTTGCAAATGATGGTCATTGGTATTTTCAACAGTTTTTAAGATGAATTGATACCGCACGAGATAATTAATTAAGTCCTCAATAGTTGGTGGCCTAATGCCCGTTTTCTTTAGTCCATCGAACTCTGTTTTGATTGTCTCATCGACTGCGTCAAGAACGCGATTCGTTAGTTCACCAATAAGTGGCTTCCCTGCGCACCTGCTACACCCAGCCCCAATAAGAAAAGAGCTATCTGGGCTAGTCAGCCATTCCGTTACACGTTCTTTGGTCTCTCTCATTTATTACTTCTCCAATATCTAATCCCTAACACGACAGTTTGTCATCAGCTATGCGCCATAACATCTTCAAGTTTTGTCGCCTTAACAAAACGTGCGGGGTTGTCGCCGATTGCCAAGGCTTCAAAATGCGCCTCGCCACATTTGATTTTGGCGCTTTCCTTATCGCGTAGGTCATCGGAGAAAAGACTGCCCTTGGTTTCCACAACAAAATAAAGGCGTTCGGCACCGTCCAGCTCGACCAACACCGCCCAATCAGGATTGTAGCTGCCTAATGGTGTTGGAACCTTAAACCAGCCTGGCAGCTTGGCATATACTTTGACCGACTCGTTCTTTTCCAGTTGTTCGGCGAAACTGCGCTCAACTCCACTGGAGTCATAGACGACATGCTCATGGACAGACTTTTCGACGGCCAGCATATTTTTTAGATAGCCGGTTAATTCTTCCTTCTCAAAAAGCTCCTGAGCGTAATAATGTTCATCACCGATGCGCTGATACTTGATACCGTCCACCAGGGCGAGGCGCTTAGTGCGGTTGATGGATTCACTGGCAAGCTCGATGAACTGCTGAGGATTTCGCGCAAAGTCATTCAGCCGGTTGCTGTCATTCAGGATCGTTACCAAACTGCGGCGGGTAAGTTGGGTTTTGTCCTGCAAATCGGTCAGGATGTCAGGTAGCTCGATGTCCCTTTCATCCAGCGTGATGGATGCGCCCGTAGCGGTTTCTTCCGCAATGACTCCACCCCTGCCAATGGCAAGATCGGCTTTACGGATATTGACCCGTGTTTTTGTGATTGGCGGACAATGCCAGATAGCTTGGGCGCAATCTTTCAGCAATTTTTCATTGTCGAATTGCACCCGATAAGTAGTCTTGTGCTTAATCCGATTCCACAATGCCTTGAACTGCTCGCTGTGTAAGATGGCCTGCCGCGTTTTAACCTGCTTCCGCTCATTGGCATCCTTGATTTCCAGTTTTCCGGCAAGCTTGCGCAAGATTTCTTTGACCTGTGGAAGCTGTGCGGTAAAGGCCTCCGGCAAGGTTAGCGAACCGTCTTTAAGCACCTTGCGCAAGGCATCCTGAACCTTGCCCTTTGCATCCAGATAGCCCGTCTCTTTTAGATGGTTCCAGAGCGCTTCAGATTGCGCCACACCCAACGGCTGGGTTTTTCCAGTCGCGTCTGGCACAGCAATAGCGGCAAACTGGTGTTTTTCCACGATACCGAAGCGGATACCGGTATCGGCCTCGATCTCTTTTTGCAGGTTTTCGGCGAATTCCTCGTAACTCTCAGTGGCGATGACGGTCAAGGTATTAATGTCAAAGCCGCGCAGTCGCTCGCCATTCTGGTTGACGCATAGGCGCAAACCACGACCGATAGTTTGCCGGCGCTCACGCTCGGTTCCCATCTCGCGCAATGCACAAATCTGGAAGACATTGGGGTTATCCCAACCTTCGCGCAACGCTGAATGGGAGAATATAAACTTGAGCTTGGTATCGAAACTCAGCAGTTTTTCCTTTTCTCTCATAATGAGGTTGTAAGCGCGTTCGGCATTGTCACGGCCAGCTTGGTTATTATCGGCGGTCTCTGTCCAGACGCCTTTTTTATCAATGGAGAAATAGCCACCATGCACTTCGGAAGCATCCGCGCTTAAATCCACTTCATTAAATAGGCTTTGATAGTCGGGATGAGCCGCCAGACGCCGATATTCTTCCTCGAACATTACCGCATATTTGCCATTTTCGCGTGCACCGTCGGCGGTATAGCGCCGGTAATGATCCACAACGTCGATAAAAAATAGGCTTAAAACCTTTATTCCCTGTGGGCGTAGCCGCAGTTCTTTATCTAAATGCTCTTTGATCGTGCGCCGTATCATCAACCGCTTGAGGGCGTCAGCATCCACGTCTCCGATAGCTTGGTCGATCCTTAGCCAATGCTCGCCGCCTGGCGTTTTCAGTTCGACCAGTTCATTGCCTTTTTCACAACGAATTTCCCCGACACGGCAGTTGGCGTAAATGGCGCGGCCTGTGGTTTGTTCCAGATCGTCACTATCCTGAACAGTCCTTGGTTCGCGGCGGACATGCTTCCCATTCTGAACGTCCAGTTCAAGCTGAGCGGTAATGGTGCCTCGTTTGTTGCTCACACCCAGGAGTTTCACATAAGCCTTGTTGTGCCCGCCATCGACCTGAAGGGAGGCCACTTCAATCTGCTTGACCAGCTTGCGTTCGTAAGCATCCACGGCATCGAGACGGAAAACCATGTTGTGTTTGTCCACATGGGTCGCCGAATAACGCAGCGTGCAGAGCGGGTTCATGGCATCGAGCGCCTGTTTCCCCTGTCCTTGCAAGCCGCCATCGACACTTTGCGGTTCATCGACGATGATGATAGGAAGCGTTGCTTTAATGAGGTCGATAGGTTTTTCACCGCCGGTTTTCTCGCTGTCCTTATAGAGGTTGTTCACGTCCTTCTTATTGATAGCGCCGACTGTTACTACCATGACTTGAATATTCGGACTGGTAGCAAAATTGCGCACCTGGCCGAGTTTGGATGAATCATATTGAAAGAACTCATAGCCCTTGGCTCCAGGATATAAGCTCTCGAAATGGTCGCGGGTGATTTCCAAGGTTTTGTTGGTGCCTTCCTTAATGGCCACGGAAGGCACAACGATCACAAATTTAGTAAAGCCATAGCGCTTGTTCAGCTCGAAAGCCGTGCGCAGATAGACATAGGTTTTCCCCGTGCCGGTTTCCATTTCCACGGTGAAATCACCAGAGGCAAGACCAGACGCGGGTTTTAGGCCGTTGCGAAGCTGAATATCGCCGAGATTGGCGAGAAGTTCGTCGTCCAGCAATTGCAAGCGGTTGCCGATGCCGAGATCGTTCGTTGAGAACATATCGCTTTGGCCGCCCACGGCGTTATGGGTAACGGTGAATTCGGTTCGGCAAATTTCTTGCCCACGAAACAAGTCACACACAGATTCAATAGCATCATGCTGGTAATCAAGATTGGGTTCGAAGTGAAGTTTCATCGTCCCAACCTCACAAACTACGCACGTTTTCCAGCCCATTCTGCTGGAGAATGGCGGTGAGATTGGTTTTACCCACATCGTTGGCAAAGGCACTATCACGGAACACCACTTGGGTTTCACCAGCCGGAGATAATTGCTTATGCCATTCCACTATCCCCAAGGCCAAAGACTCCGCTTCTTCGTTGCTGATTTGTGGAGCCAGACAGGTCAGCAACACACCCGCACCGATGCTGTGAACGATCTTGCCGGAAATATTCTTTTGTTCAATAGGCACCGTCAGGTCTAAGCCCAGCTTGAGCAATAGCTCGAACAGAATATCCTGTTCCGTGCGGTCGGTTTTCAGGTGTTCGGCGGCGTCGAACAGGGATTGAGCGAGGTCGTCCCGATTTGGTTCCCAAGCATGGATGTTGGAAGAGTCCAGTTTGAAGACTCGAAAACCGAGGTCGCCTTCAAACAAAGGATTATCTGCTTTTATTTTAGATGAGGAACGCCTTAGCCTTTCTGCGGTTACTTGGGATAAGAACTTATAATCTGTTCTATTTAATGGTTCAGGTAGCTGAACGAGTATATAGCGTCGATTACCATTATCGATAGCATTTTGTTCGATAACAGCGTGCCCTGTTGTTCCTGATCCAGCAAAAAAATCTAGGAAAATGTCGTCGTGACTTTGGCTTTCGGACATATTAATTAGTCGACGAATTAGTCTTACAGGCTTTGGTGTATCGAAAACATCAGCTGATTCTCCAAACAAACTACGAATCAGGCTCTTCCCTTCGATGTTATGACCAGCATCTTCGTGAAGCCAAATTGTTGTTGGAACAATGCCTTGTTGAACTTCAGACAGAAATGTTTTTGAATATGGTCTCGATTTTCCATCTCGACCAAATGTTATTCGACCATCAGCCAAAAGCTCTTCGAATTTAGCTTTACTGACTACCCAAGCTCTGCTTGGCGGAGGTGAAAACTCAAGTCCAGCAGGTGATGTAATAATATAGTCATTCGCGGCAGAATACGTTTTTACTGACAGATTCGTGGAATACCAAGGCCCTCTTGGATCGTTATCTGGATTCGAGTATTTTGCATTCAATTCATCTGGCCGTGCGAAAAGATTGGGACGCCATGAGTCTTTGTTTCGACAATATAGAAGTATGTGGTCGTGCATATCAGATAAGTATTTTGCGTCGTTTGCGGCACCGTATTTTTTTTGCCAAACAATGTTTGCAACAAAATTCTCTTCCCCGAATATCTCATCACATGCTTTTCGCAGGTTAGCAACCTCACCATCGTCGATAGTCACAGAAAAAACACCGTCTTCTCTCAGTAAGTTTCTCGCCAGTTTTAAGCGTGGATACATCATGTTGAGCCAATCGGTATGAAACCGGCCTCCGGTCTCAGTGTTGCTGCTGATTTTTTTGCCGCCTTCCACTTGACCAGTCAGTTCCAGATAGTTTTTGATGTTGTCGCGGAAGTCGTCTGGGTACACGAAGTCCTTGCCGGTGTTGTAAGGCGGGTCGATATAGATGAGTTTCACTTTTCCGGCGTAGCTTTTTTGCAAGAGCTTGAGCACTTCCAGGTTATCGCCTTCAATCATCAGGTTTTGCGTAGTGTCCCAGTCCACGCTATCTTCTGGACAAGGGCGCAGCGTGCCGGTTGACGGTGTTAAGGCAATTTGCCGTGCGCGGCCTTTGCCGTGCCAGTTAAGGCCGTATTTCTCCTCGCGGTCATCCACTGCCCCGCCAAGCAACTGCTTCAATACTTCGAAGTCCACCTTGCCTTCGATGAAGGCTTCGGGGAAAATGGCTTTTAGCTGCTCAATGTTTCCGGCGACCAGATCGGCGCTTTGGGTTTCTGAGTTGAGAGGTAGGATTTTTTTCATCTCAATATCTGTCTTCATTTCTGGTTGGGAATCAAATCAACAGTGATTTAAAACGGTTACGGATTAACGTTTTTCGTTCTTCGATGAAATCATCATAACGATCCATTTGCCAAAGCACAGGGTTTTTCGGTATAAGATGAAGCTCCAGATATTCCATATCTTTTCCATAAAACCAGTCTGCTGGCGAGGTGTCGCTCTTACCGCCTGAACCATTTTCCGCACGCGTCAGTAACATGCAATTGGCAAGCTGGTTTCGCGCTTGTTCCCGATATTTCATCACATGTCTCCCTGTTTCCGGATTGATAACTTTAATTTGCTCCAACCGACTTCTTGGAAAAATGTGATCGATTTGCGGCAAATTGTTATCGTAGGCTGGAACATAGGTAAACTTCGGATACCAAAGGTTAAATAACAGGTGGATATTCGCTGAGCCATAACCCATCTGCCAAAAACGGCCTTCGGTGAGTTCTAAGCTACGTCCCTGTGAACGAATGACAGCAAAGGCTTCTTCAGCACTAAAAGATGCAAGTTCCTTAAATTTTCGGACCAAGGAATCAATCAGATTGTCCGATTGACCACTGAACGCGCCTGTTAATAGAGTACGTAATAGGTATGAGTCGACATCCTTCGCTTTTTTCCACTCTTCTTGAAAATGATAGCGCACATAAATCAACGGCATCAGTACGAGGTGTGAGGGTAGAGCCTTATCACACTGTATAAATGTTTTACTTCGAACAAAGTCGATTACATCCTGTATAGCGGTTGAAATTTCAACCCATTTATCTTCAATATCTTCTCTGACACCTGGCTTTCTGAATTTTGTGACTTCATACCTAGCCCCTTGACCCAACAATACCAAGCAAGTTTTCAAAACAAAGTCACGGTCAAATGCAAAGCCGTGTTTATTCAGGCAATCCAGTAAATCCTCCATTTTTTGGTCAGCCACCTCCCAGCTGGCATTCAGGAGTGAAAACAGAAGATCTGACTTACCAAGCTTCGTGCCACCGGAGTTTGCGCGTATAAACACCTCAACAACATCGTCTTCTGTGTATAGATTTGGATTATCGATACTATCGAGTTCTTGATAGGTAATCGCCTCATCCATTTTGAAGGTGCGGTCAATTAAATCAATGTGGTCATCAAGCTTGTCTTCCTCCTCAGAAGTCAGTGGTCTTCCAGACATGGATTTAATAGCATCAAAAATTTCACGCTTCTTGTGCGTGGTGAATATTAGGTCTTTAAATCGAACCCAAGGAAAACTAGTAGCCGCAGAATCGAGAAAGCTAAATCTATATTTGATATCATCGGGTGAAGCTATTTCTCCGCTGAGTACATCAAAATGCAACTCTTTGCCCTCATAACTTCCACATAATCCGATGAATAAACTCTGTAAACGTTGTTGACCATCTAGGACAAGACTTTTTTTCTTGTTGTTTTCTGGCACATAGAAGTCGCTGAGACGTAATGTATATTTCCAGTTATCGATAAATTTTCTGCGGCGGATTCCGCTCGTAGTTTTCCATACCAATAGGGTGCTAATCGGATACTCACGTAGAATAGAATCAAACAAACGGCATATCTGTTCCTCACTCCAGACAAAGGGACGCTGGATGTTTGGCAGCCAAAATCCGCCGTCTTCATCCACATTATTGAGAAAGCCAACGATCTTCCTAATGGTCTGTTTTTGGTTTTTCATAGAGTATTTTTCTTCCAGAGTTGTTCTTTGATAATAGTAAGTTCCACTTCCAGCCTTTTGATCACCATGTTCAGTTCCACCCGACGATTGAGCTGTTTCTCTTTCGCCGCCTTGTTGCGTAGTGTCGTTAATTCATACTGTAGCCGAGCGTGGTTTGCCAGCCCGTTCCGCAACGTTGTTGAGTGTTCGGCGGAAGTTGGGGGAGTAAAACTGCCCGTAATGCTTGCAGCCTCCAGCCCGGCCAAACGGTCAATCCAGGCCTGATAAAGAGCAAACAGGTCGGCGGATGGGAGGGTTGAGAGCGCGAGGCTGGATAAAAATTGAGACTCTGGTTTAGCCAATGCGGTCGGATCAATCGCGGTTGTTCTGTGAATGTCTTCGATCACCACTTTGCCCGCCTCGCCCTGTGACCAACGCTTATGTGCCAGGGAAAGGCTAACCTTTTCGCTTTGGCCGGACAACAACACTATGGGGTATGGAATAGCCCGATGAATCAATTCTATAAGCCGCGTAGGCTTTGCCACTTGGCGGAAAGTGACAGTGAGAATAGCGATTTCAAGATATTCCCGCACGTCGTCACGATATTCTGGCACGCCGATATTGGTAGGCTTGAGCGCGGCGATCCAGTGTATATCCTCAATGCCATCTTGAATTTGGCGCTTGTCGGCAGTTGTCGGCACGCCCTGATCCAGCAATAATTTCTTGGGCACGCGCTGATCCACGCGGGCGTCTGGTGGCAAAGCCAGAGCGTCGATGACTGGAGCGAAGATCATGCAGGGGCGGATTCAGGCAGGATGACCAAAAAGGCCACGACCTCAAAATCGTTAATGCCCTGAAACTCGCCTTTCTGGGCGTGCGTGCCGCCAGGGGTGAAGAGGCTGGCGACCGCCCGCTCTTCTTTCTTGCCGACGATAGAGGCGACGGCTTTGGCGAGCAAATCCTGTACGGCATTCATTTCTTTGCCGTCTCGCGTGGTTTTATCGAAGCTGGCACAGGCCATGGCGTCCGGTAGGTCGCGGCCTATGCAAAGTTTTTTTAGCCGGTCGAGAACCTGCTTTGCCTGGTTGAAGGGCAGTAATACGGTGCCATCATCGCCAATGTGAACCAGGTAATGGGGCGCAAGAGGATAGCCAGGCTCGACTACATTCAAGGCCGCATCGCCTACGGCACGCAGGCAAAAGACGACACCCGACGGGATGCCGGTTTCGCCTAGATCGTCTGTGGTGGTGACGGCAAAGGTGCCAAGCGGCAGGCTGTCGAGGCGATCCTGATGGTCTTTAAGAAAGCCCGCTAGATCAATGCGGAAATCGGTAAGCGTCAAATCGGCAATCGAAACGCCGCTGCTCAGGTCTTCCAGGTCGATAACGGTATCCTGAAGCTTCAAAAGCTGTTTGCGGCGATACTCCAGATCGTTCATCTGGTTGCCGGATTGCTGCTCGATGACGTTTTCCTCGCCGGTGGCGGAAATGTCCAGCAAGACCATCCGCCCGCTCACCCGTTGTTCCAGGTTGATATATTCCTCCAGCTCGATATTCGGCCAGAAATTGACGAGCTGGATCAGTGTGTTGATCGAACCAATACGGTCTATGCGACCAAAACGCTGAATGATCCGCACCGGATTCCAGTGAATATCATAGTTGACGAGCGTGTCGCAATCTTGCAGGTTTTGACCCTCGGAAATGCAATCTGTCGCAATCAGAAGGTCGAGTTCGCCTTCATTGGCTAACTCTTCCGGACGTTCCTTGGAGCGTGGCGAGAATGCAGTGAGAATACTCGCCAGGTCATTGCGCAGATTTGGCAGTGTGGTTTTGTTGCGCCCAGTGCCGGTAAGAATGGCGGTATTCAGTCCCAGTTTCTCATGCGCCCACGGTGCAAGCTGCTGATACAGATAGTGGGCGGTATCGGCGAAGGCGGTAAATACGATCACTTTACGGTTGCCTGTATTGATCGGGTTTGTCACTTTTTGCGTAATAACTTGCCGCAATGCGGCTAATTTCGCATCGCGGTCAGGGTTTACTTGTCGAGCCGCCGAAAGCAAAGTGGCAAGCCGATTGCGGTCTTCAGTGAGGTCTTGCCGCCAACGCACTAAATCCACGTCTTGCAACAACACCCGCACTTTACGCCCGACCAGAAGGCTTTCAAACGCGGCATCATCTACATCCACATCTTCAATGTCGATTTCTTCAATGCTGTTTTCGTGCGTTTCCAGCTTGGCGAGCGTGGCTTTTACGTCGGCAAGCTGTCGCTCAAGGGTCAGCGAAAAAGACGATACGGCGCTTTCCATCCGTTTAAGGACGTTGACGCGCAGCAGGTGAACCAAGCTTTCTTCACGGTCGGCTTGCCGGAAAAAACTTTCGCCGCCGCGAATTTTGGTGCTGTACTTCGCGTCATAGGCGGCCTGTTTATGCGGCAAAACATAGCGAAGCGGCGCATAGGCGGCCAACGTGAGGCGGCGAATTTCATTGTTGATTTCGCGAATGGAGCGGAATTCGCCGGACAAGTCCACGTCGGGCTTGATGTTGATAGGCTTTAAACGTTCCGGAAACTTGCCGGTTTCCGCCGTGCCGTAATATTTCTCAATGTGCTTGCGCGAGCGGGCAATGGTGAGCATATCGAGCAGCTTGAAGTAATCGAAGCCGAGCATATCCATGAGCCGTGCCGGCTTGCGATCCGTGTCTTCCAGGGCAAGCCAGCGGTTGAACTGAAGCTGTGCTTGCCGGACGGTCGTTTCGATACTGGGAATGCCGTGATCGAATAGCGCGGTATCGTCGCCCTCGGTCACAAAAGCAATCTGGTTTTTCAAGTCAGCAAGACGATTGTTGACCGGCGTGGCGGAGAGCATCAGCACGCGGGTCTTGACGCCTTCTTGAATGATCCGGCGCATCAGCCGGTCATAGCGAGTCTCACGGTCTTTATGGGTGGCCTTGTTACGGAAGTTATGGGATTCGTCGATGACCACCAGGTCATAGTTGCCCCAATTGACGTGGTTGAGGTCAATATCGCCGGACAAACCGCCATCCCGCGATAGATCGGTGTGGTTTAATACATCGTAGTTGAAACGGTCGGAAGCCAAACTGTTGCGCCGGTCGTTGGCTTTATATATCGTCCAGTTGTCTCGCAAGCGCTTGGGCACGAGAACCAGCACGCGGTCGTTGCGAAGCTCATAGTATTTGATGATAGCCAAGGCTTCGAAAGTTTTACCCAAGCCTACGCTATCGGCGATGATGCAGCCGCCATGCCGCTCCAGCTTGTCGATAGCGCCCACCACGCCATCACGTTGAAATTTGTATAACTTCTTCCAGACGGTCGTGTTGCGGATACCGGTCGCGGATTTAATAATGCGTTCTTCGTCCAGCTCCTCGCCCATATCTTTGAAAAGCCGGTAGAGGATCAAATAGTAAACGAGGGATGGCTCCTTATGTTCGATCAACTCCTTGAGCATGGAAAGGAAGTCATTTTTTGCTTCTGGGGTGGCGGGCAAACTGTCCCATAAAGATGTAAACCAGGAGCCGAGAAGCGCACATTCTTCGGCACTCTCGGAAAGCTGGATAAGGCCAAACTGGTTGCCAGGGGTAATGCCCAGCCCTTCCGTGGAAAAAGAACAATTGCCGGTAATCACGCGATTGAGCGCTTTTTCCGAACTTTCGGTGATAAGAGTCGCTTGCGGAATAACCCCAGGAACGCGCTTAATTTCAGTGGTTTTCTCAATCCACTCGGCGCACTGCTTCGCCAGCCAGCGGGTTTGAAGGCGGTTACGAAATGAACGGTCGGCTATAGAATCAACAATACCTAGATCGTCCGCTTTGGCGTTGGGCAATACCACGCGGCATTTATCGAGTTTATGCAGGAGTTCCCGCACTTCTCCGAAGGCGAAAAGCGAAAACGAAGGTGAGGCTATGTCGAGCGTGGATTGCGCCATAAGGCATTTGCGCAGCTCATCAATGACCCGCTCGTTTCCGCTATTTTTGATGATTTTCATGCGTTCCTTGTTTTAATAAATGCTTCCTACACTCCAGCCTCGTATCACTTTATAACCGACGCCAATGCGTTTGGGCGCACTTTCTCGTTTTTTGAGATATTGTCGCACATAGCGAAGCGTCTCAGCTTCAACAGCATAAACGAACAGCAATTCTTATTAGTTAAGTCTGAAAAAATCAAATAGATAGCGATTTAGTTTTTAAAATTCGAGTGTGTTCTACCGCAATGCTTGCGAAGTAATTTTTAAACATATTATTTTCCTTAGTCAGTCTCGAATTAATTGAAAACATCAATATCAACGCGGCGATTTTGAGCGCGGCCGGCCGCTGAATTGTTGTCGGCTACATAATCGCCAGCTGATAAGTAATTTATCGAAATAATCAAAGGCGATATTCCGTTATTCACTAAGTATCGTTGCGCCGACAGTGCGCGGTTCAGTGCGATTTGTTCATCGGCGGCGCTCGCGTGTTGGCCGTCTGTTCTACCTCGCACTACGATACGTTTAGCGTTGGTCAATAATGGAAGAAGCGCCCCGGTTTGGTCTGGTGTTGGGTTAAACTTCGTACCGTTGAATGGAAATTGCACACTGACCGTTTGCGACGTGATTAGCGATGTCTGCACTGGCGCTGGATGGATTGCCACGGGTGGTATTATGTTTTGTTCACGTAATTGTAGTAGTTCCTGTGTTTGGGCCAATTGAGCGCGAAGCGCTAATAGTTCGGTTGTCTCTCGGCTGTTTATTGGATGTCTGTCGGTACCGTCAACAACTGGCGGTACCGGCAACGATGAGCACGCGGCCATGAAGACTGCGCTAGATATAACTACCATTTTTTGCATGTTGTTGAACTCCATTCTACTAAATGTTTGTGTGCCAATATTGTATATATTGGTAAGCATTGCGCAATATTTTCGCGCTGAAATTGTCTTGCAAGACAGTTTCAGCGTTACCGGGTGCGTTCTGTTCTTTGGATTTGAGGGCTTATCTGTTCCGGTTGCTTCGGCTGTTTCGCTGCATTTTTGTCGTACATCGGTACTTCGGGGACTTTGCCGAGCTGCTCACGTTCTACAAGCCGAGCGCCTACAGCCGCTTTTAAGATTTGTTGATTAACAGGGTCTTTGACTTTTGAGTCGATCAGGGTCGCGGCCACTGCCTCAACCACCTTGGCTTTATCCGAAATTTGTACTTCCCAGGTATTACGATTTGTCTCGATTGGTTTTTTTCCGATGACTTTACCTGTTTCGTCACGATCTAATGCCTCAACAACCACACGTTCCTTACCCTTGAATTCGAGTTTTACCTCGTCGCCGGGCTTCGCTTTTGAATCAGACATTGCACGATTGAGATCCACTCCCCAGACGGTTTTTTCGCCAGATTTGGTGTCAAGCCTCACAAAATAACTTTGTTTTTCTTCAGAGTCGTGATTGTATTTAGCCGGGCCATGCTCAAGCACACGACCGCTAAATACGCGAGAATCCGCTTCCACGGCCTTTTTCGTCTCTACCTGTGGCGCTGTCTTGTCCGTTGTCTTTTCTGCCGGTTCTTGACGTTCTGTGGCGACATTACGACCGCGCCCCGTTGCATCCTGTTCAACGACGTTTTTCATGGTATGTTCGCGGCGGCCCTCAAGCGCTTTTATATCCTGCTCCGATGGTTTAAAACCACGGACTTCAAGGCCGCGCAAACTGGCTTCCATCCAAACCTCGCGCTGAAAATCGGGGTGGCCTGATACTTTGATTGTTTTCCAGCCCTTGGCGTCTGCCATTGTCGCCATTGCTTTAGCCACTCGTTCATCGTTTGATGCAGACACCATCTTTTCGCCTTTATCCTTAAAGGCGATTTGTCCGGGCTGATCTTTAAAGTGGAATTTGGCACCGGACACGCGAAATTGATGGTGTAATTGTTCCATCAGTTCGATTTGACGATTTTTCTCCCGTTCGGTGAATTGTTGGCCTTGCCTGTCGGCGGTATTACTTGTGCGTTCGGCAACGTCATTGGCTGTATCTTGCTCGGTTGCTTTTTCCGACAGGTTTTCGACATCGATACGCTTTCCTTCGGCAAGCGCACCAAGACGATTTTGTTCGCCCGCTAACTGGTTGCGGTCACGCTGACGATTTTGCGCGGCACGCGCAACAGCATCAGCGCCGTCAATGAACAACTCCTTTGCAATCACCGGTTCAACAATGTTTTTTTCGTTGGCCGTTTCCCGCGCAGCGCTTATGGCGTCCAGTTCTGAGACTCGCGCGGCAATAGGTGATATTTGGGGCGGATTCCGTAAATAGCCGGAATACGCTACTTCCAAGCCTGTTTTGTAATTAGGGAATTCGCGGGTGTTATCGGCGATTGTTACGGCTGCAAGCTCCTGCATTTTTGGGTCTTGAATACGCAAAAACGCGCTGGCATCCGCCAGGGCTAATTTTCTGTCGATGGTATGGTCTACATCTTGTCCAGCTTGCGCCCTCAGTTGAGCGCGACTAGATATTTCACCAATGCTATCTTGATCGATACCGGACTGTATTTCGGCAAGAGTTTTGCCGTCGTCACGCTTCCATTCGCCATCAATCTTACTGATTTGCGATACCCCTCTGTCGGCGGTATAACCTTGAAATCGTGTAAAGCCGAGTTCATCGGCCTTGGCAACCATT
>Ga0208883_100318_pt1 | contig 16660 bp, 16 predicted proteins | sample LakWasMet43_HOW7_2_FD_183881 | JGI IMG/M metagenome (GOLD analysis project Ga0208883, IMG submission 183881) | Freshwater sediment methanotrophic microbial communities from Lake Washington under simulated oxygen tension - Sediment Metagenome... | ecosystem: Environmental > Aquatic > Freshwater >...
TGCCTCGTTAGTTTCTGTCTTGGTCGATGGCAAACTTTACCATCTAACCTCCTTCCGAGGTGTTGCACTTATTGTATGAATTCGCGAGAACTAAATTGATTACAACCGAGCAATCGGTAAAGCCACTAAGTGAGGCTTGGAAAATCCTGCTCCAGATTGTTATAGACTGCGGCGATAATTCCGATGCAGAAATCAAAGAGATCAGAAATGTGACTACGAGTTTCACGATCGGGCCATCGGACTTTTCCAAACTGGTGGAGTATGACCCCAATGAAACCTTGTCTGAAATGCGTAAGGTATTTTTTACGACAGAACCAAACCGTTTTGGGCATAGCTACAGATCCTATTGGCGTGGCCCTCTTGGAAAAGATGATCTCTCTGACGTAATAGGCTTATTAAAAGATCAGCCAGGGACAAAGCGGGCGCTGCTTACGTTTGTCGATCTAACTGGGAGGAAAGTTCCTTGCATCAATGCAATACATTTTCTTATCCGCCAAGGATGTCTAGATATTAGTTATTTCGCGCGAGGACAGGATATCTATCTAAAATTTTGCGCGGACGCTATCTGCATTCACGATTTCGGGACAATCGTTTCTGAGGCGCTCGGGATTAAGATCGGAACAATAACCGGCACCATAAGCTCTGCCCATATCTATCGGAAAGACTTTGAGAAAGTCGGATCCATCCTTCGGCAGGAAACCATATGACAATAAGAAAGATTCTCTTTGTTGTGCCTCGTTCGCTGAATCCAAAGCAAATGTATAGAGAGTATCCTCTCGGCGTAGGATTCATCGGTACTGTACTACAAGAGCATGGCTACGAAGTAACTATTTTCGATCAGAATGTCGAAGGGCCTGATGATACCCTGTTATGGGACAGGGTTTCCTCGTTTCAGCCGGATGTCGTCGGATTCTCCATCATCACGCCAAATTATCCAGTGGCACGCCTGCAAATTGCGGAATTTAAGCGTCGTTATCCTGACACGATCATTATCGCCGGTGGTATCCATGTAAATTTATTCCCCAATGATGTTTTATCGGATGGGGCGGACGTTGTAGTGCTTGGTGAGGGTGAATATACCGTTTCCCGCTTGTTGAAGGCGCTTGAGGACGGTAATCCGCTTGCTAACATCCAAGGGGTGGCGTTTGTAGAAAATGGTTCAATACGCATGAACCCGAAGGATCCACGCCCTTTGAGCATTGACGATTTGCCAATTATCGATCGCAATCTATATCGGCTAGAACTTTACACCCATCATTCAATGGTTGCCTCTCGCGGCTGTCCCTACGACTGCGCCTTCTGTTGCAACTATACGGGTACCGTGCTCGTGAAGGGTGTCGCCGTTTCCGAGCATGAAAGGGTTATTCGGGAGATGGCAGTTCTTGAGAGGGAGTTCGGAGCCAAGGAGATTTTTTTTGCTGACGACATTTTCTTTCTGAAGAAGAAAAGCATCATAACGTTTTGTGAAGAATATACGGAGAGCAGCCTCAGCGTGTCATGGATCGGCCAGTTGAGAGCAGACACGATGGACTCTGCCGTAGCTGATGCGATGGCTTCAGCCAATTGTCGTCGAATTTATTTCGGAATCGAGAGCGGATCTGACGATATTCTCAGCCGGGCTAGTAAGCGCACTACCGTCGAAAAGATGCTGTCCGGGGTGCAATATGCTTCCAATGCCGGCATCCGGGTCAAAACTGGATGGATTTACGGTCTTCCTGGCTCTTTGGCAGAGCAGCGGAAATCCATCGATCTCATGCTGCGCATGCGTCCGCATGAGATATCAATCCATCAGCTAATTCCGTTTCCTGGCACAGCATATTACTCACGTCCGCAGGATTTCGGCATCCGGATAAAAAACCCGAAGGACTTCGAAAGTTTTTGCTATGGGGGAATAGGCGATAACGTTACTTTCGAATATTTGTCACAGTCTGAAATGATCGCCCTGTTTGAAGAAACGGAAAGTATTTTGGAGCGAGAAGGTTATGTGAGCAGCGACGTCGCAACGTCAGATGATGAATACGTCTTTTCGTCCCCGTTACACAAAAAATCGATGACTGTATTCAAAAATAAGTAATAAACCAAAGGTTTGACCATGAAACTTGAAGAATTTGGTTGCGTTGACGTAATAGCCACCATCGGTCCCACGCTCGAGACTGCGGAAGATATCGCCTCTGCAATTGATTCCGGTGCGGGATGGTTCCGATTCCCCACCGGATATCGTACCCGGGATCATGTCGCGCAAGCACTGCTTGTTAGGGAGGTGGCCGACCACAAAGGGGCCAACGTGAAAATCCTTTTCGATCTTCCGTCCGAGCGGTTAAGACTGGGCAGCATCACCCCGCACGACGTTGCTCCCGGCGTCGAGCTTTTGTTCTCCGATTCCGGCAGCGAGGCTTCTAGCGATAGAATCGATATTCCAGGGCTAGATAAACTCAGAGGTGCGGTTGAGCCTGGCCATCGCGTCTTGGCCCTTGACGGCCGCATTGTCCTACGAGTTCTGGATTTCGGATCTGGGTTTATGCGTGTGATCGTCGAGCGTGGGAGTGGCAAGCTAAAAACCAATAATTCAGTCGTTTTTCCAGACAGCAATACAGATTTTTCATTAGTCGAGCCCGCCGATGTTGAGCTATTGCAGAAGGCAAAAGCGTCAGGTCTTATTCCTGATTGGATAGCGCTTTCTATGGTTAACTCGGTATCGCAGTTCGAGTCAGCTGTATCAGCCATACGGCTTTTTTTGCCGGATTCGGTTCAATTCATGGCGAAGCTGGAAACCCGGGAAATTATTCGAGACATCGAGGGAATTGTCCAAGCCGCCGACAGCATTATGGTTGCGCGCGGTGACCTTGGCATGATGGTTGAGCCGGAGGATTTGCCGCAAATTCAAGAGAGGGTTGTTGCAATTGCACGAGCAAAAAATAAACCTGTCATTATAGCCACCCAATTCCTAGAAAATTTCGCCTCAAGCGGCGTACCGCAGCGATGCGAGTTGACCGATCTTGCTGTAGCTGCGCGACAGAGGGTGTCCGGAATAATGCTTGGAAAGGAGACTGTTTTCAGTAACTACCCGGTCGAGTGTATTGAACTTGCATCTCGATGTCTGAAGGCTGCATCAAAGATACGCCTGCCTGTTGGCTTGTTTCTGCGCGAGCCAAGGCTATCCATTTCGGATGGATCGCATCATCTGATTGCCATTGAGGGAAGTAACGGGGTAGGGAAGACGTCGCTCATTACGCGCCTCCGGGCGACGCACCCTGACTGGACAATTTGCCGAGGGGTACCAGACGCATGGATGGAGCCACAAATAAAAATGCGGATGATCCGAGACGCAGACTGGATGGCTTCTGCGCTGTATTTTTTTTCGGGTTCCATCGAGCTCGCACGGGAAATAATGGAATCTCTTCGACAACAAATCTCACCATCCAAGGTTTGTCTAGACCGCAGTCTTTGGTCGACCCTAGCGGTACATGTTGGCCATGACCCATCTCGCCTAGTGGTTTTGATGCAGATACTCGAAGCGATGGGAGGCCATATCTGCATACCGAATAAGACAATTGTTCTGACTGCATCGCCAGAATCATTGTGTCGACGGATCTCAGGAAAGGATCTATCAGAGCGCGTATTCGACGAGTTAACCCAAAATTATGCCTATTGGAAAAGAGAGTTGGTGTTCTACTATTGGCTAAAGGACGCTATCGCAGAGATCGAGTTACCGCAATTCCAGCTTGAAATTGTGAATACGGACGATCTTTCGCCTGATGAGGTTTTTGATTACGTTAACAGCTTGATTTTATGATACGAAAAACCATCCCTCTTGTTACCTCAAACCACGCAAAGTACAAGCTTTTTCAACCCATTCTGAACAGACTTGGTGTTGAATTGGTCACTCCACCCAGAAGTAATTATGAATTACAATCCGAAGACTGGGTTGAAGTTATTGAGGAGAAGGCCCGTACTGCTGCACGATCCCTCGGCCGTCCCTGTATCGTGGATGATGCAGGGCTTTTGCTAGACGCCTACCCAGGATTTCCTGGCCCCTACACGAAATCGATTATTCGTTCGCTTGGATACGATGGATTAAATCGACTACTTAAAGATCAATCTCCATCTGGCCGTCTTGTCGCGTATCTAGCTAGCTCAGATGGCGATGAATGTCTGCACTGGATGGGGAGTGTTCGCGGCAACCTTGTTCCATGCGAATACAGTGGAGAAGGCCCTGGTCCGCTTCATGAGTGGTTTAGACCGACCGTCAATGGACCATTGGGTAACACCCTCCACCGTTTAGAGGCTTGGCGGGCCTTAGAACGTGATTGGCATCACTTATGTGAGAAAGGATGGGCTTCCCCTGCCTACGGTGACTCATATTGCTACACAGTGGGTCCGTCCCTGGAATCGTGCGTGTTCTGCGTAGAGCTCTCTGGTGATCCAGACTCGATTTTTGAACAAGTTTCGGAAGGCTCGCAGAAAGACAGGGTGGTACATACGAGCACTTCGTTTGTGCTCCTGCCGCCGTTAGGTCAGTTCATGGAGGGTGGTTTGCTGCTTCTCACCCGCAAACATGTAAAAAGTATGGCTTTTCTTGAAGCCGATAAAGTTCAGGAATTGGAAGACTTGATATCGGAAGTGAGGTCGACGCTTCTCCAGACATACGGCACAGCTCCGGTTTTTTTCGAACACGGACCTGGACACGGCCGCGGGAAGTCAACGTGTTGTGTAGATCACGCTCATCTGAACATTTTTCCGGCGGATGTGAATTTGATGCCACTTCTCCAAAGATTCCCAGGTCACGAAATCAGCTCTCTAGCCGAGCTAGCCTCATTACGAGAGTTTACCGAGGACTACATATTTGTTCAGCATGGAGACGGTACACGCACTGTCCATTTTTCTAATAGCTTTCCGTCACAATTCATTCGTCAGGAGATCACCATGCAACTCGGATTTCCAGAGCGTTGGCATTGGCTGGTCTATCCAGGGCTAGACGAACTACGCACAACCTACGACCGGCTTAAAGGAGCGTTCGCCGAACATGTCTCTTTCTGAAGAATTGTATGGCATACCCGAAAGTGATCCAAATTTGTATGCCTCCCGCGACATTGACGCAATCGCCCGACGATGGAACTCCAAGGCGGAGAAATGGGACTTCGATCTGAAGAATGAGCTATGCCACCTCAATGACGGCAACGCTTACGGGCATTTCATTGAGTTGGGAAGACAACTCGTGCTGGAACGAGAAGAAATCTGCCTAATGGGCAGCCTTGTTGACCTGGGCTGTGGAACCGGGTGCGTACTCGCCGAACTCTCCAAGCATTTTTACAAATCAATTGGAGTCGACATAAGTCGCGAGATGCTTAATATTGCTGCCTCGAAGAATATACGGAACGCCGAATGGTTTTTGGACGATGTTTTCGAGATGTCTTGGTGCAAGCGAAAGCACATCGCTGTTTTTTCTAGAGGCATACTACTTTCCCACTACGGTGACGAATTGGCGAAATTATTAATCAAGCAGACCATACAGTCTCTTGCTCCTGGCGGGGTCGCGTTGTTTGATTTTCTTTCCAGTAATGCACCAGAGGCTACTAGGTTAATCGCGCCCCACAAGAGGTATTTCTGTCCAGATTGGCTCATCGACCAAGCGAAGAGCGCGGGTTCAAGTGGTGCCGTCGTGGTAGGCAATCCGATTGCTAGGGTTCGATATTTGATCCTGAAAGACTAGCTCTAGGGGGCCTCGAAGTGGTTTCAACATAAGCCGGGGGAGCTCACCCGGGAGATCTTCGGTTTATGCCCACTTCGGCCAAATTGCAGGAATTCCTGTTTCGACAGGTTACACACTTTGATGGCTGCTTTGTCGTTTCCTGAGCGGCAGTTCTGGCCGACTCAGGCCTCATGATTCAGCCCGTTTTTAAGAGATAGGGATCGACGATTAATCCTCAAAGAGACCTCCTGACATACGCTCACTTTCGGTTATCCCTCCAATTCTTATAACTCTCCCTTGAAACTTGTTTCTGAATAACTCATACTGCGGCTGAGTTTTCGGAGGCTTTATGCTTGTCGGTTATGCCCGTGTTTCCACACAAGACCAGAATCCCGCCCTGCAGCTGGATGCGCTGAAGGCGGCGGGCTGTGAAAAGCTATTTGTCGAAAAAGCGTCCGGTGCCCAGCGCGATCGGCCAGAGCTGTTGGCAGCGCTGGACTACCTCAGGGCAGGGGATAGCCTGGTGGTTTGGAAACTGGACCGTTTGGCTCGTTCCCTGAAGCAACTGATCGAAACGGTGGAGCTGCTGGAAAGCCGGAGTATTGGGCTCCGCTCGCTGACCGAAGCGATCGATACCACGACCGCCGGCGGCAAATTGGTATTTCATGTGTTCGGCGCCCTGGCCGAGTTCGAACGTTCGATCATCCGCGAGCGCACAAAAGCCGGTCTGGATGCAGCCCGTGCCCGAGGTAAAAAAGGAGGACGTCCCCCGGCCTTGGTCGCCAAGGACCTCGCAGCAGCCAAAGCGATGCTGTCCGATCCGGAGATTACGATGGAAGAGGTCGCCAAGCGGCTCAAGGTCGCTCCTTCCACTCTGTACCGGCATATGCCAGGGGGCAGGGGAGGAATGATGGAGAACAGCCAATGATTACACCTGTTGCCTATCTTGAAGCCCGGGATCCCACCCACAATGTCCACCGCGCCTATTCGATTGCTTATGGCCAGGACCTCTTTGGCAACTGGGTCGTCGAAACGACTTACGGACGAATTGGCGCCAAAGGACGGACGATCGTGACTGTCGTTAATAACGAGGATGAAGCACTTAAGCATGTGCAAAAAGCGCTTAAACGCCGGCAATCTTCTCCGAAGCGTATTGGCGTCGGCTATGAAGTTCGCGCGACATTCGATCTGGATCCGTAGCAGACTTTTAAAACCCTGTGTTACGGCTTACTCATGGAAAGCCTGCTCAATATCAGTATGCGGACCTTGGTTTATGAGGTGTATTTTTCGTTAGCATATGGAGGTTGCTATCAATAATTAAATACCGTAGCATTGAATTTAACAGATTTTCAGAGTGGCTTTATACGCTGATAATTGAAGAATAATATACACCTAAATAGGTGTCTACTTAACGTTAGGTAACAATCTCTATGTATCAATTTATCGGTAGAAACGCCCCTGTTATTTATGCTTTGACATTCTCTCTGGTCGTCTTTGTTGGTGGCTTGTTACTTGCTTGGAATTGCAATCCAACTTGGTTAAACAGAGCAGGTGCCTTAATTATCATTGCTGGCGTACTCTTGGGCGCATCGCGATTCTATGAATGGGTTCAACAGAAAGTTTCGTTTTTTGTCAGAGAAAACTACGAATCAATTTCAAATGACGCTCTGGTTGCAGTTGAAAGTGAAACAGGCCCTATTTCCGATCAGGATCGTGAACGATTAAAAACTGCGGTAAAGCGCGAACTTGACAAAGATTTGGTGGAAATTCTTGAAGATGGAAGGAAACACCTAAAAAAATGGGAACTCTACTTGATTGTCGGTGGCACATTTCTGAACGGGTTCGGCGACCTTCTTATTTCATGGGTAAAGAGCAATGGCATTTTCACCTAACCCGGCGCTCAACCGTGACGCTCGCTACCGCTCGCGCCGGTTAGCTCTACGTTGAGCGTAAAAAATATGATCAGAAAACCCAGAGAAAAGCTTCCTAACACGGTTGCCTGCGGAAACAAAGTATGCTCGCGAAGCAATTTGAGTTTCATATCATATCAGTGTTCTTACCCTGCTGATGACGTTGAAGAAGAGCGCATTCATTGGTGTGCCAATCCAAAAATTGCAGGCCACGTTATTCAGTGTGCATGTGGGCACTACACCATCTTCTACAACCCTGCGGAGCAGTCTCCGCCAAAGCACAGGTGAACATGCGAAATATAGGCTTTAGCATGTCTGAAATTTAACGTTGGGCTAATCGTGACGCATTTATAGTCAAAACTAAAATAATGAACGAAGATATACAAAATTTAGGGAAATTTATTCAAATTTATAATAATTTGAAACAAAACGAGGACTTATATGGCTATTTTTGCCCATCCCCTCGAAAAGGTAAAAATTAGCAATATCTAATAGGCCGGTATGCACATGGCTATATTTTCCACCATGTTAAGCGCCTAACAAAAAGTCAGCCTGTATATGGAGCCAAAGCCTTGGCCGATTTCATCAATAGCCTGTTCAAGTTCGTCGGGCGTATACAATTTAAAGTGGAGCCATTCGTATTTCATCTTATGCCAGAGCAATTCAATCCGGTTCAGTTCAGGGCTATAGGGTGGCAGAAAATAAAATTGCATTCCTTTCTCTTCCAATAAGGGATAGCCGCAGAATTCGGAAAAAATAGTACGCTAAGACTTTTCAGTAGTTCGCAGCGGTCTGAATTGCCCTTCTTCAATCTTTCTATTCTGACGCCAAATGTAATCGCCCATCAGATTGATGTGTTCCCAACCCAACGGCGACAAGTATTGCAGTAGCGCATCATCAATAGGCTTGTCCAATCCCCGCAGTTTTTCGACAGCCCTTTCCAGATAGACGGTGTTCCATAACACAATGGCCGCCGTTACCAAATTAAGGCCGCTGGCACGATAACGCTGTTGTTCGAAGCTTGGGTCGCGGATTTCGCCCAGGCGATTAAAGAATACCGCTCTGGCTAAGGCATTGCGGGCCTCGCCTTTATTCAGTCCCGCATGAACACGTCGGCGCAGTGTAAGCGTCTAGCCGTTCCATCTGTTCAAGCAGTACCAGACAGTTCATCCTTGTTATTTTTGGCGAGGATGAATCATGGCATTATCGAAACGATGGCTCGATCATATCGAAGCTTGGCAAAGCAGTGGGTTAAAGCAGTCGGCTTATTGCCGGCAGCACAGCCTTAACAGTCGTACCTTTGCGGCACGGCTATCGGATTACCGCAAGGGTCGACGCGCCTCGCCCTTGGCCTTGATCCCGGTCCATGTTGAAAACGCCGCCCCATCCATAGAGCGTCTGGTGTTGCAGTGTCGCCAAGGCCACCGGCTGGAGTTGCCGGCTTCGGTATCGGCGAGCTGGCTCGCGGAGCTGTTACGATGCCTGGCCTGATCGCAAGTCCGGCGCAGATCTGGGTGGCGGTGGCGCCGGTCGATATGCGGCGAGGCCTGGATGGCTTAACCGCCATCGTCCAGCAGAGTCTGGGGCATTCGCCGGGCGCCGGGTCGGCCTTCATCTTCCGTAACCGAGCGGGCAACCGCTTGCGCCTGTTGCTGTGGGACGGCAACGGGGTTTGGCTGTGCCAGCGGCGCTTGCATCGAGGCAGTTTTGTGTGGCCTAAGGCCTCTGATCCGGTGTTTGCGATCAGTCAAGCCCAATGGGAATGGCTGGCCGCCGGCGTCGATTGGCAACGGCTATCGGCCCAACCGTCAGCAGAATGGCGGGTGTGAGATGCGGCTTTAAAAGCTATTGAAACCCAGTAAAATCAAGGCGTTCAGTGGGTTTATGCAGTATAATAACGGCCATGAACCCCCTCGCCAAACTCGATCAGTTGAACCTGGAACCTTCGGCTAAAACCGAAGTGGCCGCATTGATTCAAGCGCTGATCGAGCAGGCTGAGCGGGATGCCAAACTCATTCAGGCCAAAGACATCAAGATCGCTGCACTGACGCACGAACTGGCCTATTACAAGCGTATCCGCTTCAGTACCAAGAGCGAAGCCCTGACCCCGTTGCAACGCGATGTGTTCGAAGAAACCTGGAACACCGACATCTCGGCAATTGAAGCCGAAGTCGAGCAGCTTCAGGACGACCAACCGTGTGACACCGTCGTTCGCCCGAAACGCTCACGCGCCGGTCGGCAACCTTTGCCGCCCCATCTGCCGCGCATCGAACACCGTCACGAACCGGAGTCCTGCAGCTGCGGTCAATGCGGCCGAGAGTTGGTCAAGATCGGCGAAGATGTGACCGAGCAACTGGATGTCGAACCGGCGAAGTTCTTCGTACATCGCCATATCCGCCCGCAATATGCCTGTCGGAGCTGCGAGACCGTGACGGGGGCGCCAATTCCACCGGCGGTGATCGAGGGCGGTCTGGCCGCCGTCGGTTTGCTGACCTGGGTGATGATCAGCAAATTCCTGGATCATTTACCCTTGTACCGGCTAGAACAAATCGCCGCTCGCGATGGCGTGATCTTGTCTCGTTCCACCCTGGCCGACTGGGTCGGTCGTCTCGGCGTCGTCTTACAACCCTTGGCCGACCGTCTAGCTTGGCACCTGCGGCAACGCTCGAGTCTGCACGCCGACGAAACGCCGGTGCCGCAGCTTGATCCCGGCAACGGCAAAACCAAGAAAGCCTATTTGTGGGCTTATCGCAGCAACGACTTGCAGCCCGGTCCCAAGATCATTGTCTTCGACTACCAAGCCGGTCGTAGCGGGCGGCATGCGCAGCAATTTCTGCAAGACTGGCAGGGATACCTGATGGTCGACGACTATGGCGGCTATAAAGCCCTGTTTGCGGCGGCCCGTGCGCATCCCGAAGATCAGCGCCTGCTCGAGCCTTGCGTCGAACTGGCGTGTTTGACGCATGCGCGCCGGAAGTTCTTCGACCTGTTGGCCAGTCAGAGCCCCGTGGCGCAAGAAGCCTTGCAGCGGATCGGCGCGCTGTATGCCATTGAAGCCGAAGGCCGTGACATGAGTATCGATGAGCGTCAACGCCTGCGCGCAGAAAAAAGTTTGCCCGCGTTAACCGACCTACACGATTGGCTGCAGAAAACCCGACTGCTGATGGCGCCCAACAGTGCAACAGCCAAGGCGATCGATTACAGCCTGAAACGCTGGCCTGCTCTGACGCGCTACGCCGAAACCGGCGATCTGCCCATCGACAACAACCCTGTCGAAAACAACATTCGTCCCATTGCCTTGGGTAAAAAGAATTGGTTGTTTGCAGGCTCGGAACGGGCAGGCCAACGGGCCGCTGTCATTCAAACCTTGCTCGCCACCGCCAAGCTCAACGGTCTTGATCCTGCCGCTTGGTTAAGAGACACCTTGGAAAAACTGCCTACCTGGCCTAACAGCCGTATCGATGAACTACTGCCTTTCGGCAAATCACATTAAATCACGTCCCCCATCAACCTCGCTATGTGGTGGGGTTAGACGCTTACGGCGCAGTTCTACGTTTTGCAACCAATCCAGAATGAACAAGGTGCGCTCGATACGGCCCAGTTCGCGCAAGGCCACAGCCAGTCCATTCTGCCGTGGGTAACTGCCCAGTTTCCGTAGCATCAACGACGCGGTGACAGTGCCTTGTTTGATTGACGTCGCAAGCCGTAGTATCTCGTCCCAATGCGTTTGGATGCTTTTGATATTCAAATTACCGCCGATCATGCTCTGCAACGCTGGGTAATCTTGGCCGTTTTTCGGTACATACAGCTTGGTATCCTTCAAATCGCGAATACGGGGCGCAAAGCGAAAGCCCAGCAGATGCATGAGTGCAAAAACATGGTCGGTAAAGCCGGCGGTATCGGTGTAATGTTCTTCGATCCGCAAATCCGATTCGTGATACAGCAAACCATCGAGCACATAGGTCGAATCGCGGATACCGACATTCACGACTTTGGTATGAAAAGGGGCGTACTGATCGGAAATGTGGGTATAGAACAATCGGCCCGGCTCGCTGCCATACTTCGGATTGACATGGCCCGAGCTCTCGGCCTTACCGCCAGCCCGGAAACGCTGGCCGTCAGAAGACGAGGTCGAGCCATCGCCCCAGTTTTCGGCAAACGCATGATTGAACTGGGCATTCACTAACTCGGCTAATCCGGCGGAATAGGTTTCGTCCCGGATATGCCAGGCTTGCAGCCACGACAGTTTGGTGTAAGTCGTGCCGGGGCAAGACTCGGCCATTTTGGTGAGCCCCAGATTAATGGCGTCGGCCAAGATGGCCGATAGCAACAAAGTGCGGTCTTTAGTCGGCTCTCCATCCTTCAAATGCACAAAATGCCGGCTAAAGCCGGTCCAGTCGTCCACGTCCATCAATAATTCGGTGATTTTGATGCGGGGTAACAACATGCCTGCGTGGTTGATCAATTGTTGTGCCGCTTCAGGAACGACGGCATCCAATGGGGTGATCTTCAGCCCTGAATCGGTGATAATGGCATCGGGAAGTTCATTGGCCAATGCCAAACGGTTTACCGTGCTCAGTTGTCGTTCAAGCAACTGCAACCGATCATGCAGGTATTGTTCGCAATCCGGATTGACGGCAACCGGCAATACTTTTGCCTGTTTGAGTTCTTGGAATTTCACGGAAGGCAACAGATATTCGTCGAAGTCGCGGAATTGTCTGGAACCCTGTACCCAGATGTCGCCGGACCGGAGTGCGTTTTTCAGTTCGGTGAGCGCACAGATTTCATAGAAACGGCGGTCAAGCCCTGGGTCGGCATGTACCAGCGACTTCCAGCGCGGTTTGATGAAAGCCGTCGGCGCATCAATCGGGACTTTGCGCGTACTGGCATTGTTCATAGTGCGGATCACTGCAATGGCATCCAGCACATCCTGCGCCGCCGGTGCCGCTCGTAATGTCAGCACGTCCAGGAAATCCGGCGTATAGCGGCGGAGGGTGCTGAATTGCTCAGCTATCAAGTGTAAGTGATCGAATGCGGCGGGCTTGGCCAATTGATCCGCTTCGATGATGCTTTGCTGGAAATCGTCCCAGGAAATAACGGACTCGATTGCGGCGTAAGGATCGCTATCCGATTGCTTGGCATCCAACAAGGCATGGCCGATTTTTGAAAGTAATCGTACCTTGTCGTTGATCGCCTTGCCCTGTTGTTGAAACTGATGTTGATGCTTGTGCTTGGCTGCGCTGAATAACTTCAACAGGATACGGTCGTGTAGATCAATAATTTCGTCGATAATGGTAGCTGTGCTTTCCAAGGTTACGGCCACGAGCGTGGCGTATCGGCGTTCGCTTTCAAACTTGCCGAGGTCCTGCGGCGTCATTTGCCCACCTTCGCGCGCGATTTTTAATAGCCGGTTCTGGTGAATGTGCCGACCAATGCCGTCCGGCAAGGCAATTGCCTGAAAGGTTTTCAGCCGCTCGATGTGTTCCAGCATATAGCGGGAATTGGGCTTCAAAGACGATTGACGTAGCCAAACCAGCCAAGTCGTGTTGGAATCCGGCTTGATTTTCAGCAGTTCGTCGAGCCGTTGTCGATGCAACGCCGTGAGCGGCTGGGCCAACGCCCGGTAGATGCTGCGATTCGCGCGGGTGATAGCTTCGGCACAGGCTCGCTCAATCACGGTAAGCGTCGGTAGAATCACTTTGCGTTGGCGCAGTGCTTCCAAAGCATGAGCCGCTAACACTACACCTTTATCGGTTTGCATGGCGAGTTCGGCCAGTGTTTTCACCAGAAACCGGAAATCGGATAATCCGAAGGCCGATACTCCAAGATAGCCGCGCAGTTCCTGGAAATGTTCGCGCCGCGTTTCATCGCGCTCGCCGTATTTTCGCCAAGCGCCGGGATCGGTCTTGATTTGGCCGGCGATCCAGTGGATTACCGATTCCGCTACAGTTGCATTCGCAGCTAAAGCGTAACCAGGGTAGCGCAGCAGGCAAAGCTGCACCGCGAAACCAAGGCGATTGGCATCGCCCCGGCGCTGTCGAATCAGAGCCCAGTCGGATTCATTGAAAGTGTAATGGCGAATCAGGTCGTCTTGAGTATCAGGCAAGGCCAGCAAACTGCCTCGTTCCATAGCGGACAAAACCAAGCGCCTGGACATGATTACTCAGTGGTCTTCAAATATTGGTATAGGGTTTCGCGGCTAATGCCATACTCGCGGGCCAACTTGGCTTTCTGCTCGCCGGCACTGGCCCGGCTTTGTAACTCTGCTACCTGCTCAGTCGATAGTGCTTTCTTGCGCCCCCGGTAAGCGCCGCGCTGTTTGGCCAGCGCAATGCCTTCGCGCTGCCGTTCGCGGATCAGCGCCCGTTCGAACTCGGCAAACGCCCCCATGACAGAAAGCAATAAATTGGCCATCGGCGAATCTTCGCCAGTGAAAGTCAAGCATTCCTTGACGAACTCGATGCGCACGCCGCGTTTGGTTAACTGTTGCACCAAGCGCCGTAAGTCATCCAGATTTCTCGCCAAGCGGTCCATGCTATGCACGACGACCGTATCGCCTTCTCGAACAAACGCAAGTAGCTCGTCCAAGGCGGGGCGTTCGGTGTCTTTGCCGGAAGCCTTATCGGTAAACACCTTACTGACCTCGACCTGTTCCAGTTGCCGTTCCGGATTTTGGTCGAACGAGCTGACTCTGATGTAACCAATCCGATGCCCTTGCAAATGAACAGCCCTCAAATAACCAAAAGTGTCAGGATAAAATCTATAGCCTTTGGCGGCATGTGTCAATATTTGAAAAAACATACTCTATCCTGACGCCAAAGTAACGCACAGCCTGACATCAGGTTAGGGTATAGTCTTAACTGACACCGCCACCCATAGCTTGGTACAGAGCCGCACTATCGACAAGGCGCTGCGCCTGAGCCGCGATCAAGTTAATTCTGGTCTGTTGCGCCGCTTGTTGTGCGATCAGTTGCTGAACGTAGCTGGCTGCACCCAGTGCATATTGCCTCTGCACGGATTGCAAAGAGCCCTGTGCCGCAGCATCGGCGCCGGCCAATGCTGCCAATGCCTGGGCATCGTTCTCCAGTGCGCGCAGGACATCGGCCACATTGCGCAGGGATTCGAGCACCACGCTTTGGTAATTGGCTGCCGCGGCATCGAACGCGGCCAATGCCGCGCGCTTTTCGGCGGGCAGTGCGGGATTAAAGAGCGGCTGGGTAAGTTGTCCAAGGACATTCCATATTGCCGAACCGGGGCCGAACAATGCGCCTGCAACCAAGGTCTGCGTAGCGAGATCGGCGCTGAGATTAAGTTGCGGATACAGCTTGGCGATTGCGCTGCCGTATTCCGCGTTGGCCGCGTGTAACAGCGCTTCTGCGCCCAGGATGTCGGGGCGGCGGCGCACCAACTCGGAAGGTACGATTAAGGGTAAATCGGACGGTAGGGTGAATTCTTCCAGAGTGAAAGTGGGTAATCGCCCATCTCCCGGGGCACGGCCGGTGAGTGCGGCCAGCAAATGTTCATTCTGCTGGCTCTGTTTGCGCAACAGAGGAAGTCCGGCGCGAGTCTGTTCCACTTGGGTTTGCAGTGCCAATACCTCATCCGGTGCGCCCTGGCCAAGACGCACGCGTTCTTGGGTAATGTGCAATTGTTCATCTTGCGCGCGAAGAATGGCCTCCGTAGTCTGTATTTGTGCCGCAAGCCTGGCTTGGGTGATCGCGGCGGTAACGATGTTGCCCGCCAAGGTCAGCTGCGCACCTTCCACTTCGTGACGACGATACTCGGTTTGAGCGACTAAGGCTTCCAATGCGCGGCGGTTACCGCCGGCAAGGTCGAGTTGATAATTTACGTTAACACCGGCGTTAAACAAACTGAATTCCCGCGCCTGGTCATCTTGCCCCAATACGATGGGATTAAAGCGTTGTCGTTGAGCACTGAAACCGGCATCGACTTGAGGATACATCATCGCCCCCTCCTGCGCCGCACGGATTTCCTGCGCCTGACGTAACGTGGCTCTTGCAGAAGCCAGCGTTGGACTGGCCTGAAAAGCCTGTTCTATCAGCGCGTCGAGTTTGGAAGATCCCAGATCACGCCACCACTGTGCACTCACATTTGAGCCGATCCTAAAGTGTTGTGCCCCCCCAAAAGCCGTGGCTGCGGATGCCGTTTGAGTTGACAAAGGGGTTGCGGTGTAGGCTGGCATATCGGGGGCGGCCGGTGGTTTGAAATCGGGCCCTACGGTACAACCTGCCAGCAATCCGGCAAAAATGATGGCTGTATAGGTCCGAACCGTCATGTGATCGGTCTTCGATCGATCAATGCCGTGACGGTGTATTCCTTCAACATTGCCCATAAAAATGTTCCACGAACGATTGACGAAAACTCTGATGGCAAGCCAGGCAACTGCTTTGCAGATTCGCAAAGGCTGTGATCACGCCTTGTCCATCGTTCCGAGCGGCAACTTGTTCCAGCGCCCGCGCAGCTTGATGCGTTATTTCGTCATGACTTTCGAATGTGCCCATATTGGTGCCAATGAACGTCAGGATACGCATCTTCTCGATAACGGGCGGCTCTGGATGCTCGGCGATCTGTGGCGCAATTTTGGCGACCAAAGCCCAATCTTCACGAGAAATAGCGTCTGTGATGGCCTGCATACTCCTACCGAGTTCTTGCATGATCCTTTTTAGTTCTAACGGCTTAACTTCGGTATCTCCATCAGCCCAAGCATGCGAGTAGATGCCGGCTATAAATACGCTGGCTGCAATGACAGTCAATAGATTTTTCGGGAAGTTTTGGTATGTCATAAAGCACCTTGAATTTAATTGTTTTCTCACTCAAATCCTCGTCCTTCGCCGACTTCCTCATGGGCCACGCCATCGCGGATATGGTAGATGCGTTTGAAGGTGGGAATAATTTTTTCATCGTGGGTGACAACGATGATGGCGGTCTCGAACTGGCGTGCCATGTCGTTGAGGATACGGATAACGGCCATGGCCCGTTCACTGTCGAGCGGCGCGGTGGGCTCGTCGGCAAGAATCACAGGCGGGCGATTGACCAGCCC
>Ga0208883_100323_pt1 | contig 16497 bp, 18 predicted proteins | sample LakWasMet43_HOW7_2_FD_183881 | JGI IMG/M metagenome (GOLD analysis project Ga0208883, IMG submission 183881) | Freshwater sediment methanotrophic microbial communities from Lake Washington under simulated oxygen tension - Sediment Metagenome... | ecosystem: Environmental > Aquatic > Freshwater >...
GAATTAGCTGCAACTAACGGGCGCTCAAACCGACATTATTTGCAACTGAACCTGCAATCGTTGCCGCCGACCTGCAATCATCCGCCGTAAACCAGGATTATTTGCAACTACCCATCGACACGAGTTCCAGAAACTCAGCATCAAGGAAACAATATGGACGTTGATTTGTTGACGAGATAGTTGGACTATCAAGGTCAGATTCGGCGTGAAGCGCATCTTGGTAAGACAAACGTCCAGAAAACGGACGTATTCTGGACTGGTCATTTTTCGAAGTAAGTGTCAGCAGCGACTTGGCCGACAAAGACCGACCCGTTGCGGTCAATCGCTCAATCTGATTCAATGACTGCGATTTGATCGTTACCAGTCATAGCCACCTATCGCCGATGATATACAGAAAGGAAAATCAAATGCAGATCAATAAATTATCGCGTCGAATAGCATTTTCGGGTAGATATGCAGTTAACTTTCTAATTCCTTGTTAGGCTCCGCAATGCGCCTCTACAAGTACCGCGATCTATCGGCACCGGGGACTGAGTCGTTCGAACGCCTCTGCAATATTCTCCGCAGCAACGCGTTCTGGTGCGCAGCTCCATCAACGCTCAACGATCCTACGGAGTTCGTGTGGGAATGCGACTACGAGCCATCCGATCACACGGCCCGACTACTTGAGAACGTTCTCATCGACCTTGGAAGAACTGCGCAGATTGCTCGGGAACGAGCGATGACGGCGGTACAAGGCAGTCGCATAGAGGCGATTGCTCGCCCGGCATTCGAGGACATGATCGAAAAATGCCGGAGGGAAGTCGGGCTTGCTTGCTTCGCAACCTCAGGCGATAACAACGTAATGTGGGAGCGATATGGCGGCCAAGGAAATGGGGTTTGCGTCGAGATCGAGGCTCCGGATGAGCTGCTTCATTCGCATCTTCACCCTGTTGAATACCCGGCCTCCAAACGGCTGCATGTAGATCAGCTACTCGCAAGCAACTCAGATAGATCGTTAGCTAAAACGGTTTACACAGTCGCCCTTTTGTCCAAGCCACCGTTTTGGGCCCCAGAGTCAGAGGTACGTTTCGTCTCCCATCGCCAAAACGTCAGCGTACAAATCGTCGGCTCCCATATCTCGCGCATCATCCTCGGCTCGAACCTAACAAGCGACATGTCAGCGATGATCAAAACTTTCAGCAATTCACTGCCCTATGAGCTTCCCACATCTGAGCGCGGGGCCTAACCCTTCAATCGAGAGGCTTGCCCCGGCGAGCCGGGGCAAGCCTCTCATCTCAAACGTTGAGCGACTGCTCTGAGACCATCACCTTCCATTGATTTAAAAAGCGTGGTGGTCGGCTCTTTTGGCCGGCTGCCGCCAATGGTCAACGACAGATGTCAGTTGCAAATAATCCTGGTTTACGGCGGATGATTGCAGGTCGGCGGCAACGATTGCAGGTTCAGTTGCAAATAATGTCGGTTTGAGCGCCCGTTAGTTGCAGCTAATTCCGGTCGAAAATTGCGCTGATTGCTGGTTTGCGCGTTTTCGATTGCAAGCCGCTACAGCTAGGGGTCGATAGCGACAATTCGGCATTTCCAGAAGCCGACATTCGCTACTAGTGGATTCGTATCGGAATCCATGGCCTGAGTGGAATCGGAACTGGTTGCTGGAATAGGAATACGCAAAATGGGTTTATTAAGCGTGACAAAATTATCTGGGGTTCCGGCTTACAACCCCTACACCAACGAAAGGCCAATGGAATTAGCCTAGACGCTATTGCCCATTTTCGCACGAATCCTTACGGTCACCCTATATGGCGGCTTCAGCACAGTAAGCCGTTGCTCAACGGGTGAGCAGGTATCACCATACACCAGAAATTGTCGGAAACTCGAACCGAACTTTGTGTACTGCGCCGGTGTCATCTAATAGGGATATGTCCCTCATTCTCTTAGGATATTTCTCGAACCAGCGATCACATGCCTGCAACAAATCTGTATTCGTATGGCGATTCAAGAAATTATCAATTAGATCCTCAGTAAGCTCAAAATTGGGGATCGTGAAGAAATCGCCAGGCGCAACCAAGTCGTTGGGCGAAGCAGCCTCCGTTGAGATTTCTTTCTGTAACATCTTCCTGGGCACCCGTTTGGTTGCCCCTAGGCCCATGGTGCCTTCGGCATAGATGGGCGCCATGAAATCGATGATGTGATGTTCTGTCTGCACCCAGAAATGAAACCCATCGCCACTAGATTCGAGAAGCCCATCCACAACCTTCCCAAACACGATGACACTTGGGTCAGCATCAGTACACACCATGAACGCTCCGCCAATGGCACGAGCCGAAATCTTGTAATGCTTGTTAAGTATCAATGCCCCAGCTGACGCAAAAAATAAGCATGCATGCGGTGTATTTGCCCGCCCTTCCAAAATAGAATAAATGGTGCCAAATATTCGCTTGTATTCTGGAAGAGTGAGAACGTACCGGTCTCTTGTTGCGTTGGACTTCTTCACTGCACTTTCACTTTCCTATAGTTGATAACATTTGCACATTTGACGTCAGTGGCGAATGATCAGGGGCGTCCGCTGCAGTGAATGATTAGGCTAAAGCCCAACTTTTAAAGTATGCGATGCGCTCATTTTGATCTTTGCTAACTATATTAGTTACTACGGCGCTGGCGACCAATACTTCCACAAGGGGATCCTCTGTGAGGAAGCCATCCCAGTATCTAGTTGCTATTTCAGAAACAAAGTCCTGATCATGGCGGACATCAAAAGCTTGATCAACAAGCCTCATATCTCCTTGATGGATACATCCAGACTGATCTGCCTCGACTATATATAGACACCCACCTGTCATTTTTGACCAATGCTTCTTTGCTGAACGTTCGTCAACAAAAAGAAAAAGCGAGGTAGCGCGCACTGGTTTGTTTGCTGGACGGAGTCTTTCAAAAATAGCCTCTATTGCATCGGACCCGTTGGGGTTTAATGACTGAAAATTGCCAGCTGTCACGATGAGATCATCAACTGAAAAATCTCTTTTGTCTGCGCGGTAGTACATGCTCTTAGGCCTAAAAAGCAATTAGGTCGGTCTGTATATCATCGCTGATCGACTCATTCTCGACAATAGATTTAGTATTTCCTACTGAATGCTAACCGTATATCTCCCCGTATAGGCTGATATACGACTTAATTTTACATAACGAACGTCTGTTGCTTGCCATTAACCAGCCTGTTAAACAACTTATGTCGAAGGCGGTTTGGGTCGTTTGTGGCAATTCGCCGCTTGCAAAATCCGACATTCACTACAAGCAAATTCATATCGATTAGTAATTAACCGGGGATGCTATTCATTTACGAATGCACCCTTACGGTACCGCCGAGCAACAGGGCATAACTAGCGTGCAGATCATGCCGGCACAGTTGCAAACATGTCTCTCACCAGGCCATAAGAGCCAAAGCAATCGGATTTTTTCATTATTTGTGTCATTAGTTTTTCACTAATTTGGCACACTTTTCACTAATTGTGGCACCCGACAAATTTCTTTCGTTGTTTCTTATTTATTTTATTACTTTCTTTATTTCTTAATTACTTTGTTTCTTGTTTTGTGCTAGACTAACTGCACAGTCAATTTTAGGGAAGCCGTCATGAAAGAAGAGTTTGATTCCGCTGTGGGTCGTCCCGTCGACATAACAGATGAGCGCATTATTGAAGCCGGCGAGACTTTGGTGAGGGCCAATCGGAATGTAACGGGCTTTGCATTGCGCAAAATCACCGGCGGCGGTGATCCCAAAAGACTTAAAGAAGTTTGGGATAAGTACAATGTAAGTCAGTCTGTGACCAATGCAGAGCCGGTATCAGAGTTGCCTGTAGAGGTGGCTGAAACTTTGGCGGCAATGACCAAGGCCTTGGTGGACAAAATCAATACGTTGACCGTGGAGTTAAATGACAAAGCCGTCAAGACCCAAGAGCGCCGCGTGGCGGATGTCTTGCGGGCGGCGGGCGAACAGCAGGCCCAAGCAGAGCGCGAACTTGCCGATGCTTCGCAAGCTGTCGATGAGTTAGAGGCTATGCTGGCGGAAGAACGGTCCAGGGTAGGGGAGTTGGAAAAGCGCCTGGCCGAGGTGTTAGCGGCTGATCAAGCTAAAGCGGTTGAATTGGCTACCTTACGCGAACGGCTAGAGGCGGTCGAAAAAAACGCGAAGGTAGCGGGCGAGCAGCATGTTGCCGAACAAGCACAATTCCGGCAAACCTTGGCGGATCAAAAGCGGGCGGCGCAAGATCTGGCGGTAGAGCGGGATAAAGTGAAAACGGAACTGACTAAAGTCCAGACTAAGGCGGAATCCGCTGAAGAGTCCCATAAGGAAGAGAGAAAAAGGGCTGCCACTGAGCTACAGCGAGTCGCCGATAAGCTTATAAAGCTTGAAGCGGAAAGAGATGGCGCCAAAGGGGAGGCGGGTAAAGCCCGAGAAGAGCTTGCCAAGCTAACCGGCCAATTGGAAGCCATGAAATCCCAGGCCGCTCAGTTGATGCAGGCCATTGGAAACCAACAACCGGAAAAAGCCGAAAAAGCCGAAAAACCGAAAAAGGTATAAGGCATTTTGCGGCTAAAAAACGGAGAACTCAGTGATGATGAACGTGAATCAATTGCAACAGGCCAAAGTAGTTATGCATCGATGGATAAGCAGTTATCGTTGTCGGACTTTCATTGGTTTTAAAGGCTCGGTTGTTAAACCGTATGGCTTTCGCTCTTATTATTGGGCGCACGTCTATACCGCTCGTGACTATCTGCTTGGTGTAACGGAACCGCACGGTGCGTGTTTGTCATTGTTGGATCTTGGCCCAGTGGGAGCGAAGCTACAATTTGACGGCATATAAGCAAAAGCTACTTTAAATCATTACACTCTGCGTCTCCCAAAACTTATCGGAACAATCAAACTTTTGAGAAATGATTTCAGGAGACTGTTTTGAGAGATGAAAATGCGGTATTTTGGGTGGCAGATGGATATCTGGTTCGATGTCCTAAAAATGTAGGTTTTCGAGAGACCGTGTGCGAAAGCCTTGACAAACAAGGCTGGCAGCCCAAATGTCGTCAAATTGTAGCTTCGCTCCCACTGGGCCATCTTAGGCGGACAGGGCAATGCCATTTCAATTTAGCTCAAAGCTGCCAACCTTATGGAATGCGATTTCCGTATTCTGCGGCTTCTGATTGCAAAGAAAAGCGGTTGTGACTATCTTTCATCTGCCGGTTGCGTTGTGCCACACACCTTTCGCACACAGAAAAAGCGCAACCCGGCTTCATCTCTTTTATAGGTTATCCCCAAAACCTGTGAATAACTCTGTGACAAAACCGTGACGACTAGGCGCAAGTCATTGACCTAGCGATCAGTTCCTTAAATTGGCTAAGAACTGACCATAATAGTTTTTATATGTACGAATTAGACCGGTGTCAATATCAGAAGTTGACTACACCATCTTATTTGACGAGGCTAAAAAACCCAGTAGTCGCAAAAGCGTTGTTTACGGTTCTGCTGTTTGGTCGTCGAGATGCCAAGACCATACGAACAATCCGAACACATCTAACCGCTTTCGGAATTCCCGCGAAATGGTGTCACAATAAACCAAATTCATATCCTTTATAACACATAGATTATATTACGGGTTATATGACGTTTTTTGACGGCACTGACGAAGTCTTTTAAACTGTCACATAAACGACCGTATAAGTGACAGGTGAAAAAATGCTAATTGGGTATATGCGGGTATCAAAAGCGGATGGTTCTCAGGCATGTGATTTGCAGCGCGATGCGCTATTAGCCGCCGGCGTTGACCCCGCACACATTTATGAAGACCAGGCCTCCGGAAAACGGGAGGATCGCCCTGGTCTAGCCGCTTGTATCAAAGCTTTACGCGAAGGGGATACGCTGCTGGTCTGGAAGCTGGATCGGTTAGGTCGCGATTTGCGGCATTTGATTAATACCGTGCATGATCTAACGGGGCGAGGCGTCGGCCTTAAAGTGTTAACGGGTCAAGGCGCAGCCATCGATACCACGACCGCTGCTGGGAAATTAGTATTCGGAATTTTTGCAGCACTCTCCGAGTTTGAACGGGAACTCATCTCAGAACGAACGGTAGCCGGTTTGGCTTCGGCGCGTGCGCGCGGACGAAAGGGAGGGCGACCCTTTAAAATGACAGCCGCCAAGCTGCGGTTGGCTATGGCGGCTATCGGGCAGCCAGAGACCGTGATCGGAAATCTATGTAAGGAATTGGGTATTGCCCGGCAAACGTTATATAGACATGTTTCACCCAAGGGGGAACTGCGACCAGACGGCGTGAAACTCTTATCAAATGGTTAGAAGATGGGTGGCGACTTATGTCACAAGCAAAAACCGACCAATACGTGTATCGGCTTGCAATCTGCTAATACCGAGGGTTCCAGTGGGGTTCGTGGAACAAACCGTTCTTTTAGTTAATTAGGCCAAAATTGCTATGAGTTTTAGTTACAGCCTAAACGCGACGCGGGCTGTAGTGTACATGTAGGGCACTAATACCCTTTTACGAAGGAATCCTTACGCCTAGCCTCATTGATGCTACTCATAGTCTGTAGCATTAAAGTCATCAATCGGAAAAAATGCGCTGCATTGTAAACTGTTCCGATGATACCAAAAACGCCACCTCCGTCACTTCGTTCTATTCTTGCTGTGAACATCCGTTCTTATCGAAAAGAATATGGCTTTTCGCAAGAGGAACTGGCTGATCGTTGCCAATTACACCGCACCTACATTGGTTCGGTTGAGCGTGAAGAACGCAATGTTACGTTAGGTACTCTTGAAGTCATAGCACGAGCACTTGGTGTCAGCGTGCCGGAACTGCTGACCTCAAGACCGGACCATGACAAACAGCGATAAAATCTACTCTATAGCCTTTCATTACACATCTCTTATTTGTTTTGTCATAGCACTGGCAAAAGGGGATGGTCATGCAGCGAATTCCTAATCCTGGGTCTGACATCAGTATATTTGTTCGAATCTTTCAGGAGCTGCACGAACACTTAAAAGATCATTCAGACTTTGATTTGGATGATATGACAAGGGCGATGATTGAACGAAACAATGTGTCATCGCAGGGCGCCTTTGGCGAAGAAGCCCTTCAACGATCTACGCGGAAAGACCGTAGCCGTGACCCGCTTTATAACCAATCAAAGATGTATGCCGAGTTATTTCGTACTCTCGGTTGGCTGCAATCTACAACCAACGCCTTACGCTTTGCCTTTTCATGGATTGGCCAGCATGTGGCAACAACAAAAAATCCAAAGTCACTTGTAGTTGAATGTCTACTTGGAATGTCATATCCAAATGCTGTTCTTGGCGTCCAAGGTGGGCAATCTATACGGATTTTTAGTTCAATTCTGAACACTATGGCGGCTTTAAATGGGAAGTTATCCCGTGATGAAATGATTATTGGCCCGCTTAATATTCATGATGATAGAAATGCTGCCGCCCTAACACAAATGGTAAATTTGATACAGGGCTGCCGTTCAAAGCAAGTTGATATTAATGCCGTAATTGAAAATCTAAGTAGAACTCGAAAAATCAGCCACGTCACAATGGGGAATTACACCCGGTTTCCGATTGCTGCTATCCAATGGGCTGGCTGGGCGGTAAAACAGAAAGGTTTTTTTGTTCTCACGAAAGAAGGATATGCAACGATCAATGAATTGAAGGGAATGCAAGATGTTCGGTATTCAGATTACGATGCCATTTCCGACTCACATAAGCCGGCGTTTATTCGATATTCCTCGTACTTAATGCTTGAACGCGCAGGGTTTGATCTTTCTACCGTCTATGAAAGCATGGAGCATGACCTATCTACTTTGCGAAATGCAGGGATTGTGTCGGGTAAAAATGTACTTTTTTCTCCTTTTCAACAAATTGCTCGAACAGAAGTCAATGCTGCGTTTCCTCATTTAGCCGAACAAATCGTTGAAATAGACGCAAATACGTTTATCGACCAGATTGGCCCAGCTCTTGAAGTGGTGGATCGAAGACAAACTATAAAAGCTAGCGTCATGTTTGAATTGACTGATGAAGCTATCTTGGAAGACAACAAAACCGATACTTTAGCCAGGACAATTCAGGAAATCTATGTAGAAAGCGGGAACAATCTTGAATCAACTATTGATACGCTTGTAGCCCACTATTCTACGGCCAATCAGGACTTGTTTTATCCACTTGTCGCATCCTTGTTTCGGATTATTGGCTTCGCCTGCGAAATATCTCGTCGTGGGGTTAACTATTCGCGAGCAGACGCCATGATCATCCATCCTGATGGTTGTATTCCAATTGAAATTAAATCACCAGGTGAAGAATCCGAAATTTCTGTAAAAGGCGTTCGCCAAGCTCTTGAGAACAAGGTTATCTTGCTAGCCAGGGCTAGACCTGGATTCCATGCTGCACCTGAAACCACCTCGTTAGTGGTGGGCTTCAATCCACCCAATGAGCGATCAGAGGTCCATGAGCTAATCGAGGATATTTTGACGACATTCAATGTGCCAGTTGGAGTAATTGATTTTCGATCACTACTGCGCCTAGCGACGACAATTGTCATTACAGGCAAACAAATTTCGCTAAAAGAATTTCGCACAATGAATGGAGTCATCGATGTCAAACGTATTTAAAAAACTAACCGATGAGGGCAAGGGGAAGACTCTGGCATCCGGTCTAGTACCCGTCGCATTGGAATATATTCCCGGTAAACCCTCAACAGTTTCTTTCCAAAATGGTTTAAAAACGACCAGTTCGTGCCTACGTTGTCACGATACGCCTTGCATGACATACAGCGATGAAGAAGTAAAGGCGTCTAACATGCCTGACTTCCCAGCGGATCGAAGTTTGGATGTATGCGCGGCCGGGGCACTTAGTCGGCCGAACGGTGTTGGGGTGCCAAATGTTAGCAATAATGACTGTGTCGGTTGCGGTGTGTGTGTCTTAAGATGCTCGGTAGGCGCGATTCATTTAGAGCCACACGCGGTGATACTAGACCAAACTAACAATGCTTTCCTCGAAACTGAAGTGAACCATGAAGCGGATATGAGGAAAGTTAGAGCCGTATTTGATAAGTTGTCCCCAACAGGTTATTTGCTTGATGAGACTGATGAAATTGTCGATAGGGTCAAAGTACGATTGGATCAAGCTACGCGCCGGATTGGAGACAAATTTCCGAATCATTTTGTCCGTAATTTATTTATATCTGTTGGTGTTGGCGCAGCTATGCGTCGACGTGGTGACAATGCGGTACGAATGGATTTGATCTTGAGCCCGCCGGGTATAGCTTTTGGGGTTGCAGAGGTAGAATTCGGCGGTGATGCGGTGCTAGATTCGCCGCGTGATATTCTCGATGATGTTGCTGTACTCGTTAGCCGGCGAGGATGGGTTGTTTCTGATATAACTCCGCTGATTGTCAGCGACGTATTACCAAACAAACGTTCTGAATATTGGGAAATTATCCATGACATTTATAAAGTTTTAAATCTAAAAATTGGAACCGTTACCGTCCAAGCATTGATATTGTTAATCTGGAATCGAAAATTACTGAACCTAACACCGGATAACATTTTTTATGTGAATAAGAACACAGGTCCGTACAGAGCCAGTGTTCTTGAAAAAATGCTTGGCCGTTCTCTCAGTCTTAGCACAGAACTTCGATCTCACATTGAGGTTGCAAAATAGGAGCCTCAATATCTATATTTGACTCGTTATCAAGCTGCAACAAGCGTTGATTAGCAATCTCAATATAGTCAGCATTTAACTCAAACCCAATAAAGTGACGCTCGCCAAGGCGAGCGGCGACACACTCAGAGCCGCTTCCAACAAAAGGAACCAACACTAAGTCGCCTTTATTGGAAAAGTGGTTGATAATTCGAGTAGAAATAGACAATGGTTTTTGCGTGGGATGGTCAACCTTCTCATCCCGAAATCGCCTTCCGGCCAATACGGGAAACTGCCAAACATCACCGGCCATGCGGCCTTCTGGATTAGGTGTCCAAACCTTGCCGTTTTTCGTGATAGAGTGCTTCAATCGTTCGGTACTCTTGTACGGCTCTCGTATAGGGTGGTATGTATAGTTATTGCCCTTAGAAAACCAAAGCAAAGGCTCATAGTGTGCAGCTAAGGATTTGGTGTAGCCGGCAAACCCATTCTCATAGAACCAAATGATTTGACGGCGGTAGTCTAAGCCCATTTCATACAGATGGCATTGAATCCAACATATGTGGTGATGGATGCCGTAGACAAATATACTACCGCCTGGCTTAAGAACACGTTCACATTCATTTAGCCAAGTTTTAGACCATTCAAGCCATTCTTTCTTGCGATCTTTTTCTTTCCATTCACCAAAATCCTTGTTCAAATTATAAGGCGGATCAGCTACGATTAAGTCAATGCACTCGTCAGGGATGAGCTGCATGCCTTTGATACAATCGCCGTTTACAATGGTATTAGTTAAATGCTCAGGCAATGGTTCCATATCAAGCCTTTTTAACGTTCTGAAGAATTACGAGGTATTGGTGATGAATATTCGGCACATATGCATAAGGATAACCATATGGAAAAATGCGCTTGTGCCTCTGGTAAAGCACTGTCAGTCCACGTAATTCAAAACCATATTTCTCCATAGCCTTTGCCAAATCGGCATGGAACATAACAAACTTTGATTTATCGCGGAAATCACTAACTATGACTACCATATGCTTTTTGGGTTTAAGTGCTTTGCCACATGCACCCAAAATAGATGTCAATTCATCAAGAAATTGATCGTAATCGTGAATATTCCCTAAGTCACGTCCATCATCACCATATCTAGTATCAAGGTCGTGTTCTTTTCGTTCCTGCTTTGCCTTATGATCTTCTTTGTGGAGGATATTCCAATAAGGGGGACTTGTAACAATAAGATCAATTGAGTTTTCTGGCAATTCAATAGTCAAATCGCGTGCATCACCAACGCGTACATCTTGTTTTACATCCAGTGTATGCAAATTTTGGACTTCTACATTAAGCCGCTTAATTGCCAAGTCAGCATATCGAGGATTCAGTTCAAACCCTATACCGTTCCGCCCTTCTACAGCACATGCTTTCAGCGTTGAACCAACACCAACGAATGGATCAAGAACAGTATGACCACGCTTAGTGAAAAACTTAACGATCCGACTGACATCTGTAAACGAGAATGGAGCCGGATGTTGCCTCTCAATTTGCGCATCTGGATGATTTGCACCAAGTCCTCGCTGATTCCAAACTGAAATTGTTTCCGGCAACCATTCAGTTGATGTCAAATCATTCATTGAATTACGTGGATCGACAGTCTTTTGCACTATAGCTGTAGAGCTATTTTCGGCCTCAGAATCTACATCTATTGATTCAGGAGTTGTCGTCTTCTTCCGAGAGCGCACTATTTTGGGTTTGTTTACTTCAACTAATGGTTTGGATGAAATATCGTTCTCGACGACATCATCACTAAGTGTATTCATGCTCAATATGATCTTCATGTGTTGGTGCTCTCTATATTTGCGAGCAGTGGTGTTGTTTGACTTTGTTGGGCGGAACGCCAATGTTGAATCAATTGGATAACGTCAGCATCTTCCAGCATTGCGAGTAGGTCTAAGACAACTCTCATGCTGACAGGAGTATTCGTGCCACGGAGGTATTCAAGGTAAGTTCGCGTTGAAACTCCAAGGCGAACCGCCATAGCAGCTTGACTTATGCGAGAGCGTTCTTTTGCTTCGATACGATGATGTAGCTCGCGCAATAAATCTTGTATAGAGGTATGACATTTTTTATCGCTTTTCATGCAGAATTACACACATGTTAGATATATTTTTTCACAATATAGCATCTTCTTTCAGACGTCTGTAATAAAATCTTAACGCTTTGTATTCGAGACTGAATGTGGGCGCTAAGCAATGGACGTTAAGTTGCTATTTCCATTGAACACTTCAAACGTCCATCTAACGTTGGATATTCTGACCAGGCTCAGTTGATAACCCTATGGCCTCGTTGGCGCAAACAAGAGTTGTAAGCGCGTTTGTAATGGTCGTCCGACTGAATCCCTTGTTTTGCAGCTCCACCAAGGCCTCCTGCCGCTGCCCCTATGGCTGCGCCAGTTCCTGGGTTTCCTATTACGGCTCCTAACGCTGCCCCGCCGGCGGCCCCGATTAGACCGCCAACCCCGGCACCAATCGCCGCTTCCTTCGCTGTCCCTCCCGAGGCGTGAGATGCGAGCTGCTGACATTCGGCCATATCTTGGTTCAACCTCCATGCGTTCTGGTCGCCATAAGGGTCAACGGTTGGTTGGTACGACGTCATTTGGGCACACGAGGTTAATAATAAGCAGCTGACAGTGATTAACAAATGTTTCATTGGATTCCCTTTCATGGTTGGTATCTAAAGTTAGTTGCGTTGAAGAAGGATTGATTTGATTCTTACTGGAGGGCAGACGAGTAACTGCTTGTTGGTGTGACGTACACCAGTTCAATTTCAACCCTCTGGTTTTGGCGCTTTCCTTCGGGTGTTGAATTGTCGGCGATAAAATCAGATCCAGAAGCGTAATTCACATGGATTTTCAAAGGAGACACGCCACGCGATATTAAGTAATTTCTAGCAGATACGGCCCTTGATAATGCAAGCTGCTCATCCTTAGCGCTTGGGATTGGTGTACTGGTCCGGCCTCGAACCGTTATCAATGCGGCATTCTTGGCGTCGTCCAGAACCGACGAATCGCTAATACTAGGACGAAAAATAATGCTCCGATTGTCAAATAGGACTGTTACCGTATTTGATCGTGGCATTTCAATGATGCCGCCATCGGCTGCCGTGTTAGAGGTAATCGGCTCGACATGGAATGTTTGCGCTTTTGCGACGTTTGCGAACGTCATAAATGACGCAAGTATGACTAGGCGCTTTATGGTCATAGTTATTTCCTTATAGGTTGGTGAACGTTGTGTCTGTCAGGGAAATGATCCACAGAACGGTTAGGTGCAATGGGTAAAAGGCATAGAAAGCCCATTGGACACGCGGAACGGGCAAAGGCACTAAACAGGCTATCAATGCAACAGGCAATACGGCCAGGGCCCAGTAATTGCCGCTGATCAAGCGTAAGGAAAGAATCGATATAACTGCAATAATAACTGGGGCAAGCCGTGGTGTTTTACAGTACCACCACGCTGATAGGCCAAGAATAAGACCAGGCCACCAATATTCGACCACTGATCCACCAAGTAAAAACACTACCGCCGCAGCTAGGTAGCCAGTGATCGTTTGATGCTCAATTAGGTAAATGGTGAGCGTGAGAACCAATAACGCAAACATAAAGTTTAACGGCCACCACCCAGCAAGCAATCCGCCGAGCGCAAGGAAGGCCGGTGTTGCCAGCGATCCACACACAGCTAATCGCTTTATAATCCGGATATGCACACCACGTTCGAAGGCCATTGGCCTTGCAAGGTTATAGGCAAGAACCAAAACAAATAGCGGCATTGCCAAACGGCCTATGTTGAATAAAACAGGAATGGCTCCCTTATATAGATATTTGTTTGTGTGATCGATCACCATTAGGATCAGGGAAAACCACTTGATGGCTTCGATGGTGCCATCTGCGACAACTACACGAGGATAGTTCATTTCGTTCTTCCTTTTTTTAGCGGCTAAAATATGGTTGTTAGTCAGAACTAACCATAATTTTGCGAGGGATATATGCCATGCTTGCGGCGTGTATTTGCATCGGTCTTTTATAGGCCGGCGTTATGGGCTCGGGTTGCGCTTGAACAGGTGTCGAGTCTGTTTTCTGTACCTGAACAACCTCTACTATTCCGGCCTTTAAAAATGCATCCAGCCAATCGGCCCATTTGTTGGCCCTTACCATCAAATCGGCTTTGTACACCCCGTTGTAATAAGGGGTTCTTGAATGATAATTGGCTACTTTTGTCCATAAATCACCCTTATCGTCTTTGATATGAACGGCCAGTCGCCATGCGGCTAGATCGTAGGGATAGCAACCTGAGCTTGCTACGTCCTCTGGCGTAATGCCATATTTTGCCAATTGGGTTAGGTACGATGTATTGAATTGCATTGGTCCCACATCGTGAGTTCCGTTGGTATTCCTTACCCATTGTCCAGGTTTTCCGCCTTCTTTCTCGGCGACTGCCAGCACAATATTTGCCGGTATATCGTATTTCGCGGCAGCAGTGATCGAGCATACGATTCGCTCTTGTTGTTGTGGACTCTGATTGTTAGCCTGAGCATGCACTAGCATCGGGAGTATGCTGATTGCAACAATACAAAGCTTTATAGCATTCATGAATTGTTCTCCTGTTATGCAGAATGTGCATTACCGCTGTCGTTGTTGGTGAATGCCGCGACCTCTTCATCCGGATCAACTGTTTCATCAGATCCCGATAGGCTATCGCCGCCAAACGTGGGTGTTGATTGAGCACTGTTGCTAATTGCAGCCGCGACTTGTCCGCCAAACGTATTGTTGGTTCTGTCCTTAATTTTTTGCTTTGCGACCTCTCCAATTCCGGTTGCAAGATTTTTAACCATTGATGATCCATATTTGGAATCATTTGCCTGCTTTGACGAACCGCTGCCTCCCATTGCTTCGCCAAGTGGAGTTGTTGAGTTTGAGGTAGAACCACCGTTAGCGGTGCTCTGACTGCTTTGAAGATAGTCGGCTGTCATTCTGGAAGCTCCGTCCGCCCCACTGCCGGCAAATTCTGCTGCTTTATTTGATGCCGCCATAATGGCTTGAATGCCACCGCCAATATTTGTTGCTCCGGCTGCAATCGCTCCACCTGCAACGCCAATAGCGGCCCCGGCAGTTGCGGCAGCCGCCATTGCCGAGCCGGCTCCAAACCCATTACCAAGTGCGCCGGTTCCCCCACCGAATGCGACTTGCCCAAGCATTGGGGGTACTTTATTGACCAATAGCAGCAAGACCACTGCTGCTACGAGAAATGAACCCATATCCGCGTAGGTCATATCGGCTTCCATTGCCGCCACATAATCATTGATAAAGGCTTGTCCAATTCCAACAATCAGAATCATTGCCATCAATTGGATGGCGACGTTCAATACCGTTTTGTAAAAGCCGATGGCCATGTCCGTAGTCCATCGGCCACCGCCGAAGCCAAGAAATATAACGCCGGCGTAGGCAAGAATCCATCCACTAACAAAGAGCACAAGCATATTAGTGGCGATCAGGGCCATTATCACTAGCACGACTGCGCCCATGATAATTAGCGCCGCACCCTCTACCGGTTCCCAGATTGATGAAGCGGTAATCGCTTTTCCGAATACTTGGAATCCGGCATCAATGATTCCGGACGGCGTTACCGCACCCAAGCCAGCCGCATTTGACCCTAACGTTTGCATTGATGCAAAAATGCCGGTTGCCATCGCAGGCCCGTTACTCAAAAGCCACCAGAAAAACCCCGTGGTAATAGTGAAACGAAGGAATTCTGCATAGAACTCGCCAATATCTGCCTTTCTCAATAGTAAAAAACCATGCGTCCATACCATAGAAATTAAGGCCAATACCCAGAATAGCCAGGTCGCTCGTGCAGTAATGGCGTCTGCCCACCCCGCCGCCGCACCGGCAAACCGACCTTGAACATCGTCCATAATGTTCGGCCCATCTATTGCCGCTAAGGCGTCAGTGGATGCGAGTATAAGGAAGGCTACAATCAAGAATATTTGTCTATTCATTTGCCGTTTCTCGCGCTATTTAATTGACCAGTTTCGATTGTTCGCAGCACCGAAAGTCACACGGCGGGCGCAGGCGGAGGCTAGTCGTCTCCGCTTTTTTTCATTGGTGATGCGAATGAGGTTTTCGTGCCGACAATTTATTTCATTAACAATAAGCTCATCGGCATCCACAGCACCTGGCAAGGCGTATTCGCCTTGATTAACCAACTCATCCCAGTTACTGACGGTTGTTGCAATAGCGGCCACGATAAGAATTACGACCAAGATGTATTTAATGGACATGCGTAATTACCTGATGGTCCAGCCATCATTATCCCGGTACGCATAGGGCACTTCGTGGGCCTTATCGGATGCAGCTTGCTGTTGCGCTTCTTTATTCGCCAAGGCCTGGTTGCGGGTTATTTCGGCGTTTTGTTGCGCAATCAGCAATCCACGTATTTGTAGAAGCTGATTGGCCTGTTGGCTGGCGAGTTGATTGGTATATCCGATAGCCTTGACTTGACCATCAGCGCCTTGTGCCGCTGCTTGAATGTCTTCGAGAGTTGCGGCATCCGATTCTAATGCGGTTTGTTGGCTATCAAGGCCTTCTATTGCGGCTTTGTTTGCTGACTGTTGCGCCTCCGAGCCAAGGTGTACTGAGTCTCGTAAGTCGGCCAAATCGGCATTCGTGCAGGCTTCGCCGTTAAAACAACGCGATCCTCGATAGGTGTTTATGTCTTTAAACTTTGCCAAATAGTTATCAATGTTACCGAACCTATCCTTAT
>Ga0208883_100324_pt1 | contig 16362 bp, 14 predicted proteins | sample LakWasMet43_HOW7_2_FD_183881 | JGI IMG/M metagenome (GOLD analysis project Ga0208883, IMG submission 183881) | Freshwater sediment methanotrophic microbial communities from Lake Washington under simulated oxygen tension - Sediment Metagenome... | ecosystem: Environmental > Aquatic > Freshwater >...
CCTTCCGCCTGCGTGCCGCCGAAGGCGCGATTCGCTTCATCAGTCAAGAACTTCGCTGTTATTTCTCCATCCTTGTCCAGCTTTTGAGCTAAATTCAGCGCGAGAACATAGCGGGATTTATCAAACGATACTGTTAATGAGTCCGTCTCTTTTTGTTGAATAACCTGGGATACTTTCGCATCCCCGGAAACAAGCCAATCATCAAATAAATCCCATTGATCCGAGTTAGATTGCTTCGCCATATTCGACTACCCAAGGTCTATCAAGTCAGCGCTACTCTCTAACGCATCCTGTTCACTAATAGCGTCCTCTTCAAAAGCTCCGGCTTTATCGGCTTCATCTGGATCAAACTCTGCCTCAAAGCCTGGCGTCGTTTCTGCGTCACTCAGTTTTTCAATGAGCGCTGATGAGTCGGCGGCCGCTCCATCAATAAAGAATCCTGCATCTTCATTCAAATCATCATTACCTGTACTATTCGCCATGGTTTCACCTCTCATTCACTTTTAATTTCAATGCTGTTACGGGCCTTGCTATAGTCCGGATGCCCTTTTAGGTCGGGATAAGTTTGATTGCAGGCAGGGAAGTTGCTGCATCCCCACCAATAATGCCCTTTCTTCTTGCTTGGCCGCCGCGAAAGGCCACTCCCGCAAGCCATGCACTTATTCAGCGAGGACACCGGCACAGCTTCTTTAGCTCCGGCGATGGTTACAGCTCCGGCATTGGCTTTCGTCACCTGGTCACGGATGAAAGCCTCTTGCCTGGCGATAAAGGCGTCCAGCTCGGCAGTGCCTTGCTCTATCCCCTTCAACATGCGCTCATACAAGGCAGTCAATACTGGGCTTTTCACGACCTCGGGCAGTGCGTCGATGACGCTGCGGCCCAAGGTCGTGCTCACGATCTGCTTGCCCTTGAGTTCAAGGAACTCACGACGCTTCAGCTCAGAAAGAATGGACGCGCGGGTTGCTGACGTGCCGATGCCGTCGCCATCGCGCAGCATCTTCTTGTGCTCTGGATCTGATACGAATTTATGAATGTTCTCCATTGCGCGGATCAGCGTACCCTCGGTGAAGCGTGCCGGCGGCTTTGTCTTGGAATCCTTACGAGTGGCCTGTATGCAGGTCACGTCGTCGCCATTCTTCATCGCTGGTAAATATTGGCTGCCGCCCTCTTCTAAATCTTTGCCGTTCTCGTCGTCAGCCTCCTGAAACACATCTCTCCAGCCGTTACGGGTGACGACCTTTCCGCTTGCACTGAATGATTCGCCATCGACATCCACCCCAACAGTGGTTTGCATATACTCATGCACCTGGTAGAACTGCGCGAGGTAGGCCCGAACGATAAGCTCATAGATGTTCCTCTCTTTGTCATTGAGGCCCACTTTACTGCCTTTGTGCATCGTCGGGATGATCCCGTGATGCGCGGTAATCTTGGAGTCGTCCCAAGTCCTGGATTTGATGCGCGGATCGGCGCCGTCCACGGTACCGGCCAGCTCTGGGTTAACGTGCTTGATCGCTTCCAAGACGTGAGGCGCGTCGGCGTGCTGCGACTCGGGCAGATAAGCGCAATCGGTGCGAGGGTAAGATGTCATCTTGTGGATTTCATAAAGTGCCTGACAGGCATTCAGAACATCCTCGGCGCTGTACCCGAACTTATTTGATGCCAACAAGGTAATATCGGAAAGCGCGAAGGCCAACGGTTGATTCTGCTTCTTGGCTTCCTGTTTGTACTCGACAATGCCGCCTGACTTACCAGCCACCTTGCCCACGATAGCGTTGGCGATGGTTGTATCGACAAAACGGCCATCGGGGTCGAAACCGGCTTGATCCTCCTTAGCTTTCCAGACTGCGGTAAAGGAACCGCCGGCATGCTGAATCTCGGCCCGGATAGTGTGATAGGGTAACGGTTTGAATACCTCTATTTCCCGATCCCTGGCGACAACCAGTGCCAACGTAGGGGTTTGCACGCGGCCCACGGTCAAGAGTGCGCGGGAGCCTCCGCGCTGCGCCCGAAGTGTATAGGCGCGACTGAGGTTCATGCCGATCAGCCAGTCGGCGCGCTGGCGTGCCCTGGCGGCGTCAGCCCAGCCCACATAGCAGTGGTTTTCCTTGAGTGCGGCCAATCCCCGTTGCACCGAAACGGAGTCTTGAGCCGACACCCAAAAGCGGCGCACTGGCTTGCCGTTGCGGAAGTGGTCTAACACTTCATCAACCAGCAATTGACCTTCGCGGTCGGGGTCGCCGGCATTGACGACTTCAACCGATTCCTTGAGTAGCTTGCCGATAACAGCTAGCTGTTTCTTTGCATCATCCTTGGGCTTGAGAATCCACGTTGTCGGTATGATGGGCAGTTCTTCAACTCGCCAAATTTTTTTGCCACTTTTGCCGCGTGGCACGGCATTATCCGTGTACTCGTCAGGTTCTGCTTGTTCGAGCATGTGCCCGAAACACCAGGAAACGGTATCGCTCCCACACTCGATATAGCCGTCGCCCTTTCCAGTGATGCCCAGTTCGCCGGCGATAGCCTTTGCTACAGATGGCTTTTCAGCTATGAACAATCTCATTGTGATTTTCTCCCTACCAGGTAATGACCGGACGAATCACAGTCTTTATTTGCGAACGATTGACCAGCCCAAAGTAGCGGCCATCAAAGGATGTGTTGCTCACGTCGGACATAAGCAGGAGTTCGGCATTGCCCAGCGTGTAATGGTCGGCTTTATACAGTGGCATCGGTCGGCCGGCAGTATCGGCCTTGCGCGGTGCACTGAATGGCAGCAATTCACCGTTCACGCGCACGCCGTCATCGGCAACCGAAACATCGTCATTTTTAGCGGCTAAAATCCGCTTCATCATGTAGCCGTAGCCACCAGGGCAGAAGCCAGCCCCAATATAGCCACGTTCTTGGGCCTCATCGAAAACATCGACATGCGGCGGGCAGAACATGACATAAGCGCCCTTTTCTACCAGTGCGCTGCTCGTCCAGTACAAGCCGACTGGGATGCTCTTAGTGGTATTAATACGGGCACCGGCGGCCCCAAGTACACCGAAAGAAAAGACAGAAATAGCAACGCTAAAGGTAATGTTTTTTAAATAATGGCTAATTGTGGTCATATCTCAACCCCCTTACCTTCGTCCTTGGTGATGGTTTTATCACTGAACTTTGGTGCAACGATTGCGGCACGAGCTTGGAAAATAGGGTCTTTGAAATAAAGCGGCTGCTTGCCATAGATAGCAGGATAGCCAGCCACATAGATAACCATGTCGCCGGGCTGCTCTATTTCGCCTTCTGCGTTTTTCCTCGGCCCCGGCATTCGCAAACATTCATCTGCCGTAAGCAAAGGTCTTTGGACTTCTTGGATCGTTCGTGACACCTGCCCCATCATGGCCGCCGTGCGTCTGCCGCTGGTTGTGATCTGTTCTTTGATCACCGTAGTTTGCCCTGTCAACCTTGAAAGATGTTCGGCCGTCTCAACGCGGTTGGGTGGATAGGCGTTTTGAACATGGCAGTTCGAGGTAATTGCCTCGTCATGCCCATACCCGGTTTCTCGGCTCTTGAGTTGGTTAATATCCTGGCAGATCAGGTAGCACTTAATGCCGTAACCGGCGACGAAAGCCAGCGACTCTTGCAGAATTTCAAGGCGGCCAAGACTGGGGAACTCGTCCAGCATCATCAAAAGCCGGTGCTTGTAGTGGGCAACCGGACGGCCTTTTTCGAAATCCATTTTATCGGCCAGTAGTCGCACGATCATGTTCACCATGATGCGCACCAAGGGGCGCAAGCGCGCCTTGTCGTTCGGTTGGGTGACTATGTATAGGCTTACCGGATCGACGTGGTTCATCAGGTCTCTGATGCGGAACTCGGATTTGTTGACGTTCCTTGCAACAACAGGGTCGCGGTACAGAGATAAGTAAGACTTGGCCGTGGACAGGACGGATCCAGCCTCTTCTTCAGGCCGATCCATCATGTCGCGAGCCGCCGATCCTATGGCCAGGTGATTCTGACCGTCTTGATGCCCGTAGGTCGCCATTTCCATCCAGAGTTCGGCAATGTCGCGATTTGGATCGGCCAGCATGGCATCGACTGATGGTAAGGTGGCAGGTGTACCTTCATGTTTGGCCTTGAAGAGCGCATGTAGAATGACACCAACCAGCAGAGCGAAAGCGGTTTTCTGCCAATGGGAATCAAGGCCCTTGCCATCCGGATCAACAATCAACGTAACCAGGTTCTGAACATCGCCAACCTCATATTCAGTACCCATCCGTATTTCATCCAGAGGATTCCAGCATAAACCATCAGTTAATGACGCCGGCTCGAAGCGCAGCACTTTGTTCCGGGCGTGCTTCTTTCTCCAGCCGGCTGTCAGCGCCCACAACTCGCCTTTCAGGTCGGTGACAACCGTGCTGGCTGGCCATGATAACAAGGTCGGAACAACCAAGCCGACACCTTTGCCGGAACGAGTCGGCGCATAGGTCAAGACATGTTCTGGCCCGTTATGGCGCAGATAATAAAATTTACCATCTTTGTCCTCCCAGCCGCCGACATAAACGCCGGCCGAGGTTGGCGAGTCTTTACCCGTCACCATTTCAAGAAAAGTTCGTGGACGTGGCAGCAGGCCAGCCGCCTGAACATCTTCTTCCTCGGCCCATCGAGCCGAACCGTGCAAGAATGCGTTAGCCGTAGACGAGTTCGAGGAAATAACTTTCGCTATCGCTACCCCCATCAGCCCTACAGTCGAAACCATCATACCGATACTTCCAGCCCGCATAACTTCATCTGGATACTTGCTGTACCACTCTGATCCCCACTGCAAGATCGACCAAGGCGCATAAATGTGGTTTATGTGATGACCAAGCACTTCCTGATATTTAAACTGATGTGCGAAAGATTGCGTGGCCGATTGCAGTCCCGCACTAAGCGAAAGCAAGCCCAACGTGGGTAGCAATTTTTTACCTTTCTTCTTTCCCCGTACTTGAGGGCCGACAGCATTATTGTGTTTAGGACTCATTGACTCCTTCCTTTTGATGTTTTAATCGAACCTGCCGCGGTGATCGTAACAGGATCGCCCATCCCAACGCGCTTTAACCGTCTAGCCGTTGCCTGATCGATAGGTAGCACCACAACTTCATCACCGTATTTAAGCAACGCCAAAACATGCCCATCGACATTCCGGGTGCCTCCATAATAAAAGTCTCCATTTTGTCCATTATATAGTGAATGTTTCATTATATCGAATATTTTAAGCCTCATTTTTTCTCTTTCGCCAATATATTTATTAGCGGCAGTGATTTGATCTGGCTTTACTCTTGGCCCAAAAACACTCCGTCGCAGTGTGTTATCTGGTTGGGTTCCTTGCTGCTCCAAGTGACCAGGAACATCACTCGGCAATAGCACTTCACTTCCACTGGCGATGCGAACCACACCGAGGCTGGACAGTGTTCGCAAGCGGTTCTGGCTTTGGGGCGGCGGCTTTCGTCCAGGGCGTCCAATGTCGGGCTTCCTGTTGAATTCGCCGGAGCCGTCAGTTGCCCTGGCTGTTCTGCTGTAGCTTGGCTCAGGTCGGGCATCGCTAGATCGGGTAACGTGCTGGTCGGCAACGGCTCTTGATCCAGCGCCGCCAATGCCGCATCTATCAGCTCGTCCTCGATCGAACTTTGATTCTGTTCGTTCATACGCTTTCTCCTTGATCAAAAGTTCCTGCCGCCGACGCTCTAGACCCGGATCGGCAAAGGTGATGGGTAAATTTAAATCCACAGCAGCACGCACGATCTGCGCCTTGAACTCGGCGGTGCCGTTGACGGTGATTCTCTCGCCGTACTTCTCCATTGCAAACCGGAGGGCGGCTTGCAGGCCTTCGCGGGAAACCTCGCGCGAGACTTGCAGCTTGTCGCCATCATCACGGACAGCAGATAGGCCAACCCGGAAGATGATCGTGCCTTTCTTGGTAATATTGTCCAGTACAGGCGCATGACCTGGCTTGGCCTGACCATCGGCCCGGAACGTGTTGCCCTTGAGGCCCTGTGAGGCCTCGCGGGATCGCAGGGCGGCCAGCGCCTCGCCGTCGCCCTTGACCGCCTCTAGCCTGAGCCAGTCGGCCCACGTTTTGCGCGTGAAGCCCTTGTAAAGCTGTTCGCGTTCTTTTGAGTATTCCTGATGGATCGAGTCCAAGGTGGCCTGCAAAGCGGCGCTGGTCTGGGAATACAGCACTCGCTTGTCGATGCCCTTGCCGTCAACGATCTTGACGGCCGCCCGGCGCAAGCGATTGGAACGCTTAGCGTCCTCAATGGCCCTATCCTTTCGGCGCTTCGCCTTCGCCAGCGCCTCGGCTCGCGCAGCGGTGAGGCTCTTCTGTTCGGCCGTGTACTTGGCGTAAAGCTCAACGGTGTTGATCCGCATGCGCACCGGGTCTTTCTGATATGTGCGCCGGGTTATGGTTTGCGTTTGTCGTTCAGGCAAAGCCTCGAACGATCCAAGCCGGGCTTCCAGCTTAGGCTTGGAAAGTTCTCTGGATACTGTGCTTGCCTTAACCATCGTTCCATCGCCGGTCGCGAGGATAAAGCCGTTAGCGCGCTCGCGCAGCTCAAGGCCATTCTCGCGGACGATCTGATGAAACTCCGTCCAGGTTTGCGCATCTTTGAGATCGTCCAGGCATTCCCGCTTGATCCAACTGACAAGGCTTTCAATGCCGGAGTGCTGTTCCATGTCGCCGGCACGGCTCTCGGATAACCGACGCCTGGGTTCGTGGTTCACCTGCTGTAGTCCGTACTCCTGTTCCAACTTTATACAAAGCTCTCCAAGTGTTCGATAGGCCTGGAAAGGCTCATGTATGGTGTACCGCGTTGGATGAATTTTGTTAATCGCAATATGGATGTGCAGATGGTCGGTATCGTGATGCACTGCACTAACCCGCTGATGATCGCCGAACCCAAGGCCGGTGCAAATTCGATCTTCGATAGACTCCAATACTTCGACCTTCGGGATCTCGCCCAATGGAAAACCAATCAACAAATGATAGGTTTTGTCGCTCTGGGCGCGTGTGTTGATATGCTGCGTTGCCAGCACTTCATCAATCGCGGCTTGCACCGTTCCAGATTCACAGTTCGTAACACGGACTTGCCCAAGTCTTTCGGTTTTTTCCCGCTCGTCGGTGATGTAATCCACCAAGCTCGCGAAGTCGCTCTTTCCAAGTGATCGCATGGGGACGTGCTTTGCAATCAAGCCGCCCACCTAGGCATTTTAGCCGCTAAAAAAATCATGGTTCGGCCCTTGGGCGAACCACGGACTTCATGATACGGCCCATTTCGTCCTGTGTAGCCTGAATCCGGCTTAACAGCGTTCGTATAGTGGACTCGCTAAACTTAGCGACACGGCCATCGTTTGTCAGCCAGAGCTTCAGAAGACCGCCAAGGCGACCTAGATCGCCATTGATTCGAGCTAATTCGCGCACCTGCTCGTAATCAACAACGCCAGTGATCTTGTAACCCTGACCTACTTCACGCAAAAAGCGCGCAACGCTCATACCAGCCTGTTTTGCCTGGCGTTCAATCTCACCCTTTTCTTCCGGGAACACTGGCACCCGTAAATGGTGCCGCCGTTTCTTGCCGGTTTTCTTTTCGTCTTGTTCCATCGCCTAACCTCTTTGTTCTGCCAGCGGTAGCTGGCCAGCCTCGCAGAGCAAGATGCCCGTTGAGTGCGATAGCGCGAATAAGGGAGAGTGAAGTTAGTTAATCTGCTACGCCGATTAGCTAACTTCACCTATCTTGCCCGCCTGACGGCGGTGTTTACGCCAAGGAAATTATACACTCAATTTCTGTATATCGTAAATAAAACATCGTTTATATCGAAATAGTGATTATAATAGCCACAATACACGCAATCACAGGAATATCCTTTTATATTCCTTGCGGTTTACACAGACTTTCCAAGAGTGATGCAACAAATAACGAAACCACAGGAAAGCAATGAAAAGTTACACCGATGAACTAGCAGAATGGGTCGATAAGCGAGCAAAAAAGAAACGCAGGCAGGATACAGCCGCGGTCGCGTTCTTGGCTGTACGTTCAAACGTGAAAGAGGCGATCGATGCAGGATACGCCCTGTCAACGATCTGGGAGCACATGCACGAAACAGGGAAGCTCAAGTGCAGCTACGAGACGTTCCGTAAGCACGTTCGTCGATACATGAAACCAACAACGCAGGCCGATCCGAAAACAACGCCAAAAGCAGGCGCACAGGCCTCTACAGGGAAAGAAAGCAAGGATGATCAAAAGACCAAAACTACAAAAGTGGAACAGAAAAAGGACCATCCATTAAACGGATTCACATTTAACGCGACACCCAAGAAAGAGGAGTTATTTTAATGTCAAAAATTCATATGGTTTTACAAGGCAAGGGCGGCGTTGGAAAGTCGATGATTGCCGCCGCCATTGCCCAACATAAAATAAGCAAAGGCCAATCGCCTTTGTGCATCGATACCGATCCGGTAAACGCAACATTTGAAGGGTATAAAGCCCTGAAAGTACACCGCCTGAACATCATGGACGGCGACGAAATCAACACACGGAACTTCGATGTTCTGGTCGAGTTGATTGCTACGGCAGAAAACGATGTCATTATCGACAACGGAGCAAGCTCATTCGTGCCGTTATCGCATTACCTGATCAGCAACCAAGTGCCTGCATTGCTCCAGGACATGGGTCATACTCTGGTCGTTCATACAGTCATCACTGGCGGGCAGGCCTTACTGGACACTGTGAGCGGTTTTGCGCAGCTCGCTAGCCAGTTTCCGTCCGAATGCTTTTTTGTGGTTTGGCTGAACCCATATTGGGGAGCCATCGAGCACGAGGGCAAAGGATTTGAGCAAATGAAAGCATATACAGCAAACAAAGGGCGTGTCTCGGCTATCATCAAGATTCCCACCCTCAAAGAAGAAACTTACGGTCGTGACTTTGCGGAAATGCTTCAAGAGCGCATGACATTCGATGAAGCTTTGGCAATGGAATCGCTCACGATCATGACTAGGCAGCGACTCAAGATCGTTCGAACCCAATTGTATGGCCAAATGGAAAATACGGCGGTGTTGTAATGGCTGACGATAAGATCGAGGAAATCATCAAGGAAATAGCGGCAAAGCACGGCATCGCTATAGGCCGCGACGATCCTATTTTGATCCTGCAAACAATTAATGAAAAATTGATGCAGGACAGCGCGGCTGCCCAGCAAGCAATCCTAAATACGTTCAAGGAAGAACTGGAAGACATCGCACACCGCTGGGGAGATGATGCCAAAAACAAGGCTGAAAGGACACTTAATGCGGCTTTGTTGGCGAGTCGCGAAGAAATGATGAAGGTGATGCAGAAAGGAGCAAAAGTAGCGGCGGAAACCGTGCGGCGCGAAGTGGAAGCGGGAATATCAATGATCGCCGCACCGATCCGCGAGTCGAAGCGTGTAGCCTTTATGAACATGGCGGCCTCCATCATGACCGTTTTCGCCGCAGGCTTGGCTCTGTGGGCCTCGTTATGAAAAGCAGCTGCATCTGATCAAAAAAACCCGGCGCGACCGGGTTTTTAAATGTATTAGTTCAGACTTAACCTGACACTGAGGCTTGAAAAAGCTGAGGGTTACTGGTGAGATAGAAGTGTCTGCTTTTTATCACACCGAAAGAGGTAACCCTCATGCTTGAGAATAACGTAAGAATCATCAAACATAAAGTCGGCCTGTTAAATTTGGCCGAAGAACTCGGCAACGTGTCGAAAGCCTGCAAGACGATGGGCTTATCGCGGGACACGTTTTACCGCTACAAAGCGGCAGTGGAATCCGGCGGGGTCGAAGCACTGTTTGACAAGAGTCGGCGACAGCCGAATCTGAAGAACCGTGTCGATGAAGCCACAGAACGAGCGGTTCTGAGCCATGCCCTGGATTACCCCGCACATGGGCAAGTCAGGGTCAGCAATGAATTGCGCAAGGCCGGTGTCTTCGTCTCAGCCAGCGGCGTGCGCAGTGTCTGGTTGCGCCATGGCTTGGCGAACTTCAAGGAGCGTTTGAAAGCCCTGGAAGCGAAAGTGGCGGAACAAGGCTTGATTTTGACCGAAGCGCAGGTTGCGGCCTTGGAAAAGAAAAAGCAGGATGACGAAGTCAGCGGTGAAATCGAGACGTCGCATCCCGGCTATCTGGGCTCCCAAGACACTTTCTATGTCGGCACCTTTAAAGGCGTCGGGCGCGTGTATCAGCAAACCTTTGTCGATACCTACTCGAAGGTTGCCTTTGCCAAGCTCTATACCACCAAGACCCCGATCACCGCGGCTGACTTATTGAACGACAAGGTGTTGCCGTTCTTCGAGCAGGAACAGTTGCCGATGCTGCGCATCCTGACTGATCGGGGTAGCGAATATTGTGGTCGGGCGGAAACGCATGATTACCAACTCTACCTGGCAATCAACGACATCGAGCACAGCAAGACCAAGGTCAGATCGCCGCAGACCAACGGCATCTGCGAACGCTTCCACAAGACGATCCTACAGGAGTTTTATCAGGTCGCCTTGCGTAAGAACCTGTATAACGATCTGGCGGCTTTGCAAAAAGACCTGGACGACTGGCTCGATTACTACAATAATCACCGAACGCATCAGGGTAAAATGTGCTGTGGACGCACTCCGATGGAGACCCTGATCGATGGAAAAACGGTCTGGAAAGAAAAATATCTAGGCTGAATTTAACCGGACAGACACTTCGAAAAATCCAGTAACTGTCAGATTAGGTTTGAACTACTACATTTTAAATTTGAAGCATTAGTTTAGATTGAGCCTGGCATTGATGACCTCTGTTCGGCCATAACCTGCCGCCCCGAGCGATTGCGGGAATATGAAATCCCTCTCATCCTGAAAAATACTGCCATCCATGGCAATTTATCATCCCTGCTCGACATGATTGATTTAAAATCAATCAGAACTGGCGCAGTTTTTCAGTGCTTTCAAATTAGCACCGACCCAATCTTCTAAAGCCACCTGATACTTCTGATGATTCATTTCCATACATTCATTCATCATATAGGTCTCTTTTATGCCTCTTGCATCAGGACTTCCTGCGGACTCGGCATCACGCCATTGCTGTTGGAAATGATTTGTCGAGCTGGCGTAATCAGCATTAGGACCAATCGGATAGGTAAACTCATTCCCACTGGATGGCATATTGCCCATTACGTCAAAGTAGGCTTTTTTGCCAAACCCTTTCTTGAACTTTTTAACCGCTTCTAATTGGATGGTAAGTTTTTCGACCCCTACATTTCGGCATGGCCCGCCATAGCCTTCTATCATTTTATCCCCAGAGGGGCTTTCCACAATTTTAAAATTGAATCCGTTCACCGACTGCTCATTATTAATGGCAGAAACATCGCACTGATTTTTCTTTTTAGAGACTTCGCTATTGCCCGCGACCTGATAGTCAGTAGCAGAGGGCCAACCCGCCTCTTTATGGCACCGATATAGCTCGATGCGCGGTGTAATCCAATCTGTTCTCCCATCAGGGTCATACTCTAACATATAGCAATTTGTAGTGGATCCATAACCGGTATCTACAAAACCTGCGGGGCATCCATAAAGAGCATGTTTAGGCTCATATTCTTCATTCGTATAATATTGTGATGTGAAATGATAATTAAGAGCTGCCCGAGCTTTTGCTTTTTCCAGACTAGACAGTAAGCTCTCATAATATTCATCCAATTCCGCCTTGGTAAAAAGCTTTTCTTTCAGCGCTCTCACTTCCAGTTGTTCAGTTCTTGCGTAATAACTTAATGTAAAGCTGGTGGGACAATTCGAGGTGGTTACTTGATTCCTCGGTGCTGTCCTGCTATCGTCTGTTGAGTTACTGCTAACTGTACTATTTGAGGAAACAACTGAGGAGCTTGATGACAGGGCTTCCTCGTTATGTTTGGCCAATTCATCAATAACTGTAGCCAGCGAACCTTTTTGCTGGACTTCATTCGAGAAAGTCGTCTTGTAGTTGCCAACTAGACTGGCGTCTTCGATTATGATGTCGTAGATTTTCCATTGTCCGGATTTACTCAAAAACATCCTATAATTGATGCTGACAGGCTGAATACCGGGCTGCAAAACCTCGGTTTTAACAAGCACTTTATTGGCGCCGGGCTCCATGTCGATTGGCAATAAATGGACTGACCAATCCTTGAATTCGGTAAAGGCTCTCGAGTAAGTCCTAATAAACAATGTTTGAAACTCATGTTTGAAGCGTTTACGTTCATCATGGGTTGCTGTTTTACTTATTTTACCTAGCACCAGAGCGGAAACCATGTCGAAATCAGTATGTGGATAAATTACCTCATTCACAAATTGGTTAGTTTTCGCGAAATCTTTTTTCAATAATTGATCCTGCAGACGCTGGTGTAGTTTGTCAGATACATCCTGAATCTCTATCTGAGGCGAAAGCAAATTTTGCGAATATACACTCGATATTGGCAGCAACGTTATAAAGATAGGACAAAAACCGAAAAGCATAATTTGTTTGAATTTCATATAAGCCTTTGGCGCTAGTTAAATGGTAAAGGTCATGGAGAAGGTCTAACGTGCATTAAGTGTTTGAGAAAAACGCTTTTTACTATGGAGGCCCACCCATGACCACCGAAGATTTTATCATCGCTCTATTCTGCCGGGTAGACGACCCTATGAAAAATATCTCTAATCATAGCCGGCGTCGCTTTTACCAAGCGGGCTCGTGATCATTGGTCTGTTCAAGGAAATTGCCAAACACCGCGCCATCAGCGTCAACACGGTGCACACAGGCCGACAGTCTGCTGCAGAAAACCCATTGCAAACGGCAAAAGGACTTGGTCAGTTTGTTTTTCTCGACGAAACTCTGACAAGCAGAGATTGCAAAAGCGGCGATCAAGCTCCTCACTTTTAGGAAAGTGTTGGACTGTTTCATGTTCTGTAGAGACAGAAGAGAGTTGCCGGAAGCGGCAAGATCAATATTATGACACATCAATTTTAGCGGCTAAAAATTATCGGGAGCGCCCTCGACTCAGTTTTACCGCCTCAGCCGAAACGACTGCTTTACCTTGCTCGTTGTAACTAATGCTTTTCTCGCTTCCGATAATAGGCACTGTATCGAAATCTTGGCGCAAATGCATGACAAATCTTTTATCTATTTGTTGGTACACATTGTTATTGTCCGTATGGACGACTACACCATCATACCGCTTCGACTTATCCGCTTTGTTAGCCGTATAAATATTGTATATCCCAGGCTTCAGAGCACCGGCTTTGTCCACCTTGTGGTTTGCCCACGCTCCTTCTATCTCCTCCTGAACAATGCGCTGCCCGTTCATAACCAATAGGCGCTGTTTCATAAGCACCTCCAACAGGTTAATTGTAAAATCATTGCTCCTCCAGCATAGCAATAAAAAAGCCAGCCCTGACTTAGAGACTGGCTTTGTGCATACGCCATTTTAAAGGAATCCTTATAAAAAGATCAGGGATTTTCACTAAGGTTTCTTGACTTGCCTCATCATCTCCTCCAGAGCTTGAATGCGCCCTCGAAGAGTAGCCGCTTCCTCGCGAGCCTCTCTAGCCTCTTTGTTGGCTTCGTCCACGTCGTTCTTAGCCTTGGTCACACGCTCGGCCATTCGATGAGCTTCTGTTGCCGCGTGCTTTCGCTGCTCTTGATGCACCTGTTCGGCAGCATCCGCCTTGGCCTTCATGGTAGTAAGCTCGGTTCGCACTTGGTCTCGTTCGGAGGCAGCCTCCTGAGCAGATTTCTTTTGCTCTTTCAGCTCTGCCAGCATGCTCTCGGCCTGCCGAGCAGCCTCACTGCTTGCCGCCTCAGATTTGGCCTTCGCAGTCATCAGCTCAGCCTTGATTTGATCACGCTCAGCAGCTACCGCCTGGCTGATTTTTTTCTGTTCAGCCAGCTCAGCGCGAATTTGATCCACTTCCTGCCGTTGCCTGGTGCGCTCGGCGTCTATCCCAGCATTCAGTCGATTTAACTCGGCAATGTGTTCATCTGCGGCTGTCTTCGAGGATTGCACGATGACCGCTAGGCGCTCGCGCGCTTGAGCTAGCTCGATAGACAAATCTTGATTTGTATTTCGTTGCTTTGACAGCAGATTTTCTAACTCATCAACCCTACTCTTTGTTTCATCGAGAGAGTTTTCGAGATCGTCAACAGTTTGTGAGGCATCAGCCAACTCGCGTTCGGCCTGTTCGCGCTGCTCGCCGGCCGTTCGAATGACCTCGGCAACCCGGCGTTCCGCTGCCTTCACCGCTTTATCGTTCAGCTCCACAGCCAAGTTAGCCAGGCGATCCGTAAGCGCTTTTGTTACGGCAGCCATCTCATCAGCTACCTCAACTGGTAATTCTGCGACCGGCTCGGCCTTAGTCACAGCCTGGCTGCTAATATACTCGTCCCACACCTGCTTAAGCCGGGACGGATTGCCCCCTCCAACTTTCTGACGCAAAGCAAAGCCAGTGATATTACGGCCTGTTGCTTGCAGCTCTTGACCGGCCTGGATGATCGTTTCGGGAGTAAACTCGGCGGGACGCATAACATATCTCCTGATGTATTTAATTGACGTCTTTATTATATCAAATAATAAACAAATAAACAAACTAACAAATAAATAAACTAATAAATGACAAAAAAAACCCCGCTCAAGGCGGGGTCAGAACAAGCTAATTGGTAGTTGTTAAATCGCGGTAATCATCCTTCCAACAACGCAACAAGCTGCACGGTTGTTAGCTCTGCCTCGAACTCGTGACCGTCATCCTCATATTTCAACCAAGCCCATCCCTCGGCTGGTGGGCGCCGAGTTAGGATCAGACGAGCCAGACGGCCATCATGATTGACGTGAATAATGGCCTTCTTGAGTTTTTCCGGATCATCTATCTTTTCTACCTTCTTGGCGTCTGAATTTTTCTGGTCTTGCTTGCTCTCGCCTGTCTCGGCATCGGTCTTTCCAGGCGGCGCGGCCACTGTATTTGAATCATCAACTTCACCGCTACCATGCAGACGCTTGTCTTCTAAGAACTCGTGCAGCAGCTTAACTGATCCCCGCGTCAGCTCTTGGCTATCGTCGGCTAACCATAAGCGCACTTCCTCTGGGCTTTTCTTATAATCCTTCACCAGTTCATTGATGACTGTTACATCATTAGCCCGTCCGGTGTTGAATGCTATGGCAATTGGGTCAGGCAGGTCTAGTAACACCACATGCTGAGTCACAAATGCCGGGGATTTTCCTATCTCCCGGGCGATCTCGCTTTTTTTCTTTCCCTTAGCCAGTTCTCGGCCGATAAAGTCTGCAATCTCGCGAGCAGTCAGCTCGTTGCGTTGCAGATTCTCGATGACCTGGTCGGCTTCGGAATAGTCGTTATCGATGAAAGCTGGGATATTGTCCTTCCCAGCGATCCGCGATGCACGAAATCGCCGTGCTCCGTGATTGATGATATAGCGACCTTCTACCTCAGGGTGCTCGCGAACAGAAATTGGAGATTTCACCCCGCGATCCTCGATGGTTTCGGCTAGCTCAGCCAGGCTTTCCTTAGAAAAGCCTGGATTATCTGCGTGGCGCGGTTGGTTTGGATCTTCGTCAATCAGGTCCAGGGACAATTGCAGCGGGCCGTTCGATTTACCGTCCATTACCGGCTGGTTCAGAAGGTCTGATAAGTCGCCAAGGCTGTCTAGGCCAAGTCCGGACATTATTGGTCTAATCATTGGTAAATCTCCATTTTCATAATTATGTGGGCAGCCAGAGCGCGGACTTCCTGTGCAGCTTTCCTTGCGGCTGTTTTTTTAATCCGCCAAACTGGCATACCTGATGCCAGCGCATCAGCAATACTGCTGCGCAGCCCAACTCCTGTCGGTATCATCAGTTGAGGGTAAGCACGTTCTAATTCCTCAAGGTGTCGGCCATGCCTAGGGTTGCGGGCATCAACCTTACTGGGTATCATGCCGAGGAATTGTAATTTAGGATTTACTTTCCGAATGTTCGCTATGGTTGTCACCATTTTCTTGATACCCTGAATGCTGTAGGCCTCCAGTTCAATTGGCGATATTACATAGTCAGCCGCCAATAGCGCAGCGGCCATGCTAACGCCAAGAGACGGTGCCGTATCAATCAAGCATACATCGAAACCTTGGGCGCTTAAGCTTGCGATAGCGGCCCGAAAGTTAGTTCCCGCTTCGTTTAGTGCCATTTTTTCCATATTCGCCAGTCCTGCATCGGATTCGATAAGTGCTATGAGTGGAACGTCGTCCTCGGTTTTATAATTCAGATCGACTGATCCGATACTGAACATGGAGCTGGCCAGGAGCCCGGACTGGAAGGCTTGTAGGGTGTAAGAGGCATTAGCCTGTGTATCC
>Ga0208883_100330_pt1 | contig 16102 bp, 14 predicted proteins | sample LakWasMet43_HOW7_2_FD_183881 | JGI IMG/M metagenome (GOLD analysis project Ga0208883, IMG submission 183881) | Freshwater sediment methanotrophic microbial communities from Lake Washington under simulated oxygen tension - Sediment Metagenome... | ecosystem: Environmental > Aquatic > Freshwater >...
TGGTATCGTGCGAGTGAGGTTTTTTGTGGCAACATCGACAACAGCAATCTTGTCTTCGGCATTCAACGTGACGAGCACCGTGGCAGAATCCGGACTGATGGCGACTTGATGCGGCGATTTGCCTACGGGCACGGTATGGGTGACAGCGTTTGAATGCGGATCCACGAAACTGAGTGTGCCATCACCTTCGTTGGATACGACAACAAACTCACCGTTTGCGGCAATGGCGACGCCATGCGGTTTGGATCCCGTTTTAATTTGGGTCACGAGTTCCCGGTTAATGGGGTCAACGACCGATATGCCATCGCCGCCAAAATTGGTGACGTAGGCTCTAACGGCCTCAGCGCTATGCGCGGATGGGGTTGCCACCAGCACAAAACTCGCCAGGGCAAAGGCTCTGGTTGTCATTAGGTTGATTTTCATTGCTATAGTCTCTAAAAAATAATCTTACGGTTGCGCATACGCGGAGCGCCATCTTCAGGATTTGTCCGGATTGCGATATCAGGCAGATCAGGGTTTCCATTCAAAGGCGTGAGTTCGCGTTTGCGGATGGTGTTGTTTGCTGGCGTTTCATTTTTATGTTTGTTTCTTCATCTCAGTCTCCTTTCTGGGTTATGGTAAAAACAACAGTTTTAATCCTACAAACAGCGTCAGTTCCGGCTCATTCCGGAACGAGCGACCAGCGGAAAACATCAACACTCGCCCCGGTGCCAGAAGCCACTTTCCACCTGCATTGAATCCGGCATTGGTTTGCCCATCTGAAGACGAAGGCGAAGTGAGAAACGCTTCCGCACCCGCTTTGAATCGTCCGTCCACGGCATGTTCGAAAGCTAAGCCGAAAAACCAGTAACTCTTGCCTGCTTAACCGGCATGCCACTTGTAGCGGGCATCGCCGTAAACCACGGTGTCACCCCGTTGCTTTTGATACAATAGCGGTAATTGCAGCGTTGCTCGCCCCGCACCCAGCCCTCTGGTCGCATCTCCTGTGGGTAAAGTAAGTTCGGGATTGAAGCCAAAATAACCTACTCCGGCATCTGTGCCGAAACGCCGTTTGTATTCCAATAGCACGTAACCCGCGCCAAAATGCAATCCACCGCCAGCTGGAAACTTGTAAGGCATGGGCATTTCGATGCTGAGCTGGGTGTAAGCGTCGTAACCGTAGTTAATGTCCACCCGCACCCATTCTCCGCTCGCAGAACCATTTCGGTTGCGTTCCATCGACCAAGGCAGGTTAATCTCCCACTGCCCAGGTTCCGGCGGGTCGGGGTCGTGGGTGACAAAAGGCGGACCAGCCCATAATACAGTAGCCGATCCAGTCAGAAGCAACGGCAAAACCCCGCCTATAGATTTTGGCGCCAAGCAACGCATTCGTTACGGGGTGGTCACCACCAGATCATCAAAGGAACTGGCCGCATCTGCCTTGCTCCAGAATCCAATCCCTCCCGCTTTCAGGAAGTGACTATCGGTCGCCTGTAAATATTGCTTGCCATTGAGATAGACCGTCATTTGCTCGCCCTGATGGACGATTTTCAGACGGAACCATTCGTCGGATTTTATGCCGGAGACATTAGCAGTGGCCAGTTGCGCACGCCATCCCCCCTTGACGAAATACAAGCGAAGATTGTTTTCCAGCGGGTTATAGCGAGCGACGTAATAATTATCGGCGTCCTGTGCTCGCCAGATCAGGCCGCCGCCCTGGTCTTCCTTGCCGCTGTCGGCACGCACGTTCACTTCGATGGAGCCGTCCTGAAACGGCACTTGCTGTGTCCAGCACAGGTTGAAAACATCCCCTGAGTTGTTCTGGATACGGGTGATGGCAAGCACTTGGGGTGCACTGATCGCGGCGGGATCGGTCTTGACTTGCCACTCGGCCAATGGGCCATCGTGATGGGTGGCCGCAACGACCCAGTCTGACGGAAGTTTACTGGCAGCCGTCTGGTCGAAGTTAAAGCGCTGTTCCTGGGCAAAAGTCACTTGGGAAGCGAATCCCAGCAGAATGGCGAAAAGGTAAATACTAAGATTGTGATTCAACATAATCAGACTCCTTTGATAAACGAGGCGTAAGCCTCAATAATTAAACCGGTGTGCATCCGGTCATATCGATCCGCCGAGTTGCTATTCTGCGGACATTAGTAAACTCTGCATCGAGGCCTTGATTTCCTGCATCGATCCCATGCTGGCGATAGCACCTTCCCGCATCACCACGATACGCTGAGCCATAGCAAAGGCCTCGTCCAGATTGTGGGTGACATAAAGCAAGGTAAATCCGAGCCTTTCCTGTAGCGCCAGAATCTCGCGGCGCAGTTCAAGACCCAGTTCGAAATCCAGGCTGGACAACGGCTCATCCATCAATAGCAGATTAGGTTCCGTAACCAGCGCGCGGGCTAGGGCAACGCGCTGCTGTTGGCCGCCGGATAGCTCGCCTGGACGAGCGCCCACTTTTGAATCCAAGCGCACCAGGCGCAGAGTTTCCGCAATACGCCGTTCTCGCTCCGCCTTTTCAACACCCCGCGCCTTTAAGCCGAATGCCAAATGGTCGTGTACCGAGAGATGCGGCCATAGCGCAAAGTCCTGAAACACCATGCCAAGTCCCCGCTGTTCGGGTTCTAAAACGAGGCGACCGTCTATCGCCGCAGTCTTATCATCTAAGATGACAGTGCCTCGGTCGGGCGCCAGGAAACCCGCCGCAAGCCGAAGTACCGTGGTCTTGCCACAACCGGACGGACCCAGCAGCACCAGACGCTCTCCGGGTTTTAGGTGTAGTGAAAAATCCTGCACCGCCGGTTTGCCCCGATAAGATGCCCAAACGTTTGTAAAATCGAGTGCGATCATGGCGATTCTTTCCGTTTACGGAATAACTTAATGGTTGCCAGTGGCAATAATGCCGCGATCATCAGCAAGGTACACAACGCCGCCACCAAACCAAAGCGGCTGTTAGCCATCAGGGTGTAGATGCGTACCGGCAACGTATCTTCGCCAGGCGGATAAACCAGCATCGCCAGGCCGGTATCGCGCAGACAAAACAGGTAGGAAACCAGCCAGGCTAATAACAGGCCACGTCGGCTTAAGGGCAAGACAATCGATAATAACCGTCGCCACCACCTAGCACCCGCTAACGCGGCCGCCTGTTCCAGGGACGGCGGCAGGCGTGTAAGCACTGCATGAAGGACAGCGCTCGGCAATGCGGCATACTGAATGACATAACCTATGATGAGAATCCCCGGAGAAGCGTAAATCCAGTTAGTTTCAGGTGTGTTCCATAGCCGAATCAAGCCGATACCGAGCACCGTCCCCGGCAGGATCAGCAGCAACAATGCGGTGAATTGGGTTATGCCGGAACAGCAGGTTCTCTCCCGCCATAACAACCCCAAGAAAAAACCTGTAACCGTCAATAAGCTTGCCCCTACCGCGGCATAAAAAAGGCTACGCAATAAGGCATCGTATCCGCGTGTCCAGGCCTCGCTAAAGTCATCCAGGGTGGCATAAAGCCCCAAGGCACCTAACGGCAGCAGCACCATAACCAGCGCCAATCCGGCCGCCATAATCATCATAAATTTGACGGAAAGGCCTGGTTGGATCATGAGTGACGCTTCCGATGGACGAAGATCGGGCATCACCCATCGTCGTCCATACCATTCAGTCATCAACATGAGAAACGCAAGCAGTGCCAGCGGGGATGCGGTAGCGGTTGCGCTATCGAAATCGTAAAAAGCCGCGAACTGGGTCAGTATTTCCGTGGGATACGCATCGTAGCGAAGCGTCAGGGGAACCGTGACTTCGCCCAGCGTCAGCATAAAGACCAGGAGCGTCATGAACGCAATGCCCGGAAAAATCGCGGGCAGCGTGATGTAAAAAAGTACTCTGCGCCAAGACGCATAGAGCCTTGCGGCTTCCTCCATGCGCGGATTGACTGTCTGCAAAAGCATCGCCGTGACCAATATAATCAAAGGCAGGAACACCGTGGATAGTGTCAAAACGCAACCGGGCAATCCAAACAATAGATCAGCAAGGTTTTTGGCGACAGTTTCAGCCGCTGGGAAAAGCCGAACCAACCATCCTTCTCGTCCCAACAGGGAAAACCAACCTAAGCTAAGAAAATACGGTGGAATTAACAGCGGCAAAGTAAAAAGCACCAGAAGCGGAGCGCGCAAGCGAAGCGTAGTTTTGCCGAACAGGATGCCGAGCGGCACGCCCAATACGATCACAATCAAACTAGCCAGCCCGGCAAGCAACAGGCTGTGACCGAACAGTTGCCAAGGCTTGGGCGATGACCACAAATGCTGGAAGCGATCCAGGCCGAACGCCCCGTCAATATTCAGGCTCAATACCAACAAGGCCATAAGCGGTGCCAAACCAATCCCCAAAAACAACAGTGCAGTCAATGTTAGGGTGGCAGGCTTGGCGAACATGGCTTAGTAATTAGCCTGGATGGGGCTTGCGCTTGCGCCCCTTTGGGTAGAATCCGGTGTTTCGAAGCACCGATGCTCCCTATTATGCGTTGCGATACAAAAACGGTACTGAAAGCCCCTGTAAGATGGTGATAACAAGTTCAGACGGTTCATAGCAATGCTGCCAGCCACGGTTTGATGAAAGTTAATAAAAACCCCGCTGCACCGCAGACAGCGATCACTGGGATGACACCGGCTTTGTAGCGCAATAGAGCCAGCAACGCGGAAAGTCCTATCAAGGCAGCAATCGCGTCGAAACGGCCGGTGAAACCTTGCGGCCAGAAGACGTGATAGGCGAAAAAAGCCGCCAGGTTCAGTATAACGCCGACCACGGCGGCGGTGATGCCGGTCAACGGCGCGGTAAATTTCAAATTACCGTGGGTGGATTCGACCAAAGGCCCGCCTGCCAAAATGAACAGGAAACTGGGCAAAAAAGTAAAGTACGTCACGACACAGGCCGCCGTAGCCCCGGCAAGAAAAAGCTGACCGTCACCAAACAATTCCTTAGTCCAACCGGCCACGAAGCCGACATAAGTAACGACCATAATTAACGGTCCCGGTGTGGTTTCTCCCAAAGCCAAGCCGTCGATCATTTGATGGGCAGTCAACCAATGGTAATGTTCCACTGCCCCTTGATAGACATAAGGCAACACTGCGTAAGCACCGCCAAAGGTGAGCAGCGCCGCCTTGGTGAAAAACCAGCCCATCTGCGTCAATGCCCCGTTCCAGCCGTAACGTGCGCACAGGAAGCCAATAGCGGCGCCCCACAGGATTAAGCCGACCGCTATCAATTTTGCTAAGCGTTTGCCGTTGAATTTGGCGTGTTCTGGAATCGGGGTGTCGTCATCGATCAAAGCCTTGCCATAACTTTGTTTTGAGTTGCCATGTCCACCGCCGGTGGAAAATTTCTGGGGAGCATACTTGCCGCCCAAAGCGCCTAGTAATCCGGCTATTAAAACAATTAAAGGAAACGGCGTATCGAATACAAAAATAGCGACAAATGACAAGCCCGCCATTGCCCACAATAGCCAATTTTTCAATGCCCGCGAGCCGATGCGGTAAGCGGCGAACAGGACAATCGCAGTCACTGCCGGTTTGATGCCATAAAGCACCCCTGCAACAGCGGGTAAATGCCCAAAAGCCAGATAAATCCAGCTTAAGACAATCAGGATAATGAGTGACGGCAGTACGAACAGACTACCGGCTATCACGCCACCCCAAGTGCGGTGCATTAGCCAGCCGATATAAATCGCCAACTGTTGCGCTTCGGGGCCGGGCAGCAACATACAGTAGTTGAGCGCATGCAGGTAACGGCGTTCGGAAATCCAGCGTTTTTTCTCGACCAAATCCTGGTGCATGATGGCGATTTGGCCGGCAGGGCCACCAAAACTGATGAAGCCCAATTTCAACCAATACCAGAAGGCTTGTCCCAAGGTGACGGGTTGCGGGGTTGTTTGCAGGGGAGCTAAGTTATTCATGAGTCGTTTCCTGAAAAGGCTTGGTAAAAAGCCTCAAAAACTTTTTCGGTTTCGGTGAGCAGTTCATCGTCGTTATGCCAGCGTTGGCGCATCCCGCTAATAAGGGTTTCCAGACCCGATGCCTCAAGCACAGGGATACCCCCCACATCCAGATAATGCACTAATGCACCGAGCCGATTTAAAGCGGCATCTTTAGTTAGCCCGAAGCTTAGCAGCAACACTTCAAAAGTCACTTTTACACCCACATGGGTAAACACAGCCCCGTCAAAATCGAAGCCCAATGCTTCATCAGGGCAAGCATCGGGAGTGGTAAGCCAGATAAAGCGTGCTGTGGGGTCAATAAAACGATGGATCAGCCAGGCGCTGGCCAACCTATCGATCCACGGGCGCTGGCGGGTCGCCCAAACTTTGCCTTGATAATCGTCAAGCTGAAGCCGTTTAATGCGCCGCTGCACGGCATGCGGCTCATCCGGTGCTAGGTGTTCATTAACAACCTGTTCCAAGTCTTCCAATGCCGATGCCGTTTGTTCTTGTGCTGCGTCGGGGAAAAAATCCACCAGCGCAATCGCTTCGAATTCTTTCCGTAGCCTATTGGTTTGCTTTTGTAGCTTAACCCTGTCTTCCGGCAGAACATTCGAATCAGCAGCTTGTTGGATGTCCATGACCAACTTTGCGTAATCGTTGGATCGGTCAAATAGGCCTTCGAATATTGTTTGTTGCGCCTGATCTTCACTGTTTAACGATAAGACATGGGCGTTTCCCCCTCCGGCGATAACCTCTTCAGCTTGAAGCTGAAGCGTTTGCCGGAACTCCGCACGTTGCGGCAATAAATATACGCCATCGCGCAATACTACGCAGCCTAATGCCTTGAGCGCCCGCCAGACACGCATTCGTCCAGCGGCATTTTGGGTTGGAAGACTGACAATGAGGATTAACCAGGAGCAATGCATTATGTGTTCTTACAGTACAAATTTGTGTATTATACTACAACACAATTGTATATTAGCGTCAACGGGAATTCTTAATGTGTAGAGTTTGTAGGACGATGAATAAACTCAGAAAATCCGTAATGTGTGCGTAAACAGAATGGAATTCATGGGTTTGTTGAGGTGACTTCAATCCTAGCATCTGCTACGGATGGATTGTCGATAACTTTTTGTTTTCGCTGATGGTTGTCGTGATCTTATCCCATTTGTTGGCGTCACGACTCTGATTTTCCGGCCATTATCACTGGGTTTTGTGAGCGGACTTTACTGGCAAAACTGCATTTCGTTTAATTTAAGGAACGCTAAGATGAAAGATCATTCAAACAAAAATTCGCAAACTACTAGGGGCTGTTGCCGTTTTGTTGTAATACATTGAAATTTAAGGATAGCGCCCAATATCAATATAATTTCAACAACAGCGGAACGACTATTTTACAATGCCACGATGCCTGTTTACGGATGAACTTTGGGAAAAACTTAAGAAGGCTATGCTAGAAATGGGCATCTATGAAAAGCCAATGCTTCGACTAACCGTTGAGGGTATTTTTTACCGGTTACGATCCGGTATTCCTTGGAGGGATTTACCTATAGCCTTTGGCAATTGGAACGCCGTCTACAAGCGGTTTAATGACTGGTGCCGCAAGAACAAATTGATGGCTATTTTTAAAAGGCTGGTATTCGACCCCGATTTGGAGTGGGAGTTTATTGATGGAAGTATTGTTAAGGCACACCAACATAGCAGTGGAGCTGCCCATGGACAAGAAACCGCAATCGGGAAGTCGGTGGCTGGCAATACAACTAAGATCCATATGGCTGTTGATGCCTGCGGCTTGCCTATTGATTTCTTGGTGACAGGTGGTGAGGTTCATGACTGTAAGGAAGCGCCCATATTAGTCGCGCAGTTACCTGATGCGACCTATGTCATTGCTGATAAAGGTTACGACAGTGAGCCATTACGCGACCAAATCAAAGATAGAGGAGCTATCCCTGTTATACCGAGGAAGAAAAATTCAATACTAGGTAATGACGATATCGATTGGCAACTCTACAAATACCGGCATCTTGTAGAAAATGTGTTTGCGAGGCTCAAACATTTTAGAGCTATTGCAACCCGTTATGACAAGCTGAAACGAAACTTTATTGGAACCGTTGCTTTGGCATGCGCGTTTTTATGGTTGCCTATGTGAAATGGCAACAGCCCCTAATGTAATCAATCCGGCTAAAGCGGATAACTTAACTCAACCCGTATCCGGCCCATTGATTGCAGCAACTTTGTCGCCTGTACTGGGCTTTTACACCTTAATGATTTCGCACCACGTTTCACGTATATCGAAGGAGCTCGACAAATTGGTGCATTCATACGGTTATTGGATGCCCGGTTCGTTAGGCAACGGCCCGGATGGCGACATTGGCTCTTATTCTGGAAAAGAAACCTTGGCGTTGTTCGTCTGGTTTACCAGCTGGGCGATTTTACATGTCCTTTGGCGAAAGTTAGATTTGCCGCTTAAACGCTGGATACCGATTTTTTTAGGCTCTTTGGCGTTTGTAACACTGTGTCTATTTCACCCTTTCATTGATCCTATTTTATTGGTTTTGTTGAATTCAATGGATTAGCGCCAAATTGTCAGACTTGATAAAAAGCTATTGATCAACAATCTACACTAGACAGTGTAACCGACTCATTGAGGCAATAATGCAACTTAATTACCCAAATTTTTATGCCGTTCTAACCGTAGCTACATTAGGCTTATTTTGCCAAAATAGCTTTGCAGAGGGCATTCTGATGCAAATACAGCCGCGTGATAACGAGGCTGTTTCGGCTTTCAACGGCAAAATCAAAGCATGGTTCAGCGGCAATGTCAGTGATCGCTCGCCAACACTTGTGATTTTAGACAGTCAAGGTAACCGCGTTGATAACGGGGATGTAAAATTAGTCATTGCCGACCGTAGCGAATTAACGGTGACTACCCGTCCACTAAGCCCTGGTAAGTTTGTAATTCGCTATCGAGCCGTTACCGAAGATGGCTTAATCGTTAGTGGTATTTCTCGATTCTCGGTTAAACCGTGATGTGCACCTTCAGGAGTAAATCATTATGAAATCCCTTAAATTTATTCTAGCAAGTTTGCTGTTGCTTTCGGCTGCGAACATTGTGAACGCCTCCATCCCCCTTGCCTCCAGAATGAGCGCGGGCGGTAAAATGGACATGTTCGGTTGTATGCTTAGTAACGATTATTACATTGCTAATTTTGCAGCTTTTCAAGCCGATCCGCAACAACCCAGAAACGCCAGGAACATGCAGTTTCCAATTTGCCAGGAAATTCCGAATGTGGGTGAAACTCAAATCACTGTCGATATGCTGGATCGGGATGTCCGTAAGAAGCTGGTATCGCTTAAAGTATTTAATAGTAACAAACAGTTAATTACCGAAACCGCTCCGACGCTGGCAAAACAAGGTTATGTATCAACCAATGTCAATTTTCCTAAATCAGGCAATTATGATCTGGCCGTATATGTTAACGACCAGGATTTGAATGTAGCCCCAGAGAAAAGTGCTTTGCATATCCCTTTAACCGTTGCTATCGTGGTACCAGGCTCTTCTGCCTCAATTGATAATTTATTCGCCATTGTATTGGGCATTGGCGTATTTGCTGTTGGCTTAGGTCTATTAGTACCTAGACTACTCAAGCCACCAGCAGTTGTGTAGCTGCTCACCAGTCCTTACTAATTCAGGCAGTGCCGTTTTTGATGGCTGAAACTTACGTTCAGGACTGCAGGCGACCGCACCACGATGGTTAAAGTATAGACATCTATGTTTTTATACTCCTGAATGATGCAGGTTCGCAGTGACTTGATGCGAATATTTCGAAATTGTATCAATGGGCGAACTCCGTTCTTAATGTTTCTTACCAGTTCCTGTTGAGTTTGGAGTCTAGTAAAGAATACAGACGAAAAACTGCTAAAGCACCTATCGGCGTTAGACTGGAAATGCACCAGTTTGACCGACTACATCTGGCAGCAAAGCAAGCAGGCTGAGAAAGACCACCTTGGACAGCTAAATACTTACGAAAAGGCGTCGCGTACGATTTTTCCGTTTCGTGAGCAGGCCTCACTTACATCGGATTGATCCGTATATTGCGGAACGAAACTAAGCCGGTATGCGATTGCAATCCAATATACCCTGAGTTGGAGTCAGCCGTTATCGGTTTGCCCCGAAAGCTGTCAATATTGGTAAACGTCGAGGTTTGCTGGAAGGCTGCACCCAACGTATCCTTAAGCTTGATGGTGTAGGTATCTCCCACAACCTTGATTTCGAATTCATACCACTGATTCGCAGCAACAGCTGTACCGCGCTGGTATTTTTGCTGGCCGTTACCCGCACCAACCGGAATGGCATAGACAGCTCCTGTCCGGTGTTCATCCAGCCCATCAGGTGTTCCAAGATTTGGGTTGCCGCGAGCTTCCTCGTCGATCTGGATTTCAAAGCCGGTACCAACAGCGACGAAAGCAGTGTTGTCGTAAATATAAGAGACATTCGGATTGTTTCGGTCTGGCACTCGCCGACGAGGATCACGAAAACGGATGAAAACACCCGAGTTATCATTGCCCTGACCCGTTGGACGTGCCAACTTAAATTGCAGGCGCAAGGTAAAGTCACCGAAATTTTCCAAGGCATACCATAGTAACCCAAGATCATTGCCTGGATAGGCCACGATATTGCCATCAATCAAGGAAAACTGGCCTTTACCGGCAGTGAGCCAGCCTTTAAAACTCTTGGCTGTGCCATCAAACAGGTACTTAAAGCCGGTTTCAGGGTCAGGAATGACGGGAGGCGGAATTAAATGGTCTGCCGTCCTGCGGGCTAACGCCACCCCCGATAGCATGGGGTTCGGCGAACCCAGTGTCGGCAATAAAGCCGGCCCTACGGCATATAAATTATCGGACTCATGAAACCGCCCCCATTCATCGGTTACTGAATTCCCAGGTGCGCCCATCCATAGCGTCCCGCCTTCATGGTGGGTTGAACTCAAGGTGTCGCGGCGGTTATTGGCATCGGGTGGGTTGCGTTGCCATACGCCATTGCGCTGGCTTGACAAGTATTGGATGTCATTGGGATTGCCAGCGGCAAACAATAAGGCGAGTTCATCGCAAGCTTGGTCCATTGCATCCCACAAATTCAGGTCTTTCGATCCCACGGGGACTTCGAGCCGGATTTTTACACGGGGCTGGCCATAATCGAAAGGCCCTTGCGGCCCTTGCCTGTCCAAAGCCACCCGGTTAACCGGATCGGGAGAAGTTTTGTCACCTACCATTTCGCCGATGCCGCGCAGAGTGATGACAACCCATTGATCGGTCAGCCCTTTGAACTGGTCGAGGCCATCAATATCGGGGATCTTCTTGAACAATTCCGCTTCCGAATTGGTTTCAAGGTCGCCGACCGCCGAAGCGGTCACCTGGACATGGAAATGCCCTAATGTATTGTCGCTGTGTTGGTGGATGCCCTTGACGAAGAGGGCGGACACCGCCAATTCCTTAAGTTCTGGATGCAGGGTGGGATCGAGGGCGGCACCAAATGAAGCCCTAGGTACGCGGATGGTTAAATTCGACCGCAAATGCGCCATCAAATTACGTCCAATCAAGCCATTGGCATTAGGCAGCGTATTTAGTGCTAGGCGGGTATTTTCAATCGTCCCCAGACCCAGGAATACCTGGCCTGTATCCGGCACTTCCAGCGCCCCTTGATTGGTTACAATCCTGGCTATCCGCTTCCCGACCATTTCTAAGCGGATGACATGCGTATTGGCCACCATCATGAAACGTTTTTTGACATCATCCCCAAGGCTTTCTTCAAAAGCAAGCCGTGAAGTTCGGGCCAGTATTGGGGTGGCGCTAAATTTGTTGAAGGGGAACAGGCCGGGGCGGGATTCGGTCGATTCTACCGCCAAGGGCGCTTCAAGGTCAGGCGCAGCATTTAAAGCACCCCGGTTGCCCGTCAATACGGTGGGTTGCCCAGCCGCTCGTGCATGTAGTCCCTGGAATATTCGCCCCCGTAATTCCTCATGCAAAACCCCGTTGATAAAATCATTGGTTGCTGTCGTGCCAATTTGTTGCGCGGATTGGTCTAGGTAGGAAACATTTCCGTTCTGCGGCAATGCCTGGGTAAGCTGGTCCTTGACGCTCTGCGGCCAAATCGGCGTAGGCAGTTCCGAATCAATGAAATAGGGCGACCAGCCGCCCCAATAAAGGGAACGGCCCCCCACTGTAAAGGCCAAGCCCGGGAATTGCTGATTCCAAGTTTGTGGGCTATCGGAGTTCCAAGGCACTCCCCAAACCTCGCCAGGATTAATCATGGGCAGGTTTTGCTGATGTTCTGGCAAGGTCAGGGGCCCAGCTTCCAACACCAGGATACGGTGTTGCCTGGTCTTGTCCCGCTGGAATAAATGGCTGGCGAGCACAGCACCAAAAGTGCCGCCGCCGATAATAATCATATCAAAGGGTTTGGCGTCAGCCCGAAGCGATCGGTCGGTGCTCTGTTTCGCCTCATCGAAACCGTTACAGATATAGCGGCCAAGGACATCAAGGGAAAAATCGGTGGATTGTGGTGATGAACTGGTGGCCATCTTTATTTCTCCTGCCGGGTTAGGGAAACGCTATGTAAACAGGCGGCTAAACGATCACCGGCTTAGGATCAGGGGTAATCAATAAATCTTCTGGGTCAAACTGGAGCCATAAGGTATCGCCGTCAATCAAATACGTATCATGCATATTGCCTTTCTCGCCATTTGGTAAGCGAAGGGAATCATCACGATGTACTAAATCGTCCCGAATCCAAGTGTCAAACTGGTCGAGTCCAGAAAAGCCTTCGTCAAAATAGGCGGCAAGCCGCCGGAACAACTTTGGCCACATAACCAGGGCTTGGACATCGGCAAGATTTGCAATAGCGCTGCCTTGCTCCGTGTTAACGTCTTCATTCGCCCAAAGCTCGGTATTGGCATTACGAACAGCATGTACCTGGGTACGCAGATGCTTGACCAGGGAAAATGGCATCGTATCATAGGGTTCGACATACACTAATCCGGCTTCGATGAGCTTGGCATTGACGCTGTCATCGAGGATGCTATTGGTTACAAAGACTTTCTCACCATCCGCACGATTGGTTTCACCCGCATAGACCAACCCCAGCAAGCGGCCATTGGCTTCGATACCATTGGCGATAACATAACCCGGTAGGGGATTGACATCAACCGATTGCACGACATTGGGGGAATCTGGAAAGAATTTGATGTTGGTAAAGCCTAATTCCGCCAAATTAAAATCCCGCGCTTTATTGGCAAAAGTAAGATTTTGATGCGTGTTAACGAAATGGGTTTCGAGGGCATCAATCCCCTCATAACGGACATTGATCCTGCCACCCGTCCTAATATCGGGCGCACGTCCGGAAAATCTTGGCAGGTTTCGCACCAGGTCAAGCGAATCTGGCTCGAAAGAGACGGTGTCACCGTCCGGTTGCGGACCCTGCTTTGGTTTACTGGGATTATGAATCCAGAACCGCCCTTTAATTAAGGTATAACGGGGTTTAACTGGAGGTCTTTTAGGCTTTTTCATGGCTTTCTCCTGATTAGATTGGGGGAACGTATCTACGACTAGCCTTTAAATTACGAAGATACGATTGCGTTAATTTCACTCGTCTTTCGCATGACAACCTCCCATTTCACGATGAATGGCCTGCGCCATTCGGAGCGTAAGCGCCGCGATAGTCAAGGTTGGGTTTGAAGTGGCGCTGGTGGTAAAGACACTGGAACCCGCAACCCATAAATTGGGTACATCGTGTGTACGCCCCCAGCGGTCAACGACCGAATTGGCCGGATCGTCGCCCATGATGGTGGTGCCCATGATATGCGCCGCCGTATTCCAGTTAACCTTGCCATTTCCCAATTCAAACTTCTTAGGTTGGGGATCAAGCACGGCCGCACCCATCAAGTTGAAGATTTCAATGGAGGCAGCGTAACCCTCGCGCAGCCCGTTCCTGACATAATCGCCAATATCAAAATTAAATCGTGGCCTGGGTATCCCGAGCGCATCCACCTTATCCGACAGGTCAACCCGGTTGCTTTGTTCAGGCAGCATTTCAGTAGAAAAGCTCAACCGCGACATTTTGGGAATGCGGTCCGCAATTGCGCCAGGCAGCGCGGAACCGTATTTGCCTTCCTTGAGCAGCCCCTCAATCACTGTTGCCGGAGAACCTGCCCGTCCCCAGCCGTCATTGCCAATGGTCATGCGAAAAGCGCTCCGCTGGCTACGGAAAGCACCATCCCGGAAATCCTCGATGCCCGTAATGCTCTGCGGGCCGCGAAACGGATAGATCGGCTCTGGGAAGGTGGCGACCACTTCAAACTGGATATGGTCCATCAGGTTGCGGCCCACTTGGTCACTGGAATTAGCCAAATTATCGGACATCAGCAATAATTTTGGGGTTTCTATGGCGTGGGCGGCAAGGACAACTATCCCCCCTCGAACAGATTTTTCCTGCGGTTTATCTTTTGATTTCCAGTCGATGAAATGGACTGTGTTGACACAGCCGTCATGGCCTTTTTCCAATCGGGTCACCACAGCACCACTGCGCAATTTGACATTAGGATGTTCTAGCGCACGGCGCAAATGCACGGTGGCATCGTATTTCGCCTGGATTGGGCAGAGGGGGATACAGTTGGAATGGCCTTCGCAAGCAGGACGGTTGTCAAATGCCTTGCTATTTCGGGCTTGCGGGGTGGTTACAACGTGTATGGGTTTGCCACGCACCGTCTTGCCGTCGATTTTTGCCTTGATTTTTAGGTCACTGTAGCCTAGAGGAATCCCCGGCATAGGAAAAGGTTCGCTGCGGTAGCCGCCAAATAGCCCGTCCAACTCATCGTGATTGCCGGAAACCCCCAGTTCCCATTCAGCTTGGGCATACCAAGGCTCCAATTCGTTGTAGTCCAACGGCCAATCCCGGCCAACGCCGAACAGGCTATGCAAATGGAAATCGCTGGGAATATACCGGGGCGTATTACCGCGCCATGACCACGTTGTGCCGCCTACCATACGGTTATAACTGGCTTTAAAGGCATCGTTTTTATCCGGTGTGGCTTCTGAAAAATAATCGTAGTAATTGTTTGGATCGTTCTTTTGGTCGGCCAGTTCGCGCTGTGAGTTTTCGGCAGCGGGCGCATATTTGCGGCTTTCAAGATCCTTGTAAGGTGCAAAGGGATCGCCTCGGTTGCCTTGGGTATCCATCATATGGTGAAACTGGACGCGCTGACCGTTGCTGATACCGTTATCACCCGCTTCCAAAATAAGAATTTTGTAATGATCGAGTTGAGCGAGTTTCCAGGCCGTTAACGCACCGGCAACGCCAGAACCAATGATAATAATGTCGTATTCATTTTGCATGTCTGTCTCCTCGGTTCTGTCCGGTTAATGGGAAGCCGATTGAGGCTTGCGAGACCAGTAACCATGCAACTGGGTTGAAAAACCGATGGGATGCGCCTTGATGCGTGGCCATACTTCACCCCGCTCGTAGAAGCCCCCATCAATAAGTACGTCCTTTTCGTCCTTAAACTGCGAGAAATACCAAACGTTAACAATTTGTTTGGCGACGATTTCATTATCTTTGAATGCTTGGGTTGCACGAAGAGCAGCAAGGAGCGCATCATTTACCGGCGGTTTCGGAGTGGCTGTCGCCAAAGTTTTGTATGCCTCCAGTAAGGCAGGAAATTTAACTGGGAAAGTGCCTTTTAACCGACGGGCGTATTCTACGGCAATCGGCCGGTTAAGAGAACGGTGCTCAGGGTCATGCAGCAGGTCATCGTAAAGTCCCGTCAGCAACGCCGACAACTCCACGAAAGCGTCATTATCGTCCATACAAGCCTCCTCGTTAGGTTGTAAAAAGATTGAAATAATTATTTCATGTTGCAATGAATAGGTTGTGTGGCAATGCTCTTTATAGTGCCCTCCGAAGAGGAATTTCTATAAAAAGTTAAATTACCTTCGAATATACTCGCTAGTTTCGGTAATTTCTATGATCTTTTAAACGAATATGGTGTGGAGTAGTTACTTGACAAACGGTTTATTAAGAATGTGGTGGGGCTTGGCGAATATAAAATTAATCGCTCAATTGTTGAATTGAAGTTTGGTATCAGCTTCGTACACTAT
>Ga0208883_100333_pt1 | contig 15844 bp, 14 predicted proteins | sample LakWasMet43_HOW7_2_FD_183881 | JGI IMG/M metagenome (GOLD analysis project Ga0208883, IMG submission 183881) | Freshwater sediment methanotrophic microbial communities from Lake Washington under simulated oxygen tension - Sediment Metagenome... | ecosystem: Environmental > Aquatic > Freshwater >...
TGCGTCAAACAGTTGCCTAGCTCATTTTTAAAATTAAAAATCATTGTAATTTCAGTTGCTTGTCTAAATTTAGTCTGTCCTAAAAGCCGATGCAAAATACATCAAATACCTTGCCCGAAAACCCGCCGAAATTGCTGGGTCATGAGCAGGACAAAACAACAGTACGCTTACCGTACAGGCTATGCGGCCTGGATTAAACGCTTTATTTTGCATTTTGGCAAATTACTCTCTGGGTAGAGATTGTGAATATAAGAAACAATCGGCTTTCATCCCAAAATGTATATTCACAATCCAAAATGCGCCGCCTGCCAGCACAAACGGAAGTTTCATTAATCTATTCTCATAAGGCTATTTAGCCGGTGGTTGTTTATTCTCTGGCGTAGTATTCGTGTGCATTGGTCTTACCAAGGATTTGTCGGTATTTAGGCTGGAACTGGATTCCGCGCTAAACTCGCCACTCGAAAAACTACTGTTCGTTGGATAACACTCCGGTGGCTGCAAAAGCGGCGGGCAAAACAAGCATGCGATCGAAAAAATTCGACACGGCACAATCGCTGAATTACCGTTAGGGAGTCTCTAAAAATTATCCATTCATGCTTCGACAAGCTCAGCACGAACGGATAAGTCACTGATTTAAATAGATCACCGTTCGCACTGAGCATGTTGAAGTGCAATTTTTAGAGATTCCCGTTAATTATATTTTGTAATTCAATGGAGCTGTATTTATGAGAAGTACTATTACTGCCAGAGGGCAAACTGTTATACCTGCAAAAATCCGTCAGCAGTTTCATTTATCGCCGTCTGATAGGCTGGAATGGATTGTTGATGCTTCCGGCATACATGTGAAACCGGTTAAAAGCAATTCTGTTGACGCTTTTCGCGGGAGCGGCAAAGGTGGCGGCGTTGACAGGCTCTTGGCTGAGCGAGCACAAGATCGAGGCCTTGAGTGAAGCGTTACCTCCTGGATACTTCAGCATTATTGACACTCAGGGATGATGAATCAGGTTCTGATCAAGTGGCTGAAATTCTTTATCAAACGTAGCAGGGCAAAGCTCAATGTTTTTGCTGTTTTATGTCTTTGATGGAGGTGCTTTATCGCGTTTGGAAAGATGAACGCGAGCAAGAAGGCCAATTGGCTTATCAACAATGCCTGTCACTTCCAATTAAATGGATTCACGAAAATGATGCGTTGTTGGAAAAAGCGGCAGAAATCAAAGCTAGATACCCATTGTCACTAGCCGATGCCTGGATTGCCGCGACAGCCTTTTTACAGGGCGCGGAGTTAGTTCACAAAGATCCGGAGTTTGCGGCATTGGATTGTTTGCAATTGGTTCTTCCTTATAAATCGGGCGCGTAGATTTAAGGGCTATTTGCCTTTATGTCCAGGTTTGCAATATAACTTCGATCCGCGCACTTACCGAGGACGACTGTTTACGCTTGTCATTGACGCACCAGCGCATGCCCGGATGCCGGGCGCCACGCCGGTATTCATCGCTGGTGTAACCGGCATCGGCAAAAATGACACGATCCGTCTTACGCAGCAGTTTGGGCAGTTCAGTGATGTCGGCAACATTCGCCGCCGTGGTGGTCACGGTGTGTACCGCGCCGGAATTGACATCAGCACAGATATGAATTTTCATCCCAAAATACCACTGGTTACCGTTCTTGGTCTGATGCCTATCCGGGTCACGGACGTTGGTGCGTGAATAATCGTGGCGTCAACCAGGGTGCCTTGGGAGACTAAAAGACCCTGTTCTTTTAAGTGCGCATTAATGGTCGTCAATAGTTTTTCAGTCAGTTGCTGCTTCTTCAACAAATGGCGAAAGTTGAGTTCATTATGGTTGCGGCAGAAGGTTTCTCAAGACGATTATTCAAAATGTTCTACTGAATTAATTGATGTTGTGCGGGGCTTATGACAGCACCTTCCCAAATAGCATCGATTTGTTTTGTGATAATTGCCCAAAGTGCGTCATTTCACATGGTTTCACTATGGCATATGCCGCATTAGTATGATTAGCGAATAATAAGTTCCATTACAAATCAATTACATAGTGTTTGGCTTGGTTATTGCTGAATTATTGAGATCTATTAAACAGGCTCATCTCAATCTGTCAGCAAACCAAAGCCATGAACAGCATTGCTCTTACTATTAACGATTTGTTTTTGAATCATCGGCAATCGTTAATTCACACCATCTTCGGCATTGTCGGCTGTCCACAAACGGCAGAAGATTTAGCGCATGAAGCGTACTTAAAAATGCTGCATGCGGCAGAAAACCAAGAAATAAGCTATCCACGCCCGTTTCTTTACCAAATTGCCCGCAATTTGGCGTTGGATCATCTACGCAAGGAGCAAGTTCGTCAGCGCGGCGGTTATCCGTCAAAAGACCATGAAGAGCTTGAGACACTCATTGAGCGGCTTCCCGCCAATACCCCCACACCTGAGCAACAAGCTGACGATCGGCAGCAAGTCGACCATATGCTTGAAGCGCTTAACGGCTTATCGGAACGTCGGCGGCAAATTCTGGTGCTGCACAAATTTCATCATTGGTCTTATGAGCGCATCGCCGGGCATTTCGGTATTTCCCGTAGTGCTGTGGAAAAAAACATCCATGTTGCTCTGGGTCACTTATTAGCGGCACGAGACGGGTCGCCATTTTAAAGTGTGGGTTAGCGTCCATCACACGTCTTATACTGATAGCATTCTGCAAAATTAATTATTTACGGCCCATGTCTTTATATTCTGAACCGGAATCGAAAGTTACCTCATTAGGCGCTACGCAAGATCAAGCAATAGCGTGGTTTGCCCGATTGCAGGACAGCAAAGCCACGCAACGTGACCGGATCGAGTTTACAGAATGGCTGGCTGCCAATCCGAATCATCAAGCTGCTTACGATAAAGTTGTCCAGCTGTGGCAAGCACCGGCATTAAATACCGCTTTGGGCCATTACGCCGCAATCCCGCTGCAACCAGCAAAACGAAAACTGCACCTGCAACGCTGGGCCGCGGCGGCTTGTGTTGTATTGATGAGCGGTTGGGTGCTGATGGCCACCGGCTGGATTGACTATTGGCAAGCCGACCTTGTTACTAGTACGGGTGAACAGCGTCGGGAGATGCTTGCTGACGGCTCGACACTTATATTGAATACAGATTCGGCAGTGACGTTTGATTATGCCGGTGACCGACGCGGGGTGACACTGTTAAGCGGCGAAGCCTATTTTGAAGTACAGCCCGACAAAGCCCGGCCATTTATAGTTACGACAGCACAAGGCAGCGTGCGAGTAGTCGGCACCCGCTTTACGGTAAAAACCGGCGCTGTTACGCAAGTCGATGTCGAAAGCGGTATCGTCATTTGTACTTCCCAGCAGGGAGAAAGTCGTCAGCTCACTGCCGGACAGCACACCGATATTGCTAATCAAAGTGTTGCCGCCATTTCCCAAATCGATACCAGCCGCATTTTCGCTTGGCTAAAGGGTCGCTTGATTTTTCAGGATCAACCCTTGGCCGAAGTGATCGCCGAACTCGATCGCTACCATCCCGGCGCCATTGTTATCGCCGACGCCAAACTTGGCCAAACGCGTATTACCGGCAATTACAAGCTGGAAGATACCGCCGCTATTGTCCGCAGCTTGGCCGAAATTGCCGGAGCGCGAGTGATTAATTTGTCGCCATATTTGACAGTCTTGAAAGGCTAAATAGTCATTGGTTGAATGAATTTCACAGGAAAGTGAAAAAAATGTCCTCCGCAAGTGTGTGTTCCCGTTCCTGATACGTCTAGTTATCCAAGCCTGCTGCCACACGCCGGCTAACCACACTAGACTAAGGAGACTCCATGACTCATGCGCAACATATACCTTGTGATCTGTGCAAACTGACCCTTGCGATAGCATTGGCGTTACCCGCACTCGGTACGTCGTTACCGGCATTTGCAGCCGACACCGGCGCCCAAAAATCCTCAACGCCACAAAGTGCCAAACAGAACTTCAACATCCCCGCCCAGCCGTTGGCGAATGCTCTCAATGCTTTTATTGCCACCAGCGACTGGCAAGTCGGCTTTCCGGCCGGATTGGCGAAAGACGTTCGCGCGAATGCGGTCAGCGGTTCTTATACCCCTCAACAGGCGCTGGAGAACTTGCTGCAAGGCACTGGGCTGGTTTATCGGGTGACTGGGGATAATAGTGTGACGTTGGAGAAAACCGTCGAGCAAAGTCCACAAACTAAAGAAACCACGTTGGCCCCAGTTACAGTGGCGGGGGCAGTTGTTTATGACTCGACCGATCCTTATAACAAAGACTATGTTGTCCCAAACAGCGCCAGTGCTAGCAAAACTGATATGGCTATCATAGATACGCCAGTCAATATTCAGGTTATTCCTAAAACAATCATGGATGATCAGCAGGATATTAAGATTGAAGATGCGTTGACCAAAAACGTTAGTGGTGTTCAACGTGGCTACGCTTTTGGCGACCTTTATGAAGAATTTAAAATTCGCGGTTTCAGCACCAATCACTCAACCTACCGTAACGGCTTGCGGCGCTATACCAATTATTCCGACCCGGCCAATATCGAACAGGTTGAAGTCGTAAAAGGCCCGGCAGCGGTTTTGTATGGACAAATTCAGCCTGGCGGCATGGTCAATGTCGTCACCAAAAAAGCGTTGGACAAGCCATATTATTCCTTGCAACAACAATTCGGTAATTACGATCAATACCGCACGACAGCAGCCGCTACCGGACCTATAGACCAATCCGGAACTTTAAAATACCGCTTCGATGCGTCTTATCAAGACATGGGATCGAACAAAAAATTTATCAACGATGAGCGGGTTTTTCTTGCGCCTAAGTTAAGTTGGACGCCGAATGACCGCTTTGAAGCCAACTTCGAACTGGAATACAAACACGAAAAGCGCGTCGACGATAATGGCATACCCGCTATCGGTGATCGTCCTGCTCGAATACCACTCAATACCTATTTGGGAGATGGATCAAAAGGACCGGAAATGAATACCATCCTGACCGCTTTTGATTGGGCATTTAAAATCAACAATAACTGGCAAATCAAAAACCGGTTCATGCACGAAGACTGGGATATTAAATATTACGATCTTGCGCCTAACGGCATGATTAACGCTACACAGATGGCGAGGTTTGCTATTTCCGGAAAAGCAGTTCATGAAACTTATGGCACAAATCTCGATTTGCTTGGTAATTTCGACCTGTTCGGCAGCAAACATGATGTATTGATCGGCGGCGATTATTCCCGTCGCACCCGGAATGCGAGTAACAACCGATATGCTTGCTGTAACGGCAGCACAGCGGTAGCACCGATTGACATCTTTAATCCGCGATACGGCATCGTTAGTCAGGCGGCTATCGATGCATCACCCTACGATTACACAGTAAAGGAAAAAGAGGAATGGTTTGGCATCTATTTCCAGGATCATATTACCTTATGGAACAAGCTGCACATTTTAGGTGGTGGCCGTTACGATTGGGCGAACTTTGGTAGAGGCAACGATTTTAGAAACGGTGCCACTTATGCCCAAGCGGTTGCTAACTATAAAGACTATGAAAATCAAAAGTTCAGTCCACGAGTAGGCATCCTTTATCAACCACTACATTGGCTGTCTCTTTACGGAAACTGGACAGAATCCCTGGGGAGCGCCAATACTGGCATGGCTTATGGCAATCAGCAATTTAAGCCGGAAGTCGGCGAACAATTCGAAGGAGGCTTTAAAACAGAATTCTTCGATCAGAGACTATCCGGCACTGTAGCCTATTATCATTTGACCAAAACCAATTTAAAAATAGCCGACCCCAATCATTCCGGATTTCAAACTTCCGCCGGTGAAGCACGCAGCCAAGGCATTGAAGTCGATCTCAAGGGCCAAATTACCGATGAACTCAAACTGGTAACAACCTATGCCTTCACAGATGCCCGTGTGACTGAAAACGGTGTGGATACTAACGGTATATTAGGTAAGCGTTTAGCGAATATTCCGGAACATCAGGCCAGCTTGTGGGGAACCTATCAATTTACACCGAAATTTAAAGCGGGTCTTGGCGGTGTCGCGGTAGGAAAACGCGAGGGCGATGCTAAAAATACTTATCAATTACCCGGCTATGTAAGAATGGATTTGATGGCTGCTTATGTGCAACCAATTGGCAAATCACGCTTAACGACACAACTGAATGTCAACAACGTGCTGAACAAAGACTATTACGGCGGTACAGACGGCTGGATAAATGTTGTCACTGGCAATCCGCTTAGTGTTATGGGATCGTTAAAGCTGGAATATTAAATCGAAGGCGGTTAAGCCGTAAGGTTCGATAAGGCTCTCCTGAGAGTAGTCGAAGGGCTCACCACGAACGGCTTAACCCTTAATGCTTTCCAACCTTATTGTGAACAACAACTGTCATTCCGCCAAAACCAAATGAATAAAGCGTTAAGCAAAAACAATCTCCGATCTTTATTTTCAAGCAATAACGCCCGCAAGTTCTGGCTTAATCTTCATTTAGCCATTGCACTTACAGTCGGTTTCATCTTCGTCATCCTGGGGCTAACCGGTTCCTGTAACATTTTTTATTACGAGCTGGGCGAATGGGGTTTGCCCGTGGTCAATAACGCAACGCAGATGCTGCCGCTTAGTTTGGACGAAATCATGCGCAATGTTAAAGAAGCTCACCCGCAACGGACCGGCGGCTGGTTTATGGTGCTACCCGGTTACTTGAGCGATTACGTCTGGGTGGAATATCCCAAACCAGAAGAAACCATAGACAAGCTGTTTGCGCCGCTGGAAATTCTGGTCGATCCCTATACCGGAACAATCGTCGATGAACATTTCTGGGGACAGACACTGGTTAGTCTGGTCTATGAAGTCCACGCCGATTTTATGACCGGGCTCATCGGTAAGAACATTGGCGAATTAGGCTTTGATGTGGTGTGTTTTTTAGGGATTTTCCTGTTCGTCTCCTGCCTGTCCGGGCTGTATCTGTGGTGGCCGCGCGGCGGTAAATTCAAGCAGGCGTTAACAATTAAGCCGCAGGCCAGTCCGCAACGGTTGTATTTTGACCTGCACAAAACCACCGGTTTTTATAGCTCGGCGTTGCTGTTGGTCATCGCCGTTAGCGGTTTTTCGTTCAGCTACAGCGATTACCTCAAGCCGTTGGTGAGTCTCTTTTCGACTGTTAAAGCGGATCATTTAAAAGAACCGAAACTCAAATCGGCTGTGACAGACAATCAGCCAATTTCAATCTCCCAAGCAATCGCTATTGCCGATCAGGTTTTCCCCGGCGAGGAGTTGCGCGGCATCGGCACGCCGGATGGCAAGGAAGGTGTTTATATGGTGGCAAAAAGACAAGCCGGTGAAGCTAATCATAAGCGACCACGCAGCAAAGTCTGGATCGATCAATACAGCGGCAAGGTATTGGCCGTACAAGATCCCAATCACTTTACTGCCGGAGAGACATTTTTTAATCTGCTGTGGCCTTTGCACGACGGCCAGGTGTTGGGTCTTTCAGGACGGATTCTCTGGTGCATCGCTGGTTTTACGCCTTTGGTTTTGTATGTGACCGGCATTTTGCGCTGGCTGCAAAAGCGGCGGGCAAAGCGATCTGTAAAGTTACCCGGCTGACACAATCACAACCTGTAGCGCCTACTAACTCGTATAAAGAAAAGTATTGGCTTGAAATATTATTCCTTCAATCTGTAATAATGTAGTAGGGGCGACCCTGTATCTCAAAAACTGAAGTATTTTCTCTCTCGATGCTTCATTTTTTTCCGAAACAAAGTTCAAACAAATTACCTCGTTTTTAAGATCGATTATCATAAAAAGCATTAGCATTTTCTAATGTTTGATGTGTAGTTGTATTCATGTGTTTCCTCAACAAATTCAATTAACTTTCTGATAAAGAATGGTATTTATTTTGCCTTAATATCTTTGGGTTAATTGTTCCTTAGTCACGCTGTAAGTCATTGTGAAAAAAGAAAGAATCTAAATTAAATCATTCTTGACTAAGCACAAGCAGGAATCTATAGTGCAGTCGAGTGGTAAAAAGTGGTGAAGAGTGGTTTTTTAAGAAATTATGAGGTAGGTTTTGTTTCGAGGCATTAGTTCAATCAATCTGGACGTTAAAAGTCGGCTTGCGATTCCAACTCGTTACCGAGAAGAATTGCAAGAGTGCTGTGACGGCCAAATGGTATTGACTGTTGCGGTTGATGATCGCTGCGCTGGCGAAAATGGTTGTTTGTGGCTTTATCCTTTGCCTGAGTGGGAGAAGCTAGAGCAAACAATCAGTAAATTACCTACCTTGAATAAGATGGCCGGCAAGTTAAGACGATTCCTTATTGGTAATGCGACGGAGTGCGAGTTGGATAGTCAAGGGCGCTTGTTGTTGCCGGAAAAATTACGCAAATTCGCAGGTATCGATAAAAAAATTGTTTTGATTGGGCAGCTCAATAAGTTCGAATTATGGAATGAAGACGCATGGGCGACCAAAGAAGCTGAGTGGATGACTGGTGACGATAATGAAGGATTGGAAGAGCTAGGCTCTTTATCATTTTAAGACGGGGAGATTGGAAGGTGGAACATGTGCCAGTTATGCTCTCTGAAGTATTGCAGCAGTTAGCTCTTAAAAAAAACGGTATTTATCTTGATGGTACGTTTGGGCGGGGCGGCCACAGTCGAGAGATTTTGAATCAGTTGGGTCCGGAGGGCAGATTACTGGCTTTTGACAGAGATATTGAAGCTATAAATTCTGTCTATGCGCAAGAAATAAGCACGGATCTGCGTTTCCAGCTAAAACACAATTGGTTTTCAAAGTTAGAAGAATTTGTAGCCTCCCAAGGTTTGTCAGGAAAAATTGACGGTATTTTGTTAGATCTTGGCGTTTCATCTCCTCAGCTTGATAACCCGGAACGCGGTTTTAGTTTTTTACGGGATGGTTTGTTGGACATGCGAATGGACACGCAAGTAGGCGTTTCGGCGGCCGAGTGGCTGGCGAATGTTGATGAGGCCACGCTTGTGAAAGTTTTATTTGAGTATGGGGAAGAACGGTTCGCAAGACGTATAGCGCGTGCCATTCTTGAAAAGAGAGTAGAAACGCCTATCACGACAACTCTGCAATTGGCAAAGCTGATTGAAGACGCTGTGCCAATTAAAGAAAAACATAAACATCCGGCTACACGTAGTTTTCAGGCGATACGGATAGAAATCAACAGGGAATTAGAAGAATTAAAAGACGTCTTGCAGCAAGCTGTAAACGTCTTAAAGCCAGGTGGGCGATTGGTGGTTATTTCGTTTCATTCGCTTGAAGATCGAATCGTTAAACGATTTATTAGGCATGAATCTGGAGCCAAGCATGTTCTCGGAAGGCTACCAATTAAAGAAGTTGACATCGAACGTGGTCAGCTAAAAAAAATAGTTAAGGCGCTGAAAGCTACTGCGCAGGAAGTTGCATTAAATCCTCGCTCAAGAAGTGCGGTGTTGCGGGTAGCGGAGAAGATCTCGGTATCTTCAGTCGAGGCGTAAGTGGTTAAGGTTAAGGCGTTGATTTTTATCGGGCTGTTATTGGGATTAATCGCCTCGGCAATTGCTGTTATCTATTTCAAGTATAACGCCAGGCTGATGTTTATTGAGATTCAAAAACAGGAAGCCGCACTGGATCAATATGAAGTGGAATGGGGGCAGTTGCAATTGGAGTTAACTACGTTAACTGAAGAAAATCAGCTTGAGCAGGTAGCTCGCGATAAATTGAAATTAATAGTACCGCAGCGGGACAAAATTATTTATATCAAACCGTAAATGATAAGTTTTCATGGCAAGCACAATAGGCCACGGCGGGCAGAGGATTTTAGTGGAAGGAGAAAGTTTGTAATCGGATTCATGATGGCCTGCATGGTCATTCTGGTCGGACGAGCTATCTATTTGCAAGTTTTTAATAAGCAATTTCTCCAGCATGAAGGTGAAATTCGTTATGTAGACGAAGTCGTGGTGTCTGCATATCGCGGCATGATCAAGGATAGAAATGGCGAGCCTTTAGCAATTAGTTCACCGGTGCAGTCTGTATGGATTAATCCTTTACAGCTTAAAGGTATAACTAAAGAGGAACAGGCGGCGGCTGAAAAAGCGCTAGCTAAGGAGCAGCACAAAAGCTTAACGGAAGAACAAAAAGCAGCAGTGCGGCAACGGCTACAGCAAGAGAAAATGTTAAAAGTCGCCCAGATGGAAACTATTCTTGGGCTGGAAGCAGGCAAAGTCAGCGATCTTCTTAACGATGACACGCACAGACAATTCGCCTACATAGTCCGCAGAATTAGCCCGCAGATTGCTGAGCAAGTTAAAGGGCTGAAGCTAATTGGGGTAGGGTTTGATAGAGAATTCAAGCGTTATTATCCTGCCGGAGAAATATCAGCGCATTTGGTAGGTTTTACCAATGGCGATGACGTTGGCCAAGAAGGCTTGGAAGCCGGGTACGAAAAATTGCTAAAAGGTATTCCAGGCAGTAAGCGGGTAATAAGGGATGGGCAACGTCAAATTATTGAAGACGTTGAGAATATTAAGGAACCAGTGCCAGGTAAAAACCTGGAATTGAGTATTGATCAGCGCATTCAATATCTTGCTTACCGAGAGTTGCAATTGGCAGTGGATGCCAATAAAGCTAAGTCAGGCACATTAGTGGTATTGGATGCCAAAAATGGTGAGGTTCTGGCGGCAGCCAGCCAGCCATCGTTTAATCCCAATACACGTAAAAATATCAAGGAAAGTTTATACAGAAATAGGGCGATGACCGACGTTTTTGAGCCCGGCTCCACGGTAAAGCCATTCGTTGTGTTAGCAGCCTTAGATGGTGGTTACGTCAGGCCCAATGAGATTTTTGATACCCATGGTTTTTTGCAAGTGGGCAGACACGTAGTTAAGGATGTTCATAATTACGGGGCAATGGATCTGACGCATGTACTAAAAAAATCAAGCAATGTCGCTGTCAGTCAGATGGCGTTGCGCATGCCGGCTGAACATTTTTGGGGGGTTTATCATCAGCTGGGCTTTGGCGTTGCGGCCGGGGCAGGATTTCCTGGAGAAGCTAGCGGTAGTTTACTGGGGTATCAGCGCTGGGATGATTTTACCAAAGCAACTTTGTCGTTTGGTTATAGTCTAAATGCTTCTGCGTTACAGCTGGCAAGGGCTTACACAGTGCTGGCTGATGACGGAATTTTACATTCGGTTAGCTTGTTAAAACGAGACGAAGATCCTGACGCGAAGCGAGTTTTTTCTGCCAAAAACGCTAAAAAAGTTCGAGCCATGATGGAAACCGTCATCATGAAAGATGGCACAGCCTATGAAGCAAGAGTAGATGGTTATCGTGTCGCCGGCAAAACCGGCACAGTCAAAAAGGCCGGTGCGGGCGGTTATGTTGAGAACAGTTATTTTTCTGTTTTTGCAGGTCTGGCACCCGCTAGCGATCCACGGGTGATCATTGTGGTGATGATTGACGAACCCTCGGCCGGACAGTATTACGGCGGGCTGGTGTCGGCACCGGTGTTCTCCAAAGTGATGGCGGGCGCATTAAGAGTGCTTGAGGTTGCCCCTGATCAAGAAGGCACGATGCCAATTCTACTGACAGGCAAGAGCAATTAGTAGGCTTGTGATGACCCTGAATGAATTATTGGCAGATCTTAATATCCATGTGAATGCTAGTTACACACTAGACACAGTCATTACCGGCTTAGCATTGGATAGTCGTAAAGTTGATGAAGGCAATGTATTCATTGCGCTGGCAGGTGCCAAATTTCATGGCTTGGAGTATTTAGATCAGGTTTTGCTTAGTGGCGTAAGTGCCGTGTTGTATGAGCCTGCAGCAAATGGCACGCAGTTGGCAGAGGCTTCTAAAGTTACACATGTTCCGGTTATTGCTGTCGAAGGACTAGCCGCTAAATTGGGAGCAATAGCGGCGAGATTTTATCAGGATCCTTCGACAAAGCTTGATGTGATAGGCATTACTGGAACCAACGGTAAAACCTCCTGCAGCCAGTTTTTGTCACAAGTACTGGAAGATTGCGGAATCATTGGTACCTTGGGTTGGGGCCAGTGGGGAGGCCTAAATGAGACTCTCAACACCACACCAGATGCACTGGAAGTGCAAAAGATACTGGCTGAATTATTAAAGCAGGGCAAGCGGACGGTGGCAATGGAGGTGTCGTCTCACGGGTTGCAACAAGGAAGAGTAAATAGTGTTCGGTTCAAAGGCGCGGTGTTTACCAATATTAGTCGTGATCATTTGGATTATCACGAGACTATGGAAGCCTATGTTGACGCGAAGTTAAAAATTCTCAGCGCTCCCGCTTTGGAATTTGCGGTGGTAAATCTGGATGATGCTTATAGTCAGGAAATTATTTCTGCAGTGCCCATGGATGCTCGTTTATGGGCGTTTAGTACCGAAAGAAAATTGGCTCAGGAATCCAGCGATGTTGCGAGCAAGTTAGCTAATCGAACGCCGCGTGTCGTTAATGAACATATTATTGCCAGCAACATCCAGCATAAAGACGCAGGCATTGAATTCGACGTCAGTTGGCGACGGCAAACTCCCGGCAGCAATGCTTCCGCAGTGATCGAACGTCAAATAGTTAACGTTCCACTTTACGGCGATTTTAATGTCGAAAACGTGTTGGCTGTGTTGACAGTCATGTTGGCATTAGGCCAAGCACTGCAAGCCGCGACAGCAAAGCTTGCGAACATTAAACCGGTTGTGGGGCGCATGGAACGTGTTGGCGACAGTGCCGGTCCTTTAGTCTTTGTTGACTATGCCCATACCCCGGATGCTTTAGATAAAGTGTTGTCCTGTGCAAAGCAGCACAGTAAAGGTGCATTGTGGGTGGTGTTCGGTTGTGGCGGCAATAGAGATGCTGGTAAACGACCTCTGATGAGAGCTAGTGCAGAAACTTGGGCCGATCATCTGATAGTCACTGACGACAATCCTCGTTACGAAAATGGTCAGGACATTGTCAATGACATACTGGCAGACAGTAGTTCAGCGAAAATTGAAGTAATTCGCAACAGAGAGCAAGCCATATATAAAGCGATAAAAACCGCGGCTTTGCACGATTGCATTGTGATTGCGGGCAAAGGCCACGAGCAATACCAAGAAATTGAAGGAGTACGAACATCTTTCTCTGACAGTCGGGTGGCAATTGAGGCATTACACATGAGGTCCGCAAATTGATACGGAGGGCGCAGTGCAAATGATGCTAAGTGAATGCGCCAAGGCGGTGCATGGTGATTTGATTGGTGAAGATGTTGCTGTCAGTTCGGTGAGTATTGATACCCGTGGGATTCAACCGGGTCAACTTTATGTCGCTATTAAAGGTGAAAACTTTGACGGCAATGCGTTTGTGGCACAAGCGATACAAGCTGGAGCAACTGCGGCCATTGTTAATCAAAGTGGTGCAACTAATGTCGGCGCAAATGTTTCGTACATCGTTGTCGATGACACTCGTTTAGCGCTGGCTGAGCTGGCCGGTGTTTGGCGCTCTCGGATGGCTATACCAACAGATCTGGAACCATTGCCTTCGCAATCCCTAGCGGTCGTCGGCATTACTGGCAGTAACGGCAAAACAACCGTCAAAGAGATGGTGGCTGCGATTTTAAGTGTTAACGGCAATGTGCTTTACACGCAGGGCAATTTGAACAACGACATCGGCGTGCCGTTGACATTGTTGCGGCTAAATGAACAGCATCGATACGCTGTGATTGAAATGGGTGCCAATCATCCGGGTGAGATTGCTTATACCAGCCGCTTTGCACAAGCGGATGTTGCAGTAGTTACCAATGCAGGTCCTGCGCATCTCGAAGGGTTTGGCAACATTGAGGGCGTAGCCAAGAGTAAAGGGGAGATTTATCAGGCCCTAAAACAAACAGGCACAGCGATTATTAATCGTGATGATGCTTTTTTTGATTACTGGAAGTCAGTGGTTGGCGCCAGAAAAGCAATTACGTTTGGGTTTCATCAAGACGCGGATGTGACAGCAAAGAGCGTGAAGCTGGAGATTTTGGCGAATGCAAACATCGAAGCCACAGTAAAGAGCGCTCGGTTTGCTACCCGTTTTGAACTGCTTACTGCCAACGGCGGTATAGAAATAAATTTAAGACTAGCTGGTCGGCACAATGTGATTAATGCCTTAGCAGCCGCGGCCAGCGCTATCGCATTAGACATAGAGCTGGATCAAATTAAGCAAGGCTTGGAAAGCCTACAGCCGGTAAAAGGCCGATTGCAACCGCTGATAGGGCAGCGTGGCAATATTGTTATTGATGATACTTACAACGCAAATGCAGCTTCGCTGGAAGCCGGGCTTGATGTGTTAATCAATTGCCCGGGTAAGCCTTGGTTGATCTTGGGCGCGTTTGGCGAACAAGGCCCGAATAGCGCCAAAATACATCAAGGCCTTGGCGAGCTCATCAAGGCAAAAGGCATAGTGCGATTAATGGCAGTGGGAGCCGATGCACGCAATACCGTACAGGCATTTGGGCAAAGTGGACGTTTTTTTGCAACACAAAATGAATTAATAGAGGCCCTTAAGAATGAACTTACGGGCGGTGAAGCCATTTTAATCAAAGGCTCAAGAGCGCAACGCATGGAAAATGTGGTGGCAATGCTGCTTGAGACAACAGGAACTTAGCGGATGCTTCTTTATTTTGCAGATTATTTGATGACTTTCGAGGGCGGATTTAGGGTATTTCATTACCTGACTTTTCGCGCGATTCTTGGTGCCCTTACCTCGTTGATCATTAGTTTTATCATCGGTCCAGTGATGATCCGTAAGCTTAGTCGTAACAAGATTGGGCAAAGTATTCGTGAGTTAGGTCCTGAATCGCATTACGAGAAAAAAGGCACCCCCACTATGGGAGGAACGCTCATTTTAGTGGCTATCGCTTTTAGCACTTTATTGTGGGCAGATTTAACTAACCGTTATGTCTGGGTGATTTTGTTGGTGACTTTGGGGCATGGCGTGATCGGGTTTGTTGACGATTATCGTAAAGTGATCAAAAACAATAGTGATGGCTTATCGGCTAAAGCCAAGTATTTTTGGCAGTCAGTCATTGCGCTGGCTGCAGCCGTTTTTTTATACAACACAGCCATTCTGCCGGCAGAAACGCAATTTATCGTGCCCTTCTTTAAAGATGTGGTGCTGAACATGGGCTGGTTTTACATCGTAATGACTTACTTTGTGATTGTCGGCACCAGTAACGCAGTTAATCTTACTGATGGTTTAGATGGTTTAGCGATCATGCCAACGGTGATGGTCGCAGGAGGCTTGGGGATTTTTGCCTATTTGTCTGGGCACGTAACGTTTTCTGAATATCTGGCGATTCCTTATCTGCCGAATTCCGGTGAATTGATCGTCTTTTGCGCTGCGTTGGTTGGTGCCGGGTTAGGCTTTTTATGGTTTAACGCATACCCTGCAATGGTATTTATGGGCGATGTCGGTGCCTTGGCATTGGGCGCTGCTCTGGGTGTGTTGGCAGTATTGGTCAGGCAGGAAATCGTGCTGGTTATTATGGGTGGCGTGTTTGTGATGGAAACCGTGTCAGTCATTATTCAGGTAGCGTCATTTAAAATGACCGGTAAACGAGTCTTTCGCATGGCTCCCATTCATCATCATTTTGAATTGAAAGGGTGGCCAGAACCTAGAGTTATTGTGCGTTTTTGGATAATTACTTTCATTTTGATATTGATCGGCTTGGCAACCTTGAAGCTGAGATAAACATGAATAAAACACGAATCACCGCAGCGTTAGCAGAGCACTTTGATTTGGATGTCCTTACATCCAAAGTGCTTGTGGTCGGGCTGGG
>Ga0208883_100334_pt1 | contig 15709 bp, 7 predicted proteins | sample LakWasMet43_HOW7_2_FD_183881 | JGI IMG/M metagenome (GOLD analysis project Ga0208883, IMG submission 183881) | Freshwater sediment methanotrophic microbial communities from Lake Washington under simulated oxygen tension - Sediment Metagenome... | ecosystem: Environmental > Aquatic > Freshwater >...
CGGATGTCGTTTCCATTGGTGATGATGGAGTACGGGTTAATGATGTTTTATTGCCATATAGCGCCCCTTCAGAGCTTGATGGGGCAGGTCGCCCAATGCCGAAATTCAGGACAACCCATGAATTAGGTGAATCAGAAGTTCTACTTATGACTGATATAAACAAGGGTTCGTTCGATGGTCGCTATTTTGGCTTAATCAATCGCTCTCAAATCACGGGCGTTATACGTCCTGTTTTAACTTGGTAAAAACGGAGTTTTTTATGCAGTTGTTTATTGCGGAAAAGCCCGATCTTGCTAAGGCCATTGTTGATGGTTTAGGCGGCGGATCGCGCAAAGATGGTTACTATGACTGCGGCGATAGTTATGTGACATGGTGCTACGGTCACATGCTGCAACTGCTGGACCCAGAGGACTACGATCCCAGATTCGGGAAATGGAATATGGATGATTTGCCTATTTCCCATATCCCGTGGAAGAAAAAGCCATCGAATGATAAGAAAGACCAACTCAAGATCATCACCACCTTATTAAAGCAAGCCAAGAGCGTTGTACACGCGGGCGACCCTGACGATGAAGGCCAGCTATTGGTTGATGAAGTCTTGGAGTATGCGGCTTGTTCGCTGCCTGTTAAACGATTGCTCATCAATGACAACAATATCAGTGTCGTTAAGAGGTCGCTTGCAAGTATGCGCGACAATCGGGAGTTCGCAGGTTTGTCGGCGGCGGCGGAGGCTCGTAGTATTGGTGATCAACTTTACGGTTACAACATGAGCCGTGCATATACGTTGGCCGCGAATAAGGCAGGTTTTCAAGGTGTGTTAAGTGTCGGTCGAGTACAGACTCCTATCCTTGGTCTAGTTGTTAGACGGGATAGGGAGTTCGAAGCCCATACCAAGAGCTATTACTACAATGTGACTGGACAATTTACTTTTGGCGATTTGTCGTTTCCGGCCAGGTATCAGATTGTTAATGGGGATCCTGTTGATGAGAAGGGCCGTCTATCCAATCAGGACCATGCGCAGCGTATCGCTGATGCGGCAAAGGGCGCACAGGCAACCCTTGTTAGTGCGGCTACCAAAAAGAAAGATCAGCATCCGCCGCTTCCTTACAATTTGTTGAAGCTTCAGACAGATGCTTCGCGGAAGTTCGGGTTTCGTCCAGACCAGACGAAGGACATAACGCAAGCGTTACGCGAAAAGCACAAGCTGATTACATACAATCGGAGTGATTGTGAATATCTCAGTGAATACCAACATGGCGATGCGCCGAATGTTCTGGACGCTATTGCGAAGACGGCACCGACGCTAGCGCTTGTCGCGCAAAAGGCTGATCCGTCGATAAAAAGCCGTGCGTTCAATTCTTCAAAGGTAAGTGCCCACCACGGAATCATTCCAACTGAGGCCACAGCCGATTTTTCTAAACTGACTGATGGCGAGCAGAAAATCTACATGTTGATTGCCCGCGCTTATGTCGCACAGTTCTGGCCTAAACATCAATACGATCAAACCGATATTTTTGTTGAAGCCACTACACATCGGTTTGCTGTTCGCTCGAACATTACTACCTTGGCTGGCTGGAAGTCGCTGTATCGAAACGATATAGGTAATGAGGATTTAGAGGGTGATGAAAACGACATCGCCCTTGATCTTCGAGTGTTAAAGGCGGGGCAGTCAGGTGATTGTACTGACGCCGTTGCGAGCCAGATGGAGACAAAGCCGCGACCACTGTACACAATGGCCACCCTTTTAACGGACCTTACTCGTGTTGCTCAATATGTGCGTGATGATCGTCTACGGAAGCTCCTGGTCGAAAAGGACAAGGGCAAAGAAGGCGAGCATGGAGGTATTGGTACACCGGCTACGCGAGACACCATCATTGCCACTTTATTTGATCGTGGCTATTTGGCGGAGAAGGGTAACAACATCATCAGCACTCCGACGGGGCGGGAGTTTTACGATACCTTGCCGGATAAAGCCAAATATCCGGATATGACCGCTCTATGGCACGAACAACAAAAGGCTATTCAGAGCGGCGACCTCAATGCGATTTCCTTTGTCAATGAGTTGATGGAGTACATCGGTGCAGAGGTGGCTAACGTTAAGCAGAATGGCATTGGGATCAAGGTTGCTTTCAATCCTTGTCCTGATTGCGGAAAGCCTTTGCGCCGCATTAAGAAAAAGGACAAAAACGAGTTCTTTTGGGGTTGTACTGGGTTCGCCGATGGGTGTCGGTTTGCCGCAGAAGACAAGTCTGGTAAGCCAGTCCCTAAACATGCGCCTTTAGTGTCTGCCGTACATAAATGCATGTCATGTGGAAAAGGCTTGTCAAGGCGGCCAGGAAGAAAGAAGGGTGCGTTCTGGTGGGGATGTAGTGGGTTCCCCACTTGCAAACAAACTTACCCAGACATTAAGGGACAACCGGATTTTAACAATAGCAAACAGGGTGGACGTGATGAATAGCAATGACGATGTAAATGACTTAAATGTGGATACGGAAGTAGATTCGGCGTTAGCGGTAGATACGGTAGATGTTGTGGCTGTGAAGTTACTTGATGCAATGGTGCCTGGTGCTGTAGTGGATTTCGATCCCGACGAGGCCGAACGGCTTGGTGCATTCAATGAAGATGCCTTAGATGAGGCCGATGCATTGGAAAGCCGTATCGATTCAACAAGTCATGAATAGGTGTCTGATCAATGGCAAAGAAACCTATTTCTAATCAAGGACAACTCGATTTTTTCAATGTTTTTGAAGATTGGCTTGTTCCCGAGCCTACGTCGGCTGACAAACCAGAGGTGGCGATTAAGGAACGCCTGGAATCATCCCCTAATGATGCTCGACATTTACTAGCATTACGATTGGCGCAACGTCTGAGTGAAGATGGTGGTGTTACATCCAAGGTATTAACCGAGGAAGCTAATCGTGCGTTTGGCGGAACCCAGGCCGGTGGCGACTATTTATCTAAGGATGCTTATGATGCCTTAGAAGCCGCTTTTAACATCCACTTGCTCGGGACCGAAGACCCGAATTGGAACGCATTGAATGCCGACGAAGCCAAGCTAAAGGTCGTTGACTTAACAAATCGGATTCAACGGTTGCCTACTCAGACGCGACGTGATGAAGAAATGGAGGAATTCCAGCAGTTCAGCACACCGCCCGCTCTCTCTTTTGTCGCTAATTGGGTTGCTAATGTCAAGAAAGATGATGTTATGGAGGAACCGTCGGCGGGTACAGGCGACTTGGCTATATGGTCAAAGATGGTAGGGGCCAAACTGATTTTGAATGAATTGTCCCCCCGTAGACAAGCTCTATTGGGAGCCTTGTTCCCAGAGGCAACAATCTTTAAAGAGAATGCCGAGCAGTTGGATAATGTTCTACCTACCGACTTTAAGCCGACAGTGGTTGTTATGAATCCGCCATTTAGCTCGACTGCTGGTCGTGTCCAAGGACAGAGAGATACAACTAATGGCGCAAGACATCTCGAACAGTCATTAAAGCGCCTAGAGCAAGGCGGGCGATTGGTGGCGATTGTTGGAAACGGAATGGCCGCGGATAAGCCTGCCTTTGCTTCATGGTGGAAAGATGTACAAGCCAAATACAATGTAAGGGCCAACATAGGCATTTCCGGGCGAGAATATGCTAAATACGGAACCACATTCGACAATCAGATTTTAGTAATCGACAAAAACGGGGCCACGACGCAGCCGATATTGACCGGCAAAGTAGATTCGGTGGCCGATTTACCAGCATTATTGGAGGGCATAAGAAATGACCGTCAACATATTCAATCAACACCCGATAAACAGGCAAGCCGCCCAAACACTCCGCCAGTGTCAGATACCATTCAATCCGGAAACGGAGTTAGCGGCATTAGCATTGGTGCGGACGGCGTTAGAGCGGAATCTACTGGAAACGGGGCCGATTCCGGAGCCCCTTCTATTGATAGCGAAGTTAGCGGCTCAACCGAAGATAGCCATGTCCCTAATGACGGAATCGGAGCCGGGAGTGGAGTTCCAGATAGAGTTATCGGAAACGTTAGAGGAAGCAGCGGCGGAGATACTGGAGGAAATAGTAGCCTCACTACAAGCGACCGTACCGCAAGCGTTGCAGTAGAAGCTAAGGATGACTTGGCTACCGAATTTACTGATTCTGTCTTTGCGAACTACGCTCCACAACGTCTTACAGTACAAGGAGCTAAACCACACCCAGGCAAATTGGTGCAGTCGGCGGCAATGTCTGCTGTCCAACCACCTGCACCGTCATATGCCCCATTATTGCCAAAGGGATTGATCGAAGACGGATTGCTTTCGATTGCTCAAATTGAGGCCGTTGTTTATGCAGGGCAAGCGCACTCAGAAACATTGCCGAATGGTTCAAGGAAAGGCTTTTTTATTGGTGATGGCACTGGTGTTGGTAAGGGACGCGAAATATCCGGCATCATTTTGGATAACATGTTGCAAGGTCGGAAAAAAGCCGTTTGGGTTTCTTTTAATGAAGGCTTGATAGAGGATGCTAAAAGGGATTTTGTTGGTGTGGGTGGCGACTCTTCAAAGCTGTTTTTCCAGGGAAAGACCAAAGCTGGTAATGCAATCACTCAAGAAGAGGGCATATTATTTACAACCTACTCGACGCTACGTGGCGGCGAAAAAAAGCAGGCAAATGATTTGGGACAAAAGGGCGGTAAGTCTCGCGCTCAACAGATCATTGATTGGTTAGGTAAGGATTTTGATGGTGTTATTGCATTCGATGAAGCCCATAGCATGGGCAATGCCGTTGCGATTAAGGGAAAACGAGGCGTCAAGAAGCCATCACAACAAGCGATAGCCGGTATTAACTTACAACGCGAATTGCCTAATGCGCGTGTTACCTATGTGTCAGCCACCGGGGCTACCGAGATAAGCAATCTTAGTTACGCGGATCGTCTAGGTTTATGGGGCGAGGGCACGCCGTTTGCTGACACAACTGCCTTTATCAACGGGGTGTCGAAAGGCGGCATTGCATCAATGGAATTGATCAGCCGAGACATGAAGGCGATGGGCATGTATTTGGCCAGGTCGCTGTCCTACGATGGTGTCTCTTATGAACGGTTGGAACATCACCTATCTGATTTACAGGAAGATATTTACAACGAGCTCGCCGGCGCTTGGCAAGTCGTTTTAAATAATGTTGAGCAAGCTCTTGAACTCACTCAAGCCGGTAAGAGTGGTCCGGGTAAAAGTGCGGCTATGTCTCAGTTCTGGGGCGCCCATCAACGATTTTTCAATCAAATTGTCACAGCCATGCAGACGCCGGCAGTGATAGACCATATTCGCGACCAACTGGACGCTGGTCACGCGGCTGTGATTCAGTTGGTAAATACAAACGAAGCAGCACAGGAGCGGATTATCGCCGACGCTACGGTGAATGATGCCCCTTTGGAGGAATTGGATTTTACGCCTCGACAAATGCTAATGGATTATGTCAGAAACGGATTCCCGGTAGCTGCTTATGAGCAAACACAAGACGCTAACGGCAACACCACCTACGTTCCAGTACGTGACTCGGAAGGGAATCAAGTATTTGATCGAGAGGCAATTGCTTTGCGCGATTCGCTGCTGGACACTTTGCATCAAATCCGTGTTCCTGAAAATCCATTGGACTCAATCATCAATGCTTTTGGTTCTGATCGGGTCGCAGAGGTTACTGGCCGTGGACGTCGGTTTGTTCAAACGCGCGACGATGAAGGCAATCTGAAAGTCGTCGAAGAGAAGCGAGGCAAACATTCTTCTAGGGCTGATGCGGAGGCATTTCAGGCTGACAAAAAGGACATTCTCATATTCTCGGGCGCTGGCGGGACTGGCTATAGCTTTCATGCCGATAATACAGCGGAGAATCAACGTAAGCGGATTCATTACATCTTGCAACCTGGTTGGCGGGCCGATGCCGCTGTGCAAGGGTTTGGGCGAACTCACCGAACCAATCAAGCTCAGGAGCCGCATTATGTATTGCCTACCACCAATTTAAAGGCACAAAAGCGATTTGTGTCGTCAATTGCTCGTCGACTAGATCAACTCGGAGCGCTTACTCGCGGACAAAGAGAAGCGACTAGCCAAGGTATGTTTACCGCTTCCGACAATCTTGAAAGCCAATATGCATCGACCGCGCTGAATAACTTTTTTCATGATCTGTATCGTGGGACCACAAGCCTTAAGTTCCACGAAGTTACCAAGCAGATGGGGCTTAATCTGCTTGATGAAAATGCTTCATTGAATGAGAGCAATCTGCCGGCTATACCGCAGTTTTTAAACCGTCTGCTGTCATTGAAAACTGACATGCAGAATCAAGTTTTTGGTGAATTCGAGCAACGTCTTATTGAAGCCGTTGATTATGCAAAGCAACGTGGTTTGTACGATGTTGGTCTACAGACAATGACCGCTTTGAGTATCCAAAAAACGCGGGATGATGTTGCTTATGAGGATAAGAAAACCGGTGCCCAGACTCGTTATGTTGAGTTGGCCGTCACCAATGAAGTCCACTATTACAAGTGGGATGAGGTTAAAAAGTTCGTCAAGGAAAACCCTAAAGAAGGTGATCTAAGCGGGTGGTTCGTCTCTGAATTCGGAAAGAGCAAAGGCGATGTGTTTTATCTCGGAGACATTGGGGAGCGGTTAGATTCCGATGGTAAATCTGTCCGTCGCGGTATTGTTCATACAATCAAAAAACATGATTATCGATATATCGACAACGCTGACGTTATCAGTCGCGGGTATGACTATCGAGCAGTTAATTCAAATGGTGTTGGCTCTTATCAGAGGGTTACTTTGACTCGGGCGATAGACGAAACCGAAGCAAAAAAACTTTGGAACGAGCAAATCGCCAATGCCCCGAAAACTGAAACAAAAACCGAGCGCATGCTTGTCGGTGTCATTTTGCCAATCTGGGATCGTGTCGACGGTGCTGAAACCATTCAACGATTACAAACAGACGACGGTGAACAATTACTTGGCCGAATGTTGGGACCTAAGTCCGCCAAACAAACACTGAAAAATCTAGGCCTTGATTCCGGTCTTGCTGGAATGTCGGTGGGCGATTTGTTCGAATCAATCAAAAAGGGTAACAAAGCAATTCTGTCGAATGGTTGGGAGATTTCTACTGCTAAGGTGAATTTTGAAGACCGTATGGAGATTAAGGGTCGTAGTTATTTTACTGACGCAGAGAAACGATTGCTAAAAGATCAAGGCGCATTTGTGGAGCGCATCAACTGGTCTGATAGAGTTTTTATACCTACTGGCGAAAGTGGGGTAGGGGTTTTTGAACGTATCACTGCTTCAAAACCTGTTGTCGATCTAATTGAGAAGAATCGCGGGAAGGACTCCGAGAATAGTGAAAGTGACGATTTGGATATGCATGTCCATGATTCATCATTACCGGATGATGAATCGACCAACGTCATTGAGACTTCAGCCAATTCTGGCGAATCACCATTTTTCCCTTGCACGCAACCACCGGAACAAGACGGTATCTATCAGTTAGAGAATAAGCAATACGCGAAGTTTCAACACGGTATTTGGTATCGCTCATACCCAACATCAGAAGAAGCGGCTCAGTCCGAAATGAATATTTCTGGAAATATGCTGCCCTCCGATAGAACGCCTGATCAATCATGGGTGCTTTACTCTCATGGAGTAAAAGATACCTTCGGCGAGATTGTTATGCCTGGCACCAAGGTGCTTATCGACGAGATTACCAACCCGATCACAACCAATGTAGTCGGCATTGCCGTCGCTCCAACAAATGGCGTTATTCGTCAGGAGGATGTTTCAATGGATAAAACTAAGAAACCATTTCACGAAGTTGTTGCTGAAAAACTAATTGAACAACTAGAACAAGGTACGGCCCCCTGGCAAAGACCTTGGACCCCGGATGAAGGCGGTGGTTTTCTCCCATACAACCCTCTTACTGGCAATCGATATAAAGGTATCAACACTCTCCATTTATTGTCGGAGGATAGGAACGATAATCGGTGGTTGACCTATAAGCAAGCTGGTGAGCTTGGTGGACAAGTCCGAAAAGGAGAGAAGGGTACTGGTGTTCAATATTGGAAATTTACCGATGAGCAAACAAAGCGGGATGATAATGGCAATCCGGTTTTAGACGGAGAAGGCAACCCGGTGAAGGTGGTCGTAAAGTTGGAACGTCCACGGGTTTTCTTTGCAACGGTGTTTAATGCTGAACAGATCGATGGTTTGCCACCGCTTGAAAGGAAAGAGGTAACTTGGGATCCAATTGAACGAGCTGAAAATATATTGGCGGCGTCGGGTGCCGATATAAATCATAACGGTGGTAGCCGTGCGTTTTATAGACCGTCTACTGATAGTATTCACTTGCCGGAAAAAGGTCAGTTTCCAACCGCAGAGAATTACTATGCGACCGCGTTGCATGAGTTGGGACACTGGACTGGACACGAAGACCGGCTGAATCGGGACATTGCACATCCATTCGGAAGCGAGGCTTACGCCAAAGAAGAATTAAGGGCGGAAATTGCCAGTATGATCTTGGGTGAAGAGCTTGGTATTGGTCATGATCCTGGTCAACATGCGGCTTATGTTGGCTCATGGATTAAGGCTTTGCGGGATGATCCAATGGAGATTTTCCGGGCGGCATCTGATGCGGAAAAAATTCAGGCATTTGTTCTTGGGCTCGAACAAGCTCTAGTGCAAGAGCAGGGCCAAGCGCTAACTGCCGATCAGCGACAACCGCATGAAATGACATTGTCTGAGTTTGCTTCTCAGGTAGTTGTCGAGCAGTTGGAGAATCATGGTCGAAAATGGAATGTTACGTTAGGAGCCTATTCGGCTTTTTCCGACGCGGAAACTTCTGCTAATGCCATTGCCGATGTTCATCGTGCCTCCGTAAACAATGCACTTTATCTGAATTCACCTGAAAACTCGGGAAGCTCTATTTCGGCCACAATGCCCCCGTCGCCGGTATTGATTGAGTATCCCGATCTTGTAAGGGATTACGGATTTCAAAGTCAGTTGGTCGAGTTTAAGGATGTAACACGCGGAGCATATTCGGGACAGGTCGACCAAACGTTAATCGCGGAGGTTGGTGGTGTTCAAGTAGGGAAACTGGATTACTCAATCTATAACGGAATACCCGCAATCCAGATGGTCGAAGTGGAAAATGATCATCGCCGGCTGGGGTACGCTACAGAGCTTGTAAAACAGTTGCAGCGCCAATTTCCTAATACAGAAATTGAATGGGGCGAATTAACTGAGGATGGTGAAAAATTTCGAGGCAGCTTGCGAATGACCGAAAGGCCTAGCGAACATGCACCAGAATTTGAGCGGCTAAATATAGCAATTGTAGAGCGTGACCGATTGCTTTCCGAAGCTAATTACTTCAATGCTCTCAAGAACCCGACGCCAGAGCAGATTGAAACGTATTCGAATCTAACCGAGCCACTTAACAATTTGCATGACTTGATTTATGACTTGGAAAACGAATTATCCAATCAGACCGGAACTGTTAGGTTAATTGATACCGAAAATGTAACTACATTCAACAAATCTATCGGCGCTGACAACTCGACGACGATTACTGTAGCCGAGCTGACTGCGGTCGAATATCAGGCGCTAGTGGATGCTGATGAGGTATATCAGCGTGAGCTGGTTCGCGTCTATGGGGAAGACAAAGCGGGCGATGCCCGCTATTTACAAAAACACGAAGATCCGGTCTTACAAGAGGCTGCTTATGCTTTCCATGCAGCTTCTGAGGTTTGGCATAGCGCTGTTGCCGATGCCAGAAAGACGTTGGCCGGTGAAAATCCAATTCCACATGTTATGGATGAACGCACTGGCGATGCGAAGTTATCTTCTGGCTTGGCGGCTGATATTTCGACCGTTTTGCAGCGGTCGGAAGAATGGACGTTCGATCATTATCAGGACTACGAAGGGGACAGCCTGGATGCCGCTTTGCGTAAGGAAGGTTTACATACCCTTAAGGATGTTACAGGCGATATACCTGGGCGGTTTTTTGACAATGCTATTCGTCGTCTTTCGCCTGTTTTTGGTATAGAGCCCGATGATTTTAGCGTTACCAATGCTTACTTAGAACGCAAGGGGTTGGCTCAGGCGTTCCAGACAATGGCCGATAGGTTAGTCCAGGAACAAACACAACAAGTTTCTTCGTCGGCAATCACCTTATCCAAAGAAGGTGTTGAGTTGGATAGGCGCAATGTGCTCGATCTGTTCCCTGAGCTCAATGGTCCAGATGGCAAACCGAATGGATTTGGTATATCGAAAATTACTTTAATGCCAGACGGTAAGGTTGTTATCGATAGTGACAGCAAGAAAGCAATCGTGGCCGATACATCAGCCCAGTCCGAAACCTGGGTCACACATCAGGATATTGCTGACTATTACGAACGTGGATTTATTAAAACGGTGGTATTACCGGAATCTACTAAAACTGAAACAGCTCAATTTGAAGGGGGCGTTATGCGCGATCCTGATGTTAATTCAACTGAACGTCTTTTAGAGGATTCGGTGCGGAATATTGAGTACGCGCAAGGGGTCATTCCTGAATGGCGTGGTAGTTACGCTCAAGAGCAGGGCAATGGAAATGTTCGCCTTGCTCTTGATTTAATTGAAAGGGGCGAAATCGATAAAGCGATTGATGCACTATGGTTAAACGTCGACCTAGAACACCGGTATGGTGGTGAAAACAGCGATGAGTTTCGTGACGTCATAAAAGTAGTGGAAGAAGGCTGGCGGAAATGGCAAGTCGATAATGGGGTTGGTCCGGCTATCACACCGGCTATGAAACGGGAATTTGATGACTTGCCGCGCGATCTGAGTCAGTTATCGGGTGCGACGTTCGAAGAGTATCAAAAGGCGGCGGAGGCTGCCCGATTAGAAGAGCAAGCCGTTATGAATGACCCGGATAGCTCTGATGAAGACATATCTGCCGCTCGGGAGAAGAGGAAATCCGCCGATCTGTTGGCTACGGTAAACAATTCAGACTTTCAAAATAAAGTTTCTGAGTTTGAACAGAAACAAGCGGCCACCAATTTGTCCGGCCTCGGTGGTGATAGTGTGCGGCCAGACCAACAAAACACTGGAAATGATAAGACCTTTATTGCTGTGCCTTTCCGCGAGAAAGAGGAAGCTAAAGCATTGGGCGCCAAATGGGATAGGCAACATACATCCTGGTTCATTCCTGCTGGTGTTGATCAATCGGCGTTTTCTAAATGGTTGCCATCAGAGGCTGGAGAAGTAAAAGTAACGTCAGTCGTTATTTCGGAGGTTAGTAAGCCAACCACCTCCGATAAGTTATACCTTGCTGTTCCTTATTCAGAGAGAAAAGCTGCGAAAGAAGCCGGCGCTAAGTGGGATGCCGGCGCTAAATCGTGGTATGTCGGTCAAAATGCCAATATGGATAAGTTGCAACGATGGTTGCCTGATAACACTAAACCGCAGCAAGAACCGGCAATGACCCCGCGCGAAGAATTTTCATCGCTACTTAAGGATATGGGGTTTGTGCTTTCAGGAAACCATCCAGTTATGGATGGACAGCGACATAGGCTTGAAACAGTTGGTGATAAGGCTGGCGAGAAAGCTGGATTTTATGTTGCTCACCTGGATGGTCATCCTGCCGGCTTTGCTCAGAATAATCGTACCGGCGAAGCCCAGAAATGGAAATCAAAGGGCTATTCGCTTAGCGATGGAGAAAAGGCGGAATTGCAAGCTCAAAGCGCTTCTAAGTTGCAGGCAAGAGAAAACGAGCTAAAAGCTAAACAGGATGCCGTAGCGGCGTCTATAAGACAGCTACTTGCTATCTCTCCGCCTGCATCTGCCGATCATCAATATTTGCAATCGAAGGAAGCCCGGCCAGGTGATCTTCGAATGGTGCCGACCGATTCATCAATGTTGCCTCCCGATTCGGCTGTAATGATTGGTAAAACATGTAAGGAGTCGAAGGAGCTGCGGGACTCGCATCCGGATAAACTGGTGTTCACCGCTGGTGATTTGCTCTTGTCTGCGCAAGATGTAAGCGGCGTAATTCGATCAGTGCAATCTATCCAGGAAAACGGCATGAAGCGGTTTGCTGCTGGCGGTGCTAAGCAAGACATGTTTCATGTTGTCGGCGGCAATGGCGTGGAAGCGTTGGCGAGAGTACCGGCCATAGTGATAGGTGAGGGGTATGCTACGGCTGATACGTTATCCCAGTCCCTGAGCTACCCAACAGTCGCGGCCTTCGATTCTGGTAATTTGCCACACGTTGCGAAGTTATTGCACAACCAGTTTCCGGATAAACCTATCATCATTGCCGGGGATAATGATTTACATCAAGAACTGACCGAGGGCCGCAATCCTGGTAAGGAAAAGGCAGAGGCGGCGGCAAAAGCGGTCGGAGGTGTAGCGTTGTTTCCGATTTTCGCCCCTGGTGAGCAGGCTTACCCAGCCGATCTTGATCCAGTTACGCCGGCACTGGCAAAAAATGGGGGGTTATCGGATGCCCAGAAAGAGGCTATCTCGAATATGAAGTCCTTCACGGATTTCAACGATCTTGCGACAAAAAGTGAATTAGGTTGGGAGGGAGTTGAACGCCAGGTAATTAATGTCGTGAACAAAATCGTTTCCGATCAGCGTGAACGAATTGAAACGAGACAGCAACAAGATAATGTTCAGCGCCTAGAGCTGCAACAACAGCAAAAACTAGCTACATCGCGCAAAGTGGCTGCAATTGTTTAGGCTTGCAATATTGCCATTCGTCGAAAATAGTTAGGCTGGCATGCTAAAGATATTGCACAACACAGACCTACCTTAGTGTCGCTCTATGAGGCGGTTCCTTATAGCACCCTCATTTTTAAATCGAGGGTGCTTTTTTTGCCCATTCTACTGAGTGCCTCTACGATCAATCGAGTAATGCCTACAGCTGCATATTCCAGTCCAAACCAGCCACCCGTTCCGATTCAAACCCTGCCATCGATTCAGATATGATTCCACCAGTTTTGAATGACTGCTTTTGGACGCGGCAAATTGGCGCAATCGACCCGTTGCAGACTATTGCACCATCTGATTCAATGCGAGTAATTTGATCATTACCGGGCGATATTATGGACAACTATCAAAATCCAGAACCGGGAAAAACCTACATAAGTCCGCAACTGGACGATTTTGCTGACCCCAGTCGTAAAGTCCGTATTGCAACTAAGCTAATCGATCAGCCCGAAACATATGCCTTCGCGACCATCAAAGATGAGTTGTTTCTGCGGCATAGGGAAGGTGCCAAGACGTGCATTACGGCCAAGTTCTTTGAGGACAACAGAAGAATTTTCGTCTTGAGTATTCAAGGCTATACCGTTGCAACTGATAAGCCTCACAATGCCAGCTTCGCATTCATCGGAGAGGAAATCGGAAAGCTAGTTGAGTTCCTGAATCATGTTCAGACTATGCCGTTAACAAGCCGTGGATCTCAGAAAATTACTGATGAAGACCTTAGGCGTGTTGTTCTTTCGAATGCTCAGGCACAGGCGATCTTTCACGACAATCAAGAACTCTTTGCAGAAGTTCTTCGGTCGGCAATCACCAAGGAAGACGTGATTGCTGTCGGGTACAGAAAACGCCAACTACAAATTTTCCAAAAACTACTTGAAGACCCCGCCTATTTCGAAGAGGTCAAAATCAAGAAACAATGCAAAGATGAAGGTGTTTGGCAAAAGTTCTTCGAGAAGAATCCCTGGATCTTCGGCTACGGGTTGAGCTACCTCCACTTGTCCTCGCTAGACGACAAAAAACTCGAGCAGGTCGTACATGGTCACACCGTGTCCGAACATGGAAAACGAGTTGATGCGCTACTACGAACACGAGGCGTGATTTCAAGTTTATGCTTTGCCGAAATCAAAACTCACAAAACCGCACTGCTCCAGTGCAAGCCTTACCGTTCCGGCTGTTGGGCGCCGTCGGATGAACTTGCGGGTGGAGTATCTCAAGTACAAGGAACCGTCGCTCTAGCAACTGAATCCATCCGCAACAAGCTCTCACTCACCGATGAGATTGGAAACCCAACAGGCGAGGAAGCATTCAACTACACCCCCAAGTCCTTCATGGTGGTCGGAAGCCTGCAAGAGTTCATGACTGACAAAGGTGTTAATCAAGAGCGTTACCGTTCATTCGAACTTTTTAGGCGTAACACCGTCAGCCCAGAAATCATCGCATTCGATGAGCTGTATGAACGAGCCCGATTTATTGTTGAGCAGCATGAAACCTAACCGGCGCTCAAGAGGGAGAGTCGCAGAAGTCGAAAACGCCACCACAGCACTACAGGCTGAACTTGGTAATGGCTGGTATTCAACAAGCGCTTTTCAATTTATGGCCGGAAAGGCGGCGAAATCTGCGCTGGATACCGCAGACTCCGAAGAGCAAATTTCATTACTGATCGCTTACCAGCTCGTTAAATTAGTCTGTAGTGAGTTTGGCCTGGGTGCCGTCAATAAACCTGATCATATAGACCGAGCCGAATTAATGGCAGCAGTTTCAGGTAAGCATTAATGCTAGTCAAAATACACTGTCTCCGTGAACGTGGAAAACCAATCCCGAAACATCAGTTTGCATTTAAACCGGCGCTGGCCGGCTGGCTCACCGTACACGAAGAGCGCGATAGCTTATTAAACCGACACACCAGAGTCGCCCGGTTCCGGGCGATGGAAAATAGCAACGAGCTATTACCGGCTTTACGTGACGCCCAGTTGATTGAAATGACACGTGAACGATTAATTCTCTCTGGAATTGAACGCTACGAAGATATAACGAATAATAGAGTCGAAGACTTTGCTCAAACCTGGGTTTGCTGGCTTGAAACATAAAGCCAAATAGCAATGTCGCCGCGAAATAAGAATGAAGAATTGAAGCGCTATTTGAATAGCTCAGTCTTTCGCTTTTTGAACTCTTCGGGTGATATTTCTCCTGAGTCCCTTTGGGATTTCAATTCCTCCCACTTAGCTTTTCTTTCTTGCTTGGCTATTTCTTCCCCCTCCCAAGGCGCATAGCCACAGGCCATAGCTCCAGTAATAGCTTCTTGGCTATATCCACGATCCCTCATTTCGTGAAGAAAATCCCAATCGCCCATTTTGTTCTCCTAATCTGTTCTAACGAATAGTGTTTATCTGCCGCATCGATGACTCAAATCTGTGCGCGGGCTTGCATCGCGGTAAATAAGTCTTTTTGGGCGTCTCGATGACTGTTGTTGGGGATTATAGGGTTTTCTTGCGAAATTGCATGCCACTTGCACACCAAAATCACTACTTTGTACATTTTCACTATCTGTGTCACACACCATGCCCGCTTTTGACACAAAAAATGAAATATTCGGGCTAATTTACAAATACGTTACCTTTAAACCATCAATTTTAATTACTTTTCCTTTTTGTAACTCATTAATTATTTTTTCGGCATCGGCATCTGAAAGTGCCCCCTTAAATTGATACATTGCTTTGATAAAGTTTAGCAGTGCAGCTTTTTTTTGTGGCTTAGACTTTAAAAGCCTCTCTACTACATAAGCCAAGGTATCGTTATTTTGTTCTTTGCTATTAGTGTTTTCAGATTTTTTCGGTTCTTGTACTCTTTTTTCCGGATGAAGCTCTTCTTCCTCTTTTCTTGCTAACTGTATTAGCAACTGGGCAAGACGCAGCTTGTCTCGATAAGGTAATTGCTCGCAAGCCAACGCTA
>Ga0208883_100335_pt1 | contig 15696 bp, 14 predicted proteins | sample LakWasMet43_HOW7_2_FD_183881 | JGI IMG/M metagenome (GOLD analysis project Ga0208883, IMG submission 183881) | Freshwater sediment methanotrophic microbial communities from Lake Washington under simulated oxygen tension - Sediment Metagenome... | ecosystem: Environmental > Aquatic > Freshwater >...
AAGGTATGCATTCTGAACCAGTGCTCCGAGTGGTACTAATTTATTGAACTTTTTATGTATTGCGAACATTTGTGATGTATGAGGGTGCATTTCTTGACTATAAATTAAGACACATGGACCTTCAAAAAGGTTAGAAAAATAACCATAAGGAGTATCCTTCAAAATAACCTTAACAGATGTATTTTTTACAGTTTTCATCTGAAGATGATACTGCTGAGTATACTGCTTAAGAAGGGTTGTCTCAGAAGCACTTAACCCATTCTTTTGATAGACTGCGATAAATGAATTCTGGGTCAATATCTCTTTTACACTATTCAGAGATTCGGTTTTTTTCAGATTCATAAACTTTTCCTATTTTTATTTGGTCAGAGAGACAGAAGGTCCTTGAGTGGTTGATAAAAAGACTGTTTCAATAAAATTGCCTTTGACTGCGCTAGGTCTCTTGGATTGAACAAAGTCTACAAGATACTCAAGATTTTCACGTATATGAGGAAGAGATGCATTGCATTTTCCTATCATAACATGTAAGAGTCCATTTCGGTCATTCTTAATAGAAACTTGACCACCTTTAAGTTGTCTAATTGCTTCTGTAATATTTGGTGTTAAAGTACCTAACTTAGCATTAGGCATAAGTCCTCGAGGGCCTAATATTTTTGCTAATGGAGATAGTAACTTCATAGCATCAGGAGATGCTACGCAGAAATCAAAGAAAATCTTGTTTGCCTTAATTTTATTAATGTTTTCTTCATCAGCTATAAAATCTGCTCCTGCTTGTAACGCTTGTTGTCTTTGTGCCTCTGAAACAAAAGCAATAATCTTTACATCTTTTCCAGTACTATTAGGTAACGTACACTTTTGAACAAACATTTGCTCAGGCATTTTTGGATTGATATTGAGACGGAAATGAACCTCGAAGCTCTCAGAACGAGGATCTATTGCAAAGGATTTTAGAGTATTGATTTTCTGTTCTAGCTCAACAGAATCCAATTTTTGAATAGTATCTTTTTTGCTCACGTGGATTCTCCTTTTTATCTATATATTCAAGGAGATGATGGGATTCGAACCCATGAGACCGTTAAGCCTATTCGCCTTCCAAGCGAACGCACTAGACCAACTATGCGACATCTCCAATACATAACTTATTTAGAAAAAGAAAGAACGATTACAGCAGAGAGTATTTATCCCCACTGCTGTAAAAGGCCTTATTTCTCTACTTCTATACCCATAGATTTAGCTGTACCTAAGAACATCTTAAGCATGGTTTCCATAGTTAAATGCTTGAATGCTGGATCTTCTTTTTTGATATTTGCTATTTCATATAATTGCTTCAATGATAAAGTACCTTTTGTCTCTTTTCCAGGTAAAGAAGCACCTTTTGTTACAGAGCATGCTTGCTTTAAAAAATATGTGACAGGAGGGGTTTTTACCACAAAAGTAAAAGATTTGTCGTTAAAAACAGTAACTTGGACAGGTGTAGGAGTGTTATCTTTTAGATGTTTTGTTCTTTCATTGAATTGTTTACAAAATTCCATAATATTAACACCGCGTTGACCTAATGCAGGACCTACTGGAGGTGATGGATTTGCTTTTGCTGCAGGAATTACCAGCTTCAAAGACCCAGTGATTTTCTTAGACATAAGAATTTTTCCTTTTTTGAAAGATATATCTCAGTAGTACAAATATTAAGTGTTCTCTGACCCGACCAATACGAGGAAAACGAATTACTCTATTGGCTTAGGAATTCTCTACGGTTTAAAGAGATTAGCGCAAAGAACGAAAAGCAAAAAGATAGAGATATATTCTCTTAACAATGAGATTGGATGAATATAGAAACACTTTGAACAAGAGACGAAGGACTTGAACCCTCATTAACGACTTTGGAGGCCGTCATTCTACCATTGAATTAGTCTCCCGTATAAGCTGATGAAGTCAAATTCATGACTTAGATCTAAATGATATGACAGCATTGGATAGGAAAAAGATAAATCTTTTTCCTATCCAGGATAACAGGAAGCTTAAATATTATTTAGAGACAGCACCAGCTGCAGAAATAATATCAATCAATTCGCTAGTAATAGCAGCTTGACGAGCTTTGTTATAGATTAAGCTGAGCTTATTAATCATCTCACCTGCATTACGAGCAGCACTATCCATTGCACTCATACGAGCACCCTGTTCACTAGTAGCATTCTCAAGTAATGAAGAAAGAATACGGATACCAAGATTAAATTCGAAGAAATTATAGAGCATGTTAGATTGCTCTGAATCGAATTCATACTCACCCCATACAGCAGGATCTGCAACAAGTGTATCATAGGATGGAACAACAGTTTTTGTAACTTGTTGAGCCACAACAGACTTGAACTCATTATAGACAACTGTACATGCATCAAATTGAGAAGCAAGCATCTCTTCAGCAAGTGCAGCAGCGGACAAGAAGTTGATAGGCTTCTTGGAAATATCATTTACGATCTTAGTGAGATATTTTCCGCAATCACGCATTAAGGCATCACGCCCTTTTTCACCTACACAAATAAGAGATACTTCAGCACCGTTAGTAGATAAATCTTTTATGATTTTCTTAACGCTCTTGACTACGGCACTGTTAACACCACCACAAAGTCCTCTATCAGTAGTGATAGCGACGATGAGATGACGATTTCCATTAACTGTTTGGATAGCAGTAGGAACAGTGTTTAGTAAAGCAGCATTGAGGGGGCGCACACCTTCACAAGCTTTTTGTGCTTGTCTTAGTTTGGATGCAGCCACCATCTTCATGGCTTTAGTAATCTTCTTAATTGAAGTAATGCTTTTCAGACGAAGTTTAAATTCTTTAGTAGAAGCCATTGCATCAACCTTTTTTTTTCTAGAAGTTTATGATTCAGAGACTCTGAATCCACCGAAGCTTATGGTGCTTAATTGAATGGACGCATTACCGAAAGGACCATCCCAAATGGAGAAAACGAAAAAACAGAATCCTCGAGAAAATAGAAGACTAGAGTAGTCATTCCGTATAATCTTCGAATATTGGCACATCGGTAGGTTTTCGTTTCATAAAGAAAGGAAGTACGCACCAATGCACTAGCTTCGCAGAAGATACAGTTCTTTTTCATTCAATCAGAAAGACTGAGTGCCTAGCTTCACTCTCTTATGGAGAGTGAAAGCTAGGCATTCTAAAGAAAATCGATTAAAAAATCAATTAAGCTTTAGAAGCGAGGAAGTTTGCTGTGTATTCACCAACAATCTTAGCAAGTTTTCCATCTACTTCAGAAGAAAGAGCTTTCTCTTGACGGATCTTAGCTAAGAGGTCAGAGTGGCTTTCTTTGAAGAGTTTTAGAAGAGATTGCTCATAGCCACGAATATCAGCTACTCTGACTTTATCAAGATAACCACGAGTACCAGAATATAGAACTACTACTTGCTCTTCAATTGGCATTGGGCTAAACTGTCCTTGCTTAAGCAATTCAGTTAATCTAGCACCACGATTCAATAGCTGCTGTGTAGTTGCATCAAGATCGGAACCAAACTGAGCGAATGCAGCAACCTCACGGTATTGTGCTAAGTCAAGTTTTAGAGTACCTGCAACTTGTTTCATTGCTTTAACTTGTGCAGCAGAACCAACACGGCTGACGGAAAGACCGACGTTAATTGCTGGTCTGACACCACGGTAGAATAATTCTGTTTCAAGGAAAATCTGTCCATCAGTAATAGAAATTACGTTTGTAGGAATATAAGCAGAAACGTCACCAGCTTGAGTTTCAATGACTGGTAATGCTGTTAAAGAACCTGCACCTTCTGCATCAGACATTTTTGCTGCTCTCTCGAGTAAACGGGAGTGTAGATAGAAAACGTCACCAGGGAATGCTTCACGTCCAGGAGGGCGTCTTAGAAGGAGAGACATCTGTCTGTATGCGACTGCTTGCTTGCTGAGGTCATCATAAGTAATCAATGCATGCATACCGTTATCTCTGAAGAATTCACCAATTGTACATCCAGTATATGGTGCAAGGAATTGAAGTGGAGCTGCTTCAGATGCAGTAGCTGCTACGATTACACTGTACTCGAGAGCACCTGCTTCTTCTAGAGTTCTTACAATTTGAGCAACTGTAGATCTCTTTTGACCAATTGCAACGTAGACGCAGAAGAGTTTCTTCTTGTCGTCATTTCCAGCTGCAATGTTAACAGATCTTTGGTTGATCATTGCATCAATCGCAACAGCAGTTTTACCTGTTTGTCTGTCACCGATGATCAATTCTCTTTGACCACGTCCGATTGGTACTAAGCTGTCAACAGCTTTAAGACCTGTCTGCATTGGTTCGTTAACAGATTTTCTGGAAATAATACCAGGAGCTTTAACTTCAACACGACGTCTTTCTGCTGATGCAATAGGACCTTTACCATCAATAGGGTTACCGAGAGCATCGATAACACGTCCAAGAAGTTCTTTTCCTACAGGAACGTCAACGATGGAACCAGTACGTTTTACAACGTCACCTTCTTTAATAACACGGTCATTACCGAAAATAACGATACCAACGTTATCATTTTCAAGATTTAAAGCCATACCTCTAATACCGCTAGAGAATTCGACCATTTCACCTGCTTGGATGTTGTTTAATCCATAGACACGTGCAATACCGTCTCCGACGGAAAGGACACGACCTTTCTCATCAATGTTGAGCTCTTTATAAGAGTTTGTAATTCTCTCTTCAAGGATATGAGAGAGTTCTGCTGCAGATAAGTTCATAGAGAAAACCTTTTTTTGCATTGTTTCTACAATCTTATAGGTATTTTATATACCCAGATATTCAGAGTTATAATAAGAGAAAAATTATTTCAATTTCAATTTACAAATAACAAAAAGTTATTTATTTCAGAGTTTGAGTTTATTCCATCTTACCATAAAGTCCTTTTGCAAGGCGAAGACGTACAGTACACGTCTATATTTATTCAGCATGGGGTCTATCTAAATTTAAGATAGTAATAGAGCACCTATACAAGGCATCTATCTTTATGCCTATAATAAACATAAACAAGAATATACATGTCTATATTATATTACATACTTTTTCTACCTCGAAACATTCCTAGAGGATTCATTGCAATCGTATTTCAATCAAAAAGACATGTAAAAAGATCAATACTCATTCAAAGGCGTTTTAATATGCTTCTGATGCATAATGAAAATTATTCTATATAATCAATATAACCAGACATATCCACATAGTAAAAAATCATATGTACTATGTCGTGACATATTTTAAACCCTCCATCATGAAAGCATAGATTCGATGTAATATTTCAATTCAAAAGTATTGATACAACCTATGCCTTCACGCTGTTAAAGAATCCTTAGAATTCCGTTCTACAGGATTACTTTCTATCTTAAATTCTTTTATTTTATCATATTAAAAGTTGTTTAATTGATGCTCAAAGAAAAGGCAATCTTATGCGTTTAATGAAAAGAGATCCAATCCTGGGATTATTTAATGCTTTCCTAGTGGATTATCCAACACCAATAAACATCAACTACCTATGGAACTTCGGTGTGTTAGCTGGTGTTTGTCTTGGAATTCAGATTATTACAGGTATTTTCTTAGCTATGCATTACACACCACATATTGACCTCGCATTTATCAGCGTGGAACATATTATGCGTGATGTAAATTATGGATGGCTCATTCGATACATGCATGCAAACGGTGCATCTATGTTCTTTATTGTTGTATACATTCACATTTTCCGTGGTTTATACTATGGATCCTACGCAGCTCCTAGACAAATCGTCTGGATCATTGGTTCTTTAATCTTAGTATTGATGATGGCAACTGCATTCATGGGATACGTATTGCCTTGGGGCCAAATGAGCTTTTGGGGTGCAACAGTTATTACAAACTTATTCTCTGCTATTCCTATAGTAGGTGAACATATCGTTCATTGGTTATGGGGTGGATTCTCTGTAGATAATGCGACTCTTAATAGATTCTTCAGCTTACACTATTTATTGCCTTTCGCAATTGCTGGTGCTTCTGGACTTCACTTATTTATCTTACACGAGTACGGTTCCAATAACCCTCTTGGTATTGAATCTAAAATAGACAAAATACCTTTCTACCCTTACTTCTATGTGAAGGACTTATTCGGACTTGTTTTATTTGCGATATTCTTTGGCGTATTCGTTTATTTCTATCCGAATGCATTGGGTCACCCAGACAACTATATCGAAGCAAATCCGCTTGTTACTCCTGCTCACATTGTTCCTGAATGGTACTTCTTGCCATTCTATGCTATTTTGAGATCTATTCCTGATAAACTTGGTGGTGTTATTTCTATGGGATTAGCAATTGCAGTGCTTTTTGTACTTCCATACATCAATACTTCTGAAATTAGAAGCTCTCAATTTAGACCATTACATAGAAAACTTTTCTGGATTCTCGCAGTCGACTCTGTCATCCTTGGATGGATTGGTCAATGCCCACCAGAAGAACCATACATTACAGTTGGTCAAATCGCTACTGTTTATTATTTCATGTACTTCTTGGTATTTATTCCTGTTTTAGGTAAACTTGAAAGAGTATTACTAAAGATGGATCGTACCACTCCACTTTCTACTCTCTTAATTAAGAGCTAATTTGATATGAAAATAGCACGGTATGAAAAATACCGTGCTTTAATGCTGGGATGGCGAAATTGGTAGACGCGTAGTCTTGAGGTGGCTATGGGTTTTTCCTGTGAGAGTTCGAGTCTCTCTCTCAGCAGGGCAATGCACATACTGTAATTCTTGTCTGCGGTACAGAAACCAGAAGAAGCCTCAGTACACTGGCCCTTCTTGGTCCACCAGTCTCTACTGAATCTAATTACTTTCTGTTTTTAGCCAAGTAAGTTATATACTGCAATTCTATGAAACAATGCTTCTAGCCGGACTCGAACCAGCATGTTCGAAAGAACATTTGATTTTGAGTCAAACGCGTCTACCAATTTCGCCATAGAAGCAAGGAGTATCGGGATGGCGTGATTTGAACACGCGACCTTCTGTGCCCAAGACAGACACGCTAACCAGGCTGCGCTACATCCCGATAAAAGTTAGCAGGAGAGGGACTTGAACCCCCGACATTCGGATTATGATTCCGCTATTCTAACCAACTAAATTATCCTGCCATAGGTGTATTGGGACTCGAACCCAAGACCACCGGATTAAAAGTCCGATGCTCTAACCAACTGAGCTATACACCCAAATATTGAAGTATGCATGCAGCAAATAATACTACATGCACACCTGGTATAAAAGACAAAGAATCCTAAGATGCTTTTAATTGTTCAATACCTTCCTCGAGAAGACGAGTTCTAGCCTCAATAGCTTCAGGAGTATTGCTTTGAAAATCCTGTAATACAGAATTAGAGAATGAAACAATAGCTTCTCTTTGAAGAGAGTCAACAATTTCTTTTTCTTTCATAGAGACATAACGAAGTTGTTGATTTGCTTGGGAAGCAATACGATGAAGGATAGATTGACGTCTCTTTTCAGAGATGTTATTCATCTGGTATTGAGAGAAAGCATAAAGACCTTCAACTTCCTGGAGTAGGGAAACTTGCTTCTGGTTGTTTTCGATTTGAAGAGTGAGAAGTTCACGCTGTTGATCAAAAGACTTTTGAAGTTCTTTTTGAATACGTGCAGCACGATCTTCTAGCTCACCAGCGATAACATCGCCTAGATTCTTATATGCAAATAAGACAAACAGAACAAAGCAAGCTGCTACGAGAGCTTCTTCGTCCAACACGATCACGTCAGCTGCGACTAGAGCGATAAGGACAAAAGAGAATAAAATCATGGAAACAATTTTATCTTTTAGAATGTTCTGAATCATAGATTTCACTTTGTTTATCTTTTGGAGATCTACCATAGTGATAAGCTATAAAACAATTGAATTATAAGCCTACTATGGATCGCATACCTAGAAAGGTTTGCGAAGTCATCCAAATAGAGGTTGAGACGAGAGAGAATCTGACACATATATTAGACGTTTACTAAATGAAACGAACGTCTAAGGTAAGGGGTAAAAGACGAAGAATAAATCTTACTGGAGTAATCTTTCTCTATTCAAAGAGTAGAATCTACTTAGATTCTGAAAGAATAGATTTAAGGATGTACTTCTTTGCAAGAAGTTGTCCTACAGTATCGACATACTGTTCTTGAGACTCAGAAAGATTTTTCTGGTTAATAGTTTGTACTGTTTCCTGATACCACTTCTGGGATGATGCAGAAGTGCCTGAGATCAAAGATTTTGACTCACTCAATGAGTTCATCAAGATCTTATCATAAGCACCTAAAGTGCTTTCTGCTGAAGTCTCTTGGCTTGATTGGTTCTTAGGATCAGTCAACTTTTTACGTAACTTGAGGATAGTACCTACTTTAGGCAATAAAGTCTTTACTAAGATCACATAGAAAGATAAAAAGAAGACAGTTAACCAAAAAGATTGAGAAAAATACGTTACATGATCTAATTGTGGCATGGAGATTTCCTTTCTTTTGTAGGCAAGACTTTTTGTCTTTAGAGGATAAAAAGTCCTCATAGGCTTCTCTCGGAAAGAAGACACAGAAAACTTACATCTAATGAGATCAGTTTTTTATGTGCCCAATTCTTGGATTTGAGAGATTCTACCTTCGTTTTATAGGCATAAAGAATCTTCTGCTTAAATCTTATAGGCAGAATCTCGCAATTGCTCCGATCACTGTCTTTATTATAGGCAATGAATTTTATATTATGATCTACGGTTATACATATGTATTGATCATCGACTTATGCATGAACAGTTCGAAGATCGAGTTACCTAGATATGCTACCTCCTCAAAGTATAGCTTCGAGGAGGTATATACTATCAAAACGATAAACTATCGTGCTGAATTCTGCTTCTTTTTCTTTTTCCATGCTTCTAAAGCAGATAGTCTAGAGACAATCACGTTGTTTGTGTCTCGATTTGCTTTAATCACTGAAAATGTCTTTAGTTGTCCTAAGATCTTTTCATGATGTTCTCCAAGATGGTTTTTAGGTAAGAATGCAACAATTCCACCAATACCAACACTGTAACCACCATGAACCGCATTTAAAACACGTCCATTAACATATTTTTTCTTTTCTACATGGTCCCAGATTGCTTTCTCTTTCAAAAGGCGTTGTGCTTTTTCATAGCTTAACACGACATTATTATCAAACATATCAAAAGACTCAAGTAACAATTGGACTTTATCTCCGATAGACCAATTTGTAAAAGGGTTTAAAAGAGTAGGGAAAAATTCAGAGCGTTTAAACTTGACATTCATTTTTAAGCCTACATCCACGAAAATGGTATCCTTAGTGACACTAACAATGACCCCTTCAATGATAGGGTTATTTTTTGGCTGAATTAAAAAGCTTCCTTCTGCATGAAGAAGTTCTTGGAATGAAGGATGTTGATGAGTCATATATTCTGTTCCTTTTGATTGTAGTCTAGTGAAGAGTATTCCTCCCTAGGGAAATATATAAAAACAAATACCGAGATGCCGTATAAATAGAGAGTAAGTTTACGAGTACGAATGAAGTAGTAGTACAGTTAAAGATATACCTATAGAAAGGTAATGTTTGTCATGGGTCTAACAGGATTTGAACCTATAACTTCTCCGTTATGAGCGGAGCGTTCTAACCATTGAACTATAGACCCGTATAAAACGGCAATAAATGCTGACGCAGAATACACTATACTGCAATTTAGTGTAAGAATAGAAAAAGAGAAGGGTTTCAACTCCTTGCGAAGTAGAAACCCTTAACGTTTACTAAATAGGTTCAATATAAAAATATTCGAGAAATTAGTACTAATTAGCTTCACACGTTACCATGCTTCCACACTTAGCCTATCAACGTCGTAGTCTACAACGCCTCTCGATGGAACACTAGTTTTAGAGTGGGATTCCCGCTTAGATGCTTTCAGCGGTTATCCTTGCTGTACTTGGCTACCCGGCGATGCCACTGGCGTGACAACCGGTACACTAGAGGTACATCTTATCCGGTCCTCTCGTACTAGGGTCAGATCTCTTCAATGTTCCTACACCTACGGTAGATAGGGACCGAACTGTCTCACGACGTTCTAAACCCAGCTCACGTACCACTTTCATCGGCGAACAGCCGAACCCTTGGAACCTTCTGCAGCTCCAGGATGTGATGAGCCGACATCGAGGTGCCAAACGACTCCGTCGATATGAGCTCTTGGGAGTCATCAGCCTGTTATCCCCGGCGTACCTTTTATCCGTTGAGCGATGGCCTTTCCACACAGCACCACCGGATCACTATGACCGACTTTCGTCTCTGGTCGACTTGTGAGTCTCACAGTCAGGCAAGCTTATGCCATTACACTCTACAGCTGATTTCCGACCAGCTTGAGCTTACCTTTGCGCGCCTCCGTTACTCTTTGGGAGGCGACCGCCCCAGTCAAACTACCAACCATAAAGGGTCTCGAATCTATATTCGGTTAGCTACGAAGAATAAAAAGGGTGGTATTTCAACGTTGCCTCCACAATTGACTTGCGTCAAGGTATCATAAGCTCCCACCTATCCTACACATTTTATTCTCATTAGCACTGTATGGATGTAGTAAAGGTGCACGGGGTCTTTCCGTCTAGCCGTAGGAACTCCGCATCTTCACGGAGAATTCAAATTCACTGAGTCGATGTTGGAGACAGTGGGGAAGTCGTTACACCATTCGTGCAGGTCGGAACTTACCCGACAAGGAATTTCGCTACCTTAGGACCGTTATGGTTACGGCCGCCGTTTACTGGGGCTTCGATTCAGAGCGTTAACCCCTCCTCTTAACCTTCCAGCACCTGGCAGGTGTCAGACCCTATACATCATCTTACGATTTAGCAGAGTCTTGTGTTTTTAATAAACAGTCGCTACCCCCATTTCTGTGCCACCTGTTTGAAAACAGGCACCCCTTCTCCCGAAGTTACGGGGTCAATTTGCCTAGTTCCTTCAACATCGTTCTCTCAAGCGCCTTAGTATATTCTACTTGTCCACCTGTGTCGGTTTAGGGTACGGTCTTTCAAGCAAGAGCTCTTTCTAGGAAGAATCCACATTTTTACAGGAATCCAATTACCTATAAAAACGCATTCATCTTCGTCACTCATTGCAGGCTCTGAAATATTAATCAGATTCCCATTAGATATCTGCTTTCGCATGCTCCTTAGGGACCGGCTGACTCTGCGCGGATTACCCTTGCGCAGAAACCCTTGGACTTTCGGCGACAATGTTTTTCACATTGTTTGTCGTTACTCATGTCAGCATTCTCACTTCTGATACCTCCAAACTATTTAACAATGGTTCTTCTAAGGCATACAGAACGTTCCGCTACCACTTTCCATATAGGAAAGTTCGTAGTTTCGGCGAATGGCTTAAGCCCCGATACATTTTCGGCGCAAAACGGCTTATTTAGACCAGTGAGCTGTTACGCTTTCTTTAAAGGATGGCTGCTTCCAAGCCCACCTCCTGGTTGTTATGGCCATCTCACTACCTTTACCACTTAGCCATTACTTAGGGGCCTTAACTGACGATCTGGGCTGTTTCCCTCTCGACCATGGACCTTATCACCCACAGTCTGTCTACTGTACTGTTCAAAACTAGTATTCGGAGTTTCCTTGAGTTTGGTAAGGCTTTTGGCCCCCCTAGCTCATTGAGTGCTCTACCCCTAGTTGAAATTGTACAATGCTCTACCTAAATAGATTTCGCGGAAAACCAGCTATCTCCAAGTTTGATTAGCCTTTCACCCCTAACCACAAGTCATCCCCGTCTTTTTCAACAGACGTGGGTTCGGTCCTCCAATCTGTGTTACCAGATCTTCAACCTGCTCATGGTTAGATCACTTGGTTTCGGGTCTGATTAAAGAAACTATCGCCCTATTAAGACTCGCTTTCGCTGCGCCTACTCCTACCGGATTAAGCTTGCTTCTTGAATCAAGTCACTGACCCATTATACAAAAGGTACGACATCACACGGTATACGTGCTCTGTCTGCTTGTAAGCATCCCATTTCAGGTTCTTTTCACTCCCTTCTCAGGGTTCTTTTCACCTTTCCCTCACGGTACTTGTTCACTATCGGTGACAAAGAATACTTAGGCTTGGAAGGTGGTCCTCCCATCTTCAAACAGGATTTCACGTGTCCCGTTCTACTCTTCTTCAACAAAAGAACCTTTGAATACTGGGCTATCACCATCTTTGGCAAGATTTTCCAATCTTTTCTTCTTATTTCTTTTGTTTTTTAGGCCTAATTCGCGTTCGCTCGCCACTACTAACGAAGTCTCGGTTGATTTCCTTTCCTCTAGCTACTAAGATGTTTCAATTCGCTAGGTGTTTACTCCTTCTAGGAGCATCCCATAAAGGGATAGGTTTCCCCGTCGGAAATTCACGGATCACAGATTTTTTCGCTTCTCCCCGTGACGTATCGTCGCGATAAACGTCCTTCATTTTTCTTTGTCCCAAGGCATCCATGAAATGCTTTTAAGATATTTTTTATATGTTCCCTATTTAGAAATCTAAAACAGAGTATATTAGACGACGATAACTTTTTTTAAAAGGAGGTAATCCAGCCACAGGTTCCCCTACGGCTACCTTGTTACGACTTCACCCTAGTCACTGACCTTACTCTAATCAGCGCTCTCCTTTCGGTTAAGACACTGCTTTCAAGTAAAATCAATTCCCATGGTGTGACGGGCGGTGTGTACAAGACCCGGGAACGTATTCACCGCGGCGTGCTGATCCGCGATTACTAGCGATTCCGTCTTCATGTTCTCGAGTTGCAGAGAACAATCTGTACTGAGGTAACTTTTGTAGATTCGCTCCGACTCACGTCATTGCATCTCACTGTAGTTACCATTGTAGCACGTGTGTAGCCCAACCCATAAGGGCCATGCGGACTTGACGTCATCCTCACCTTCCTCCAACTTATCATTGGCAGTTTTTTTAGAGTGCTTCTCGGATTGAGAGTGGCAACTAAAAATGAGGGTTGCGCTCGTTATAGGACTTAACCCAACATCTCACGACACGAGCTGACGACAGCCATGCAACACCTGTAAGATCATAACCGATTGAATCTCTTCAAAGGGATAAATCCTATGTCAAGGGTTGGTAAGGTTCTGCGCGTTGTTTCGAATTAAACCACATGCTCCACCGCTTGTGCGGGTCCCCGTCAATTCCTTTGAGTTTCAACCTTGCGGTCGTACTCCCCAGGCGGAGTGCTTCATGCGTTAGCTTCAACACTGAGAATATTATTCCCAACGTTTAGCACTCATAGTTTACAGCATGGACTACCAGGGTATCTAATCCTGTTTGCTCCCCATGCTTTCGTGTATCAGCGTCAGTTTTGAGCCAGATAGTTGCCTTCGCTTTCGGTGTTCCTTCTAATCTCTATGGATTTTATTTCTACACTAGAAATTCCACTATCCTCTCTCACACTCTAGTCGAGCAGTTTTGAAAGCACTTTCAAAGTTAAGCTTTGAGATTTCACTTTCAACTTACAAGACCGCCTACACACCCTTTACGCCCAGTCATTCCGAATAACACTAGTCCCCCCCGTATTACCGCGGCTGCTGGCACGGAGTTAGCCGGGACTTTTTCTTCAGGTACTGTCACTATCCTCCCTGACAAAAGGGCTTTACAACCAAAAGGGCCTTCATCACCCACGCGATATTGCTGGATCAGGCTTGCGCCCATTGTCCAAGATTCCCCACTGCTGCCTCCCGTAGGAGTCTGGGCCGTGTCTCAGTCCCAGTGTGGCTGATCATCCTCTAAGACCAGCTAAGGATCATCGGCTTGGTAGGCCATTACCCTACCAACTACCTAATCCTACGCAGGCTCATCTTTTAGCGGATTACTCCTTTCGATATATACGGTATTCTATTTTCAGTTTCCCAAAAATATTATCCCATGCTAAAAGGCAGATTCCTACGCATTACTCACCCGTGTGCCATGAAAAATAAATTTTCCATACGACTTGCATGTGTTAAGCATATCGCTAGCGTTCATTCTGAGCCAGGATCAAACTCTAATATTTAATTTGTATCAAAATCCTATGTATCGTTATATTATCGTCGTCTATCTAATCTATTTAGATTTCCTAGAAGGATTTATTTTTTAAATCGTTTATGGAATTTTGCTAATTGTCCTCTGGACTCTGTATACCCTACTTTGTTTCCCTCATTCCAAATAGGATGAGATTTAGGATCCAGGTCTAGTTTTAAAGGATTCTTATTTACTAGAATATGTAATGTATTCGTGGAACCATCGGTACTTACCACAGATACTTCTCTTCTATGTGGGTGGATAAATTTTTTCATTTTGAATTTCCCCGTTTCCCTAGGCTAGAGGCGGAATCGAACCGTCATCAAAAGATTTGCAATCTTCTACATTAAGCCATTATGCTATCCAGCCTAAATACTTGAGCGGCAACCACGTTTCCCGCGAAAGCAGTATATATGGCGCAAATATGTTTCACTACTTGAGTTCTGAATGGGTTCATGTGGTACCAAATTTGCTATGACCGTCAAGCATGTTTATTATCTATTTTATTCTTTCATACATATTTTAGTGTACAATTTCTTTTTCTGGAATCATTTGCACAGGATTATTTTCATTAAATTCCTTCAGAATCATTTTTATAAAAATAATTTACTCCAAAGCTCCTATCGTCGACAGAAGTTTACAGATGATCTTAAAAAGATAAAGAAATGTATCTGCTAATCTCACATGATATCACAGATACACTTAAATATATGGAAATAGGATATATTTCCACTACTCGCTTCTATGGAATCAAATATTTTCTTCCCTTGCGCATGCGACTACGAAGAACTTTTCTTCCAGAAGGAGATGATGTTCTAGCTAAAAATCCCTGAGATCTTTTTTTCACTAGAATAGATGGTTGAAATGTACGTTTCATCAATATCTCCTATCAGACTTCGAACCTCTTAAATAGAAATCTTTTAAATCGATCTAAAGGTTCATCGATATGGGGCATTATACCTGCCTGCCATGTATTAATAAGCATTAGAGCAATGATGCTAGATAAGCTTCAGAGACATTTTTATATGCTAAATTATCCAATGCATAGACATGTACATAGCGGCGTTTTTTATGATTGTCATAAGTAAAATAAACATGACCCTGGGTAAGGGAGTGAAGTGTATGATCTTTACCCATACCAACATTTAATCCAGGATGATATTCTGTACCTCTTTGACGAATGATGATATCACCATTTCGAACAAAGGAGTTTGTTTTTAGACCAAGTCGTCTACCTGCGGAATCTCTTCCATTACGGGAACTTCCACCGCTTTTCTTTGTTGCCATGATTAACTTCCTATTTTTTACTCATAGATGAAACTACAGGAAAAGAGTCACCCATACTTTCATTACGTAAACTATCTAAATAATATGGATAATTTTCGTAGGAAAGTTTATGTGGAAATGCTAGAATTAATTCTTCACTGAGAAGATGTGTATGAGAATCATTAAAACCTTTACGATCTACCAAATTCTCGAGGAGATAAAAATCTTGCATCGAATCAAATGTTAGATGATTTAGACAATTTTTGATCCAAGTGGGATCAAAAGAAGAATCCAATATTTGATAAAGATGCTCACTGTACAGATTTTGATAATCTAGTCCTTCAATTAGT